>JACCDM010857912.1_pt1 | contig 43291 bp, 43 predicted proteins | sample 7445851 | NCBI WGS metagenome assembly JACCDM01 (sample SAMN15323438, study PRJNA562643) | freshwater metagenome | isolation source: river surface water | place: USA:Blue River Watershed | collected 2017-08-16
GCTTGCGCTTGAACAGCAGCGACTGGGTGTTGCGCTTGGGGCGCTTGTCCTTGTTGAACTTCTTGAACGTGGCCATGTGGGACCTCTTGAAAAATTATTCGGGCTGAAACTCTTGGATGTGCAGCACAGGGTGCTTGCCGTTGCGCGGGTTGGCCAGAAAGCCGGCGAATCGCCAGGCGCTGGTGGCCGGTTGCCTGGACAGGGTCTCGGCGATCGCACCGAAGGCCACTGCCTTGAGCGCCACCTTCACCTGCCGGGTACCGCCTGCCTCGGACATTTCGGACTCGTGTTCGAGCCTCAGGTCCAGGGCGGGCAATCCGGCGGGGGTGTACCGCAGGGCACCAGCCTCGGCGATACGGGCGCTCAGGACCACCTGGTTCACGCAGTCGGCAAACGCCTCAGGACTGGTACTCCGCTTGCTGGGCCTTTCGGGCCTCTTCGCGCTCGACCGTCTTCATCATGGCGGACGGGGCGGTATCGGCCTTCTTGCGCACCACGGTCAGGTGGCGCAGCACGGCGTCGTTGAAGCGGAAGGCGTGCTCGAGTTCGGCCATGACAGCCTGGTCCGCCTCGATGTTGACGCACAGGTAGTGGGCCTTGGCCAGCTTGTTGATCTGGTAGGCCAGCTGACGGCGACCCCAGTCTTCGACGCGGTGGATCTTGCCACCGCCGGCGGTGATCATGCCCTTGTAGCGCTCGAGCATGGCCGGGACCTGTTCGCTCTGATCCGGGTGGATCAGGAGCACGATTTCATAATGTCGCATGGAGACTCCTTGTGGATAAAGCCACCCGGCGGCACCGGCGGTGCCCCGTGAAGGGCTCCGCTGGTACTGGACATTGCGCCAGTGTGGCAAGGCAAAGCCCGCAATTGTAGCAGGTACCGGCGAAACCCCCTGTTTCCCACCCTCGGGGGCGTTTTGGGAACATGGGGCCGATGAACCCCCTGCGCGACAACCCGTTCAACTCCCGGCTGGCCGAGGGGGTCGTCCGTGTCGGGTTTCGCAAGTGGTACGAGCGGGAACTGCTGTCCAGCCACGCGCACATGCTGCTGTCCCTGCTGTCGCTGTTTGCCATGCTGGCGGCACTGGAGGCCTACACGGAGGCACAGGCCGGCGAAAAGCTGGTGGATGTGGCCCTGGCCGTGGTGGCCGGGGTGATCACCCTGTGGTCCCTGCGGCGCTACCTGTACCTGCTGATGCGCGCTGAATTCCTCGCCAACCAGGCCAACTGCCCCCAGTGCAAGGACTACGGGCGCTTCCAGCTGGTGTCCGAGGACCGGCGGGCGAACCAGACCCAGGTGCGCTGCCGGCGCTGCGCGCACGAGTGGACCATCGAGGAGGCTTGACCCGCCGGCCGGCACCGCCCGGCACCGGCCGTCACGCGTGCGCCAGCCGCTTCCAGGTGGCGATCACGCTGTCCGGGTTGAGCGAGATGGAGGCGATCCCCTGGTCAGCCAGCCACTGGGCCAGGTCCGGATGGTCGCTGGGGCCCTGCCCGCAGATGCCCACGTACTTGCCCTGCTTGCGGCAGGCCGAGATGGCCATGGAGAGCAGCACGCGCACCGCGGGGTCACGCTCGTCGAAGTCGTGGGCCAGCAGCTCCAGGCCGGAATCGCGGTCCAGGCCCAGGGTCAGCTGGGTCAGGTCGTTGGAGCCGATGGAGAAGCCGTCGAAGTGCTCGAGGAAGGCCTCCGCCAGCAAGGCATTGCTCGGGATCTCGCACATCATGATCAGCTTGAGGCCCTCGACCCCCCGCTGCAGGCCCTGCTGAGCCAACAGCTTGACCACCCGCTCGGCCTGGCTGACCGTGCGCACGAAGGGCACCATGATCTGCACATTGCTCAGGCCCATCTCGCTGCGCACGCGGCGCAGCGCTTCGCACTCCATGGCGAAGGCCTCCCCAAAGTCGGCACTGATGTAGCGGGCGGCGCCGCGGAACCCCAGCATGGGGTTTTCTTCCTCGGGTTCGTAGCGGGAGCCGCCAATGAGCTTGCGGTATTCGTTGGACTTGAAGTCCGACAGGCGCACGATCACCGGCTTGGGCCAGAAGGCGGCGGCGATGGTGGCCACGCCCTCGGCCACCTTGTCCACGTAGAAGGCGCGCGGCGAGGCGTGGCCGCGCGCCACCGACTCGACGGCCTTCTTCAGGTCGGCATCGACGTTGGGGTAGTCGAGGATGGCCTTGGGGTGCACGCCGATGTTGTTGTTGATGATGAACTCCAGGCGCGCCAGGCCCACGCCCTCGTTGGGCAGCTGGGCGAAGTCGAAGGCAAGCTGCGGGTTGCCCACGTTCATCATGATCTTGGTCTTGATGGGGGGGAGCGCGCCGCGCTCGACCTCGCTCACCTCGGTCTCGAGGAGGCCGTCGTAGATGAAGCCGGTATCGCCCTCCGCGCAGCTCACGGTGACCAGGGCGCCGTCCTGCAGCACGTCACTGGCGTTGCCGCAGCCGACGACCGCTGGGATGCCCAACTCGCGCGCGATGATGGCCGCATGGCAGGTGCGCCCACCACGGTTGGTGACGATGGCGCTGGCGCGCTTCATGACCGGCTCCCAGTTCGGGTCGGTCATGTCGGCCACCAGCACGTCACCCGGCTGCACCTTGTCCATCTCGGAGATGTTGTGCACCAGGCGCACCGGGCCGGTCCCGATCTTCTGGCCGATGGCGCGGCCCTCGGCCAGCACCGCGCCCTTGCCTTTGAGCTTGTATTTCAGCTCGGACTTGCCCTGGGCCTGGCTCTTGACCGTCTCCGGGCGCGCCTGCAGGATGTACAACTGTCCGTCCTGGCCGTCCTTGCCCCATTCGATGTCCATGGGACGGCCGTAGTGCTGCTCGATGACGAGGGCGTAGCGCGCCAGCTGTTCGACATCGGCATCCGTCAGCGAGTAGCGATTGCGCTGCTCCAGGGGCACGTCCACGGTCTTGATCAACTTGCCGCTGGCGGCCTTTTCCTCGGGCGAGGCAAAGACCATCTGGATCAATTTGGAGCCCAGGTTGCGGCGGATCACCGCGCGCTTGCCCGCCTGCAGCATCGGCTTGTGGACATAGAACTCGTCGGGGTTGACCGCGCCCTGCACCACCGTCTCGCCCAGGCCGTAGCTGGCGGTGATGAAGACGACGTCCTCGAAGCCGGATTCGGTGTCGATGGTGAACATCACACCGGCGGCGCCCAGGTCGGAGCGCACCATGCGCTGCACGCCCGCCGACAGGGCCACGTCGGCATGGGCGAAGCCCTTGTGCACCCGATAGCTGATGGCGCGGTCGTTGTACAGGGAGGCGAACACCTCCTTCATCTTGTGCAGCACCTGTTCGATGCCGACCACGTTCAGGAAGGTCTCCTGCTGGCCGGCGAAGGAGGCATCGGGCAGGTCCTCGGCGGTGGCCGAGGAGCGCACCGCGAAGCTGGCTTGGGCGTTGCCGCCAGCCAACGTGGCAAAAGCGCTGCGGATCGCGGCTTCGAGGTCGGCGGGGAAGGGTTGGTTTTCGACCCAGGCGCGGATCTCGGCGCCGGCAGCGGCCAGGGCGCGCACATCTTCGGTGTCCAGGGCGTCCAGGCGCGCCTGGATGCGGGCGGCCAGGCCATCGAAGGCGAGGAACGCGCGGAAGGCGTGCGCGGTCGTGGCAAATCCGGTGGGCACGCGCACGCCCTCGGGGAGCTGGGAGATCATCTCGCCGAGGCTGGCGTTCTTGCCGCCGACCACCTCGACATCGCTCATTCTCAGGTTTTCAAACGGAACGACCAGGGCGGTCGCAGGAAAACGGTCTGACATGGGGAGGCTCCGGAAGTTGAAAGCGGTGCGGCACACGCGCGGCGCGCGGTCCCAGGGCAAAGCAGCCGGCTTTGTCGTTGGAGGTTCTGGAGGCTGCGGGGCATGGGATGGTGAGGGGGAGGGCCGGATCCAGCGAGTGAATTCGGCTAAATTGCGTTCGATTGTAGGCGGCGGCAGCGAGTTGCGCTGCGCCTGATCCTGAAAGCTTCGCATGCCCCACCGCACTGTTTTCTTCATTTCCGATGGCACCGGTATCACCGCGGAAACCTTTGGCAATGCCATCCTGGCGCAGTTCGAGATGCAGCCCCGGCATGTGCGGCTGCCCTTCGTCGACTCCGTCGACAAGGCGCGCCAGGCGGTGCGGCAGGTCAATCACACCGCCAGCACCGAAGGCAAGCGGCCGATCGTCTTCACCACCCTGGTGAACATGGAGGTGCTGGAGATCATCCGCTCGGAGTGCCAGGCCATGGTGCTGGACATGTTCGGGACCTTCGTGCAGCCACTGGAAATCGAGCTGGAGATGAAATCGAGTCACCGCGTCGGGCGCTTCTCGGACGCGAGCAAGAGCCAGGCCTATCACGACCGCATCGAGGCGATCAATTTCAGCCTCGCCCATGACGATGGCCAGAGCAACCGCGACCTGGCCTCGGCCGACGTGGTCCTGGTGGGCGTGAGCCGCAGCGGCAAGACGCCCACGTCGCTGTACCTGGCCATGCAGTACGGGCTCAAGGCCGCCAATTACCCGCTGATCCCCGAAGACTTCGAGCGGCAGCAACTGCCGCCCGCGCTGATCCCCTACCGCAGCAAGATCTTCGGCCTGACCATCCAGCCCGAGCGGTTGGCGGAAATCCGCAACGAGCGCCGGCCGAATTCACGCTACGCCTCGCTGGACAACTGCCGCATGGAGGTCAGCGAGGCCGAGGCCATGATGCGCCGCGCGGGTATCCGGTGGCTGTCCACCACCACCAAGTCGATCGAGGAGATCGCCACCACGATCCTGCAGGAGCTGCGGCCGGAGCGCCTGGTCTACTAGGGAACCGACGCTCGCCCCCGGCAGGTGCCTCTCTGCCCCCCGAGGGGGTGCTCGCGCCTTGGGGCGGCCCGGCGGCGCTCGTGTCGGCCCACCCTGGTCAGCCGGTCAATAGACGAAATAAATCGCTCGATTTGTTTTAATTGAGTTGATCAATATCAGGGGGAACCCTAACATTCCTTTCGTTCGCAAACCCGCCAACGCTACTCGAAAGGAATCCTGAAATGTCCCTGATTAATACCCAAGTTCCCGCCTTCCAGGCCACGGCCTACCACAATGGCAAGTTCGTCCCGGTGACCGAGGCCGCCTTCCGCGGCAAGTGGTCGGTGGTCTGCTTCTACCCCGCCGACTTCACCTTCGTGTGCCCCACCGAGCTGGGCGATCTGGCCGACCACTACCCCGAATTCCAGAAACTGGGCGTGGAGGTCTACGGCGTGTCCACCGACACCCACTTCACCCACAAGGCCTGGCACGACACCTCGGACACCATCGCCAAGGTCAATTACCCCCTGATCGGCGACCCCAACCACCAGCTGGCCAGCTTCTTCCAGGTACTGGTCACCGAAGGTGAAGGCGCGGGCCTGGCCCTGCGCGGCACCTTCGTGATCGACCCCGAGGGCCGCATCAAGACCATGGAAGTGCACGACGACGGCATCGGCCGCGACGCCTCCGAGACCCTGCGCCGCGTGAAGGCCGCCCAGTACGTGGCGGCCCACCCCGGCGAGGTCTGCCCCGCCAAGTGGAGCGAAGGCGCCCAGACGCTCAAGCCCTCGCTCGATCTGGTCGGCAAGATCTGACGGCACGCGCAGCACACGGAGACTCCCCATGCTCGACGCAGCCCTCAAGAGCCAGCTGGCCAGTTACCTCGAACGCATCTCGAACCCAATCGAGATCACGGCGCAACTCGACGACACGCAGGCCTCGCGTGACATGCAGGCCCTGCTGCGGGACGTGGCGGAGTCGTCCGCGCGGATCACCGTGCACGAAAGCCGGGGCGGCCCGCACCGTACGCCCTCCTTCGCCGTCAACCGCCCGGGCGAGAACCACGGCCCGCGCTTTGCCGGCCTGCCCATGGGACACGAGTTCACCTCGCTGGTGCTGGCCCTCCTGCAGGTGGGCGGCTATCCGCCCAAGGTGGAACCGGCAGTGCTCGAACAGATCCGCGCGCTCGAGGGCGACTTCGAGTTCGAGGTCTATGTCTCCCTCACCTGCCACAACTGCCCGGACGTGGTGCAGGCCCTGAACCTGATGGCGATCCAGAACCCGCGCATCAAGGCCACCATGATCGAAGGCAGCCTGTTCCAGGACGAGATCAAGGAGCGCCAGATCATGGGCGTGCCCACCGTGTTCCTCAATGGCACGATGTTCGGCAACGGACGCATGACGCTGGAGGAAATCCTCGCGCGGATCGACAAGGGCGGCACCGAGCGCGAGGCCCGCAAGATCGGCGCCAAGGACCCGTTCGACGTCCTGATCGTCGGCGGCGGCCCGGCGGGCGCGGCGGCGGCGGTGTATGCCGCGCGCAAGGGCATCCGCACCGGCATCGCCTCCGAGCGTTTCGGCGGCCAGGTGCTGGACACCCTGGGCATCGAGAACTTCATCTCGGTCAAGGAAACCGAAGGCCCGCGCTTCGCGCTGGCCCTGGAGGAACACGTACGCCACTACGACGTGGACATCATGAACCTGCAGCGTGCCAAGGCTATCGTGCCCGGCGAGCTGATCGAGGTGCAGCTGGAAAGCGGCGCCGCCCTGAAGGCGCGCAGCGTGATCATCACCACCGGCGCGCGCTGGCGCACGATCAACGTGCCCGGCGAGCACGAATACAAGAACAAGGGCGTGGCCTACTGCCCGCACTGCGATGGCCCGCTGTTCAAGGGCAAGCGCGTGGCGGTGATCGGCGGTGGCAACTCCGGTGTCGAGGCGGCCATCGACCTGGCCGGTGTCGTCGCCCATGTCACGCTGATCGAGTACGACACCCAGCTGCGCGCCGACGCGGTGCTGCAACGCAAGCTGCAAAGCCTGCCGAATGTGACGGTGATCCGCCACGCGCAGACCACCGCCATCACCGGCGACGGCCAGAAGGTCAACGGCCTGACCTACACCGACCGCGCCACGGGCGAGCGCCATGCGCTGACCCTGGAAGGCGTGTTCGTGCAGATCGGCCTGGTACCCAACACCGACTGGCTCAAGGGGACGCTGGAGCTCTCCAAGCACGGCGAGATCGTGGTGGACGCCAAGGGCCAGACCTCGATGCCCGGCGTGTTCGCGGCCGGCGATGCGACGACCACGCCGTACAAGCAGATCATCATTGCCGCTGGCGATGGCGCGAAGGCGGCCCTCAGTGCCTTCGATCACCTGATCCGCACGCCGGTGCCCGAGGCGGTCGCCGCCTGAGCACGCATGACGAAGTAACACCTGGTAGCGGACCTCCGGCAAGGGGCCACCGTCGCGGACACCCGCGTGAGAATGACGGCCCTACTTGTCGGAGGATCCATGCAAGGCGACCCCAAGACCATCCACCACCTGCAGGCGCAGCTGCGCAACGAGCTGACGGTCACGAGCCAATATTTCCTGCATTACCGCATCCTCAAGCACTGGGGCCTGGAGCGGTTGGCCCAGCGCGAATACGGCGAGTCCATCAGCGAGATGAAGCATGCCGACCAGCTGATGGCACGCATCCTGATGCTCGGAGGACTGCCCAATCTGCAGGACCTGGGCAAGCTGCTGGTGGGCGAGGATGTGGCGGACATCCTCGACTGCGACCTGCGCGCCGAGCGCGCTGCGCAACTCACGCTCAAGGAAGGCCTGGCCCATTGCGAGACCGCGCGCGACTACGTTTCACGCCAGCTGCTGCAGGACCAGCTGGAGGACACGGAGGGCCAGATCGACTTCCTCGAAACCCAGTTGGACCTGGTCACCAAGGTCGGCCTGCCCAATTACCTGCAATCGCAGATGACGTGCACGTAAACTCGTCAGCCAGATCGTTCGCGCCCCGCACGTGCCCGCCACCCGCCGTCTCGCCCTCATCACCGCCTGCGTGGCGGCCGTTCACGCGGCTGTCCTGTGGGCCCTGGAGGCCGGCCTGTGGCGGCCGACCCGGGAAACGCTGATCCCGGTCTCCTTGACCGCCCAAGGGGAGACCGGCCCCATCGCGCCCAGCCTGCCGGGGACCGGCGCCCCGCCACTGCCGCAGCGCCCCGTCCTCCCGCCGGCCATCCCCGCCGCCATCCCTGCCGCTCCCCCGCGGGCCACACCCGCGGCCAGAACACCGCCCGCCGCAGCCCCCGCGGCCGTGCCGACCGACGTCACCGTCGCGGCAGCGCCTGCCGTGCCTGCAGCTGCGGCCACGGCCGCCACGCCCACCGCAGGGCCAGCCATGGCGGGGGGCGCCTCGGGGCGGGTGGATCTGCCGCCGGCCGGCACCGTCGGTGGGCCCGCTGGCCGCATCGAGCTGCCTTCCAGCGATGCCGACGACCTGCAAAACCCCAAGCCCATCTACCCGCCCCCGAGTCGGCGGCTCAACGAGCAAGGCAAGGTCGTGGTTCGCGTCCTCGTTGGGGTCGACGGCCTGCCACAGCAGGCGCTGGTTCACCAGTCCAGCGGCCACGACCGCCTGGACCGGGCCGCCGTGGCCACCGTTCTCCAATGGCGCTACCGTCCGGGCAAACGCGCCGGCACGCCCGAGGCGATGTGGTTCAACGTCCCGATCACCTTCGTGCTGGAGTGAGGCGGCAAGAGCCGCGAGCGACTCCCCAGCCGGGTCGACTCAAAGCCCGATGGCGGCGATGCCGGCGCGCGCGATCTGGGCGTCCTCGTTGGACTTGACCCCGCTGACGCCCACCGCCCCCAGGCAGGTGCCGTCCTTCATGATCGGCACGCCGCCCTCGAGCATGCCCCGGATCTCGGGAGCGCTCAGGAAGGACACCCGGCCGCCGTTGATGACCTCTTCGTAGACGCGGGATTCACGCCGCCCCAGGGCCGCCGTATGGGCCTTGGCCGGGGCGATGTGGGCGGAGATCGGGGGGGCCCCATCCAGGCGCTGCAGCCACAGCAGGTGGCCGCCGGCGTCGGCGATGGCAATGGTCACGGCCCATTGGTGCTTGATCGCCTCGGCTTCTGCCGCGGCGGCGATGGCCTTGAGGTCGGCCAGTTCCAGGAAATGTGTGGATTTCATAAGGGTCAAGCATAGCCGCCACTGGCCTTGGGGGCATCCGGCGCCCTAGAATGCCCCGGTCTGAGCGCAAGCTCGTTTCCAGGAGAGTTGTCATGAACGACCAAGTGCAAACCGCCGATTACGGCTATGCCCTGCCCGCCGCGCAGCGCAATCGGGTCCTGCGTAACACCTACTGGCTGCTGGCCCTGAGCCTGCTACCCACCGTGCTGGGGGCCTGGCTCGGGGTGGCTACCGGCATCACCCGCGGCCTCTCGGGCGGCCTGGGGCTGATCGTCTTCCTCGTGGGCGCCTTCGGCTTCATGTTCGCCATCGAGAAGACCAAGCACTCGGCAGCCGGCGTGCCGGTGCTCCTGGGCTTCACCTTCTTCATGGGCCTGATGCTCTCGCGGATGATCGCGATGGTCCTGGGCTTTTCCAACGGCGCCAGCCTGGTGATGACCGCGTTCGCCGGCACGGCGGGCGTGTTCTTCGTGATGGCTTGCCTGGCCACCGTGATCAAGCGCGACCTCTCGGGCATGGGCAAGTTCCTGTTCGTCGGCGCGCTGGCGGTCATGATCGGCAGCATCATCAACGTGTTCGTGGGGTCCAGCGTCGGCATGCTGGTGATCAGCGTGATGGTGATCGGCATCTTCAGCGCCTACATGCTCTACGACATCAAGCAGATCATCGACGGCGGCGAGACCAACTACATCTCCGCCACGCTGGCGCTGTACCTGGACATCTTCAACGTGTTCCAGGGCCTGCTGGCCCTGCTGGGGCTGACCAGCGGGAACAACGACTGACCCGGGATCCTCCCGCGCAAGTCTGAAAGGGGGCCTTCGGGCCCCCTTGGCTTTGCTGGGGTCTCAGTCCACCCGCTCGAACACCGCCATCGACTCCACGTGCGCGGTGTGCGGGAACATGTTCACCACGCCCGCTGCCTTGCAGCGGTAGCCCGCCTGGTGCACCAGCAGCCCGGCATCGCGGGCCAGCGTGGCGGGGTTGCAGCTCACATAGACGATGCGCCGCGGCGGCGTCCAGCCCGGGGCCAGGGAGGGGTCCTGATGGATATCCGCCAGGGCCTTGGCCAGCGCGAAGGCCCCTTCACGCGGCGGGTCGACCAGCCACTTGTCAGCCACCCCGTCGGCAGCCAGGAGTGCGGGCGTCATCTCGAACAGGTTGCGGGCCACGAAACGCGTCGGCGCCTGGGCACGGCCCTGGTTCGTCTCCAGGTTCTCGCGTGAGCGCGCCACGAGCGCTTCGCTGCCTTCGATCCCCAGGACCTCCCCCGCCATGGTGGCGATGGGCAGCGTGAAGTTGCCCAGGCCGCAGAACCAGTCGATCACGCGTTCGTTGCGCCCCGGCGCCAGCAGCTGCAGCGCCTGCGAGACCAGCACCTGGTTGATGAAGGGATTGACCTGGGTGAAATCGGTGGGCTTGAACGGCATGGTGATGCCGAACTGCGGGAGCGTGTAGGCCAGCTGCGGGCCCGGATCGAGCAGGTGCACGGTGTCAGGCCCCTTGGGCTGCAGCCACCATTGCACGCCCGGGTACTCGCGGGCGAACGCGCGCAGTTTGTCGACATCGCCTGCCGAAAGCGGTTCCAGGTGCCGCAGGACCAGCGCGGTCACGGACTGAGAGGGATTTGCGGCGTCGACACCGCAGGCCAGCTCGATCTGCGGACAGGTCTCGATCGCGTCCATGCGCGCGATCAGCGCGCGCAGCGGCAGCAGCAGGTCGCTGACCTCGCGGGGCACCACATGGCACTCGCGGATGTCGGCCACATAGCGGCTCTTGCGCTCGTGAAAGCCCACCAGCACCGCCTCCTTCTTGCGCACGTGACGCACCGAGAAGCGGGCGCGCCAGCGGTAGCCCCAGGCCGGCCCCTCGATGGGACGCAGGACGGTCTCGGGCTTGACCTTGCCCAGGTGCCACAGGTTGTCCTCGAGCACGCGCTGCTTGACCGCCACCTGCGCGCCCACGTGCAGGTGCTGCATCTTGCAGCCGCCGCAGGCGCCCTCATGGAGGCCGAAATGCGGGCACTGGGGCCTCACGCGCTGCGAGGAGGGCCGGTGGATGGCCGTGAGGGAGGCCTGCTCCCAGTTGTTCTTCCTGCGGTGGACATTGGCCGACACCCATTCCGTGGGCAGGGCGCCGTCGATGAACACCACCTTCCCGTCCGGGCGCCGGGCCACACCCTGGGCATCGATGTCCAGGGCGTCGACGGGCAGCCAGCCCTCAGGCAAGGCCGCCGTGTTGTCTGCTTGCGATGACATCCCGCGATTGTCCCCTACCGAGCCCCTTCGAGGTCCAGGGTCACCGGTTTTCGTAACATCGGCGGCTGCCATCCCAGGAGACCCCATGCCCCAGCATCCGAAATATTCCAACAGCCCGATTCGCGACCTTCGCTGCCTCTACCAGCTGCTCTTTGACCTGGAGCGCTATGGATTCGTGCACGAAGAAATCCATCAGAGCCTGGACACCGTGATGTCCGAGCTGTATCCGCAAGCCACCCGGGAACTGATACAGCAGGAGTCGGGCAGCGACGGTGAGGACGGCGAGGAGGAATTCGCTTTCGTGCCCGCCATCAGCGCCCTCTTTCACTACATCGACCCCAGTGAGGCGCCGCAGTTCATCCAGGACATGCGCAACCTGATTGCGCACTGCATGTACTCGGAGACCTGGAGCACCGAGGGCGTGGCCGACGCGATCCGCGCCGAACGGAACATCGAGTACTACCGCTACCACGTGATGGTCGTCGAGGACACCGACACACTGGATCGCTATGAGCACGCCCGCCGCACCGTCTGGTTTCCCAGCGAGGTCAAGCCCGCGCGCCCGGGCGCCTACGAGATCTCGCCCACCGAGAATGACCCGAAGCACGGCGGCTTCGCCTACTGGGACGGCACGCACTGGTACGACTCCCGGGTGCTGCTGGCGGACTGCCTCGCGCAACCCCGGACCGAGGGCGAGCGGGCGCGCTGGGACTACTGCTGGCGCGGCTTCGTCAGCCCGCAGGACTGAGGACCACGCCGGCCCGCCTCACCCCCAGGCGGCCAGGTACTCCTGCCAGTGCGGCTCCTGGGGGGCCAGGTCGCCCAGCGTGGACTTGACCCTCGCGATCTCCTGGTCGTACTCGGCCTCGGTCAGGCCCCCGCGCATCTTCTGGAAGCGGCAGTACACCAGGTAGGTGTTCATGACATCCGTCTCGCAGTAGCGCCGGATGTCTTCCAGCTTGCCCTCGCGGTATGCGGTGTACACCTGCGAGCCGTCCATCCCCAGCTTGCCCGGGAAGCCACACAGCTTGGCCATGGCGTCCAGCGGGGCGTTGGCCCGCGGCTGGTACAGGGCCAGGACGTCCATCAGGTCCAGGTGCCGGTTGTGGTAGCGGCCGATGTAGTTGTTCCACTTGAATTCGCGGTCGTCCTCGCCCTGGTCCCAGAACTTGGAGGCGACCAGGCCGTGGCGCAGCGCCCGGTAACTGAGCACCGGCAGGTCGAAGCCGCCGCCGTTCCAGCTCACAAGCTGCGGCACGTGCTTTTCCAGGGTGTTGAAGAACTGCTGGATCACCTTGGCTTCGCTGGCGCCGTCGCGGTCGACGAAGGAGTGCACGCGCAGGCCGTCGCTGCCCCGGAAGACGGCGCTGATCACGAGCACCCGCTGCAGGTGGTGGGGCATGAAATCGCTCTGGCCCTTGTCCTGGCGTTCCTGCACCCAGGCCTGGTAGACCTGGTCGTCGGTGGCCTCGGGCGCGTCGCCCCGCGTGGCACGCAGGCCAGCGATGTCCGGGATGGATTCGATGTCGAAAACGAGGACGGGCCAGCTCATGGCGGTGCTTTCGTGACAGGAGAAAAAGAAATCAGGCTGCGGACAGCAGCACCACGGCGCGCGCCTCGATGCTGCGGCCCTCACCCACGGGCCCCATCTTCTCGGCGGTCTTGGCCTTGACGTTGACCTGCAAGGCGTCGATGGCCAGAACCTGGGCGATGCGCGCACGCATGGCGTCGATGTAGGGCGCGAGCTTGGGCGCCTGGGCAATGACCGTGCTGTCCAGGTTCACGACCTGCCAGCCCTGCTCGCGCACGCGCCGCATCGCCTCGGCCAGGAGCACGGCGGAATCGGCGCCGCGAAAACGGTCGTCGGTGTCGGGAAAGTGCCGGCCGATATCGCCCAGGCCGGCAGCGCCCAACAGGGCATCGGTGATGGCGTGCAGGAGGGCATCCGCGTCCGAGTGCCCCAGCAGCCCCTTGTCGTGGGGGATGGTCACGCCGCCCAGGACCAGGGGTCGGCCGGTCACCAGGGCATGCACGTCCCAGCCTTCTCCGATGCGCAGTTTCATGTGTCGGTTGTCCTTGTGGGTGCAAGCAGGGCCTGGGCGAGCGCGAAATCCTCGGGCCAGGTGACCTTGAAGTTGCGGGCCGAGCCCGGGACCAGGCGCGGCTGCTGGCCAGCGGCCTCGATGGCGCTGGCCTCGTCGGTGACTGCGGTTGTGGCTGCCTCGAGCGCCTGCGCCAGGCCGGCCAGCCGGAACATCTGCGGCGTCTGCGCGAGCCAATGGCCCTCGCGGGGGACGGTGGCCTGGACACGCCCCTGCGGCCCGTGCTTGAGGGTGTCCGCCAGGGGCTGGGCCAGCAGGCCGCCCACCGGGTCATCCAGACAGGCATCGATCAGGCGGTCGATCAGGTCGGGAGTGATCAGGCAGCGCGCGGCATCGTGCACGAGCACCCAGTCGCCGTCCGCAGCCCCGCGCCGCCGCAACTCGCGCAAGCCCCCCAGGACGCTGGCCGCACGCGTAGCGCCCCCGCAATCGGCCACCTGCACCTGCGGGGGCAGGCCCGCCAGGCGGGCCAGGGTGTCATCGCCGGGCGCCACGACCACCAGCACGCTGGCCAGACGCCGGACCTGGGCAAAGGCCGCCAGGGTGTGGACCACCATCGGGCGGCCTGCCACGGGCTGGTATTGCTTGGGGACCTCGGTGCCGGCACGGCTGCCGCTGCCCGCACAGGGGATCAGGGCGTGCAGACGGACGGAAGGGGCGTCAGGGGCGGTCATGGGTGGCGTCGAGTCTGCCCATTCTAGAATCCAGGGCTTCGCACCCCTCGCCCACCCGGCGCGGGGTGTTTGCCATTGTCTGCTTCCCCCTCCATGGACCTTCCCAGGCTCACTCCCGGCAAGCGCTACGCCCTGCCCCGCCCGACCGGCTCCGCCGACGCCCTGCTGCTGGCGCAGCTGGCCGCGCGTGACCAGGCGTGCGGGCAGCGCACCGCCATCGTCACCGCGGATGCGGCCGACGCCCAGCGCCTGGTGGAGGAGATCACCTTCTTCGCCCCCGACCTGCGCTGCGGCCTCTTCCCCGACTGGGAGACGCTGCCCTATGACACCTTCTCGCCGCACCAGGACCTGATCTCCGAGCGCCTGGCCACGCTGTGGCGGATCTCGCAGGGCGAAGCGGACGTGGTGCTGGTGCCTGCCACGACCGCCCTGTACCGGGTGGCGCCCCCCTCGTTCCTGGCGGGCTACACCTTCCATTTCCGCGTCAAGCAGAAACTGCAGGAAGCCAAGCTGAAGGCCCAGCTCACCCTCGCCGGCTACAGCCATGTCACCCAGGTCGTGAGCCCGGGCGAGTACGCGGTGCGGGGCGGGCTGATCGACCTGTTCCCCATGGGATCCCCCGTGCCGTACCGGGTCGACCTGTTCGATGACGAGATCGACTCCATCCGCACCTTCGACCCGGACAGCCAGCGCAGCCTCTACCCCGTGCCCGAGGTGCGCCTGCTGCCGGGCCGCGAATTCCCGATGGACGACGGCGCCCGTGCGCGCTTTCGAACCCGCTGGCGCGAGCTGCTGGAGGGCGACCCGACCCGCAGCCGCATCTACAAGGACATGGGCAATGGCGTGGCCACGGCGGGCATCGAGTACTACCTGCCGCTGTTCTTCGACGAGACGGCCACCGTGTTCGACTACCTGGGGCCGCAGGCGTCGGTGGTGATGCATGGCGACCTCGAGCCGGTGCTCCAGCGCTTCTGGCAGGACACCCGCGACCGACACCGCCTGATGCAAGGGGACCCGGAGCGGCCGGTGCTGCCGCCGCAGGCGCTGTTCCTGGAACCCGAGGACTTCTATGCCCGGGCCAACCAGCACGCCCAACTTGCGCTGCGGCCTGCGTCGCCAGAGCCCGCGCAGGCCGCTCTGGACGTGGGCCTGGGCCTGGCCAGCCTGCCCGAGATCGCCGTCCTGCGCGGCGCCGAGGACCCGCTGGCTCCGCTCAAGGCCCACGCCGCCCGCACGACGCAGCGCCTGCTGGTCCTGGCCGAAAGCGACGGCCGGCGCGAGAGCCTGCTGGACTTCCTGCGCGCCAGCGGGGTGTCGCCGCCGGCCTTCGACTCCCTGGCCGAATTCCAGGCCAGCGACGAGAAGATCGGGATCGCCACCGCGCCCCTGGCCCAGGGCTTCGCCTGGGTCGAGGGCGGCATCGACTTCATCACCGAGACGGAACTCTTTGCCGCCGGCGTGAGCGTGCGCCGGCGCCGCAAGCAGGAACAGGTCAGTGATGTCGAAGCCCTGATCAAGGACCTGTCCGAGCTGAATGTGGGCGACCCCGTGGTCCACGCCCAGCACGGGATCGGCCGTTACCGGGGCCTGGTGAACATGGACATGGGCCAGGGAAGCACCGAATTCCTGCACCTGGAATACGCCGACAAGGCCTCGCTCTATGTGCCGGTGAGCCAGCTGCACCAGATCAGCCGCTACACCGGCGTGTCGGCCGACGAGGCGCCGCTGCACCGCCTGGGTTCGGGTCAATGGGAAAAGGCCAGGCGCAAGGCCGCCGAGCAGGTGCGAGACACCGCCGCCGAACTCCTGAACATCTACGCCCGACGCGCCGCGCGCGAGGGGCATGCCTTCCGCTACTCCCCGCAGGACTACGAAGCCTTCGCCAATGACTTCGGCTTCGAGGAAACCGCCGACCAGAACGCCGCGATCCACGCGGTGATCCAGGACATGATCTCGCCACAGCCCATGGACCGACTGGTGTGCGGGGACGTGGGTTTCGGCAAGACCGAGGTGGCGCTGCGTGCGGCCTTCGTGGCCGTGACGGGCGGGCGCCAGGTGGCCTTCCTGGCGCCCACCACCCTGCTGGCCGAACAGCATTACCAGACCCTGGTGGACCGTTTCTCCAAGTGGCCGGTCAAGATCGCCGAGATGAGCCGCTTTCGCTCGCAAAAGGAGATCACCGCCGCCGCCAAGGGCATCGCCGACGGCACCATCGACATCGTGGTGGGGACGCACAAGCTCCTGTCCGAGAGCGTGAAGTTCAAGAACCTGGGCCTCCTGATCATCGACGAGGAGCACCGCTTCGGCGTGCGGCACAAGGAGGCCATGAAGGCGCTGCGCGCCGAGGTGGACGTGCTCACGCTGACCGCCACGCCGATTCCCCGCACCCTGGGCATGGCCCTGGAGGGATTGCGCGACCTGTCGGTGATCGCCACCGCGCCGCAGCGGCGCCTGGCGATCAAGACCTTCGTGCGCAGCGAGGACAACGGCGTGATCCGCGAGGCGGTGCTGCGCGAGCTCAAACGCGGCGGGCAGGTCTACTTCCTGCACAACGAGGTGGAGACCATCGAGAACCGCCGCCAGCGCCTGCAGGAGCTGCTGCCCGAGGCACGCATCGCGATCGCCCACGGTCAGATGCCCGAGCGCGAGCTCGAACGGGTGATGCGGGATTTCGTGGCCCAGCGACACAACGTGCTTCTGTGCTCCACGATCATCGAGACCGGCATCGACGTGCCCACCGCCAACACCATCGTGATCAGCCGCGCCGACAAGTTCGGCCTGGCCCAGTTGCACCAGCTGCGCGGACGCGTGGGCCGCAGCCACCACCAGGCCTATGCCTACCTGCTCGTGCCCGACACCGAGGGCCTGACCAAGCAGGCGGCCCAGCGCCTGGACGCCATCCAGGCCATGGAGGAACTCGGCTCGGGCTTCTACCTGGCCATGCACGACCTGGAGATCCGCGGTGCGGGCGAGGTGCTGGGCGAGAACCAGAGCGGCAACATGCTGGAGGTGGGCTTCCAGCTTTACAACGAGATGCTGTCCGAAGCGGTCAAGAGCCTCAAGGCCGGCAAGGAGCCGGACCTGCTGTCGCCGTTGTCGGTGACGACCGAGATCAACCTGCACGCCCCCGCCCTGCTACCCGACGACTACTGCGGCGACGTGCACCTGCGCCTGTCCTTCTACAAGAAGCTGGCGACCGCCAAGAGCAGCGACCAGATCGACGGGCTCCTGGAGGAGATCGTGGACCGCTTCGGCAAGTTGCCGGCGCAGGCCCAGACCCTGATCGACGTGCACCGCCTGCGCGTGCTGGCACGGCCCTACGGGGTGGTCAAGGTCGACGCCGCGCCCGGCGTCATCCAGATCACCTTCCGTCCCAACCCGCCGGTCGATCCGATGAAAATCATCGAGCTGGTGCAGAAGAACCGCCACATCAAGCTGGCAGGCAACGAGAAGCTGCGCATCGAGCGCGAACTCCAGGAACCCAAGGACCGGGCCCAGATGGTGCGCGACGTGCTGCGCTCGCTGGGACAGCCAGCGCCGGCCACGGCCTGAGACCGGCGCCACGCCCTCCACGCTTTCTCCATCAGACACCGACATGAACCCTCCTGCCCACGAACTCTCTACCGGACTGGTGATCCAGGGCTTCACGCCCCCGCTGTCGCTGCGCGATTTCGGCCTGATCGCCTTCGACATGGACTCCACCCTGATCAACATCGAGTGCGTGGACGAGATCGCCGCCGCCGCGGGCCGCAAGGAGGAAGTCGCGGCCATCACCGAGGCGGCCATGCGCGGTGAGATCACCGACTACAAGGACAGCCTGCGCCGGCGCGTGGCCTTGCTCGAGGGCGTGAGCGTGCAGCACATGCAGCAGGTCTACGACCAGCGCCTGCAGCTCAATCCGGGGGCGGCCGAGCTGGTGGCCGCCTGCAAGGCCGCCGGCCTGAAGGTGCTGCTGGTGTCCGGCGGATTCACCTTCTTCACCGACCGTATCCGGGACCGACTGGGCATTGACTACACGCGCTCGAACGTCCTGGAAGTCGCCCAAGGCAAGCTGACCGGACGGATGGTGGACCAGCCCTGGGGCGATATCTGCGACGGCGAGGAAAAGCGCCGGATGTTGCTGGCCACCTGCGAGTCCCTGGGCCTGGCGCCCCGCCAGGCCATCGCGGTGGGCGACGGCGCCAACGACCTGCCGATGATGGGGGTGGCCGGCCTGTCGGTGGCCTACCAGGCCAAGCCGCGGGTGCGCGAGCAGGCCATGGTGGCGATCAACACCGGCGGGCTGGACCGGTTGCTGGAGGTCGTGAAGCCCTGAACGAGCCTTCGGCCGTCCGGGTTCAGAGAGCCACGATCTCGACCGACTGGGTCAGCAGCGGCCGCACCAGGATCTTGTAGCCGTCGGCATCGAAACTGGCTGCCACCTTCTTCAGGCGCCGGGCGTCGGCCACCGTCGGTGCGCTGCCCAGGTAGCACCAGTGGCTCACCACGTGGACCTGTGTGAGCGCGTCGTCCTGTTCGACCAGACCCACCGCCCCGGGGTAGGGCCAGCACTGCACCCGCAACGCCAGCAGGCCCTCGAGCAGGCGCGCCTGGTGGGCGGCATGCGTCTCGTCGCCCCGGCACAGGCCTGCGCACTGGCGGATGCCGGCGCGAAAGCAGGCCCTGCCAGGCGGAAGCTTCTCCAGGCCCAGCGCGCCATAGCAAAGCCGGTGCAGATCGGCCACGTCGCGCAGGGTGTTCAGCGCCTCATGACGGCTCGGGAACAGGCCGTAGAGCTCCGGCTCGGTGGCGAAGTCCAGGTCTTTGGAATAGACCACCTGGGGCAGGCCGTCGACCAGTTGCAGGCTGCATAGCTGGCGGCTGCGGCGCAGCTTCTGGTTGAACAGCGGATGCTGCTGCTTGATCATCTGCGCCTCCAGCAGCAGGGCCCCGATCTCGCCCCCGGTGCGCCGGTAGGTGATCTGGCGGGTCTGGCGCAACATGCGGGCCTCGTCGGCGTTGCGCAGGTGCGAGAGCAGGCGGTGACGGATGTTGACGCTCTTGCCGATGTACAGGGGAAGGTCGTTCGCCTCGCCGTGAAAGACATAGACCCCGGCCGCGGCCGGCGCGTCCTCGATCGCGGCGCGCAGGTGCTGCGGGTAATCGTAGACGCGCGCTTCCTCGAAGTCCTCGCGTCGGCGGCGTGGCAGCGGCATGGCCGGCGCCTTCAGGCCCGCTCGATCACCGGACGCCCGGCTTGCACCGCGAACCTCGCCAGCGTCTCGACGCGCGCATCGGGCCGGGCCACATCGTCCAGCACGCGCAGCGTGGTGGTCAGGCCCGAGGGCGTGAGTTCGCACAGGCCGTAACCGCGCCGCGCCGCGTCGCCAAACACGTAATGGGGGTTTTCGGCCAGTCGCTGTGCGGTGAGTGACTCGCTGGCGCCAGAGCGCGAGGTGATGCTGGTGCCGCAGAACTCGACCCCGACCGAGGCGCTGTCAGGGCGCAGGTAATCGGCCTTCACATGGCCCACCCAGTTCTCGTGGACGTCACCGCCCAGGACCACCGGGTTGGCCACGCGATGCCGCTGCAGGGAGTCGATCAGGCGCTGGCGCGCGGGGGCATAACCGTCCCAGCCGTCGTTCCACAGGCGCTCCTGCGGTCCGGGCTGGTTGTCACGGCGCCCGAACACGCCTTGCTGCCCGATCACCGTCCAACCGGCGCCGCTGCGGGCGAGTGTCTCGTCCAGCCAGCGCTCCTGCGCTGCGCCCAGCAGGGTGCGCGCCGGGTCCTTCAGGGCCGCGCAGGTCGCGGGGTCGACCGCGCCGCTGACACGTTGCGGCGGCATGCAGGCCTGCGGGTCACGGAACTGGCGGGTATCGAGCAGCAGCAGGTCCCCCAGCTGCCCGTAGCGATAGCGCTCATGCAGCCGCACGCCGACGCCTGCGACCGAACGCGCAAAGGCCGAGGCCCGCAGCGGCATGTGCTCGTAATACGCCTGGTAGGCCGCGTTGCGCCGGGCCATGAAATCATCGGCGGCGTTCAGGCCCAGAGGGCGCGCATCGCCGGGATGCACACCGGCATAGTCGTTCTGCACCTCGTGGTCGTCCCACGTCACCAGCCAGGGACAGGCCGCGTGCATGGCCTGCAGGTGCGGGTCGCTGCGATGCAAGGCATGACGGTCCCGGTAGTCCGCCAGCGTGAACACCCGCCCCAGGGTCGGGAAATTGCGCACCGCCGCCGAGGCATTCGGATACTCGTAGATGTAGTCGCCCAGGAACATCACCAGGTCGGGCTGGTCATCGCGCATGTGGCGGTAGGCGGCGTAGTAGCCGTGGTCCCAGCGCTGGCACGAGGCGTAGGCCAGCCGAAGGCGCCGGACCGCGGCCTGCGGCGCCGGCAAGGTGCGGGTGCGCCCGGTGGGGCTGGTGATGCCGCCTGCGATGAAGCGATAGAAATACCAGCGGTCCGGCGCCAGGCCCTGCACCTCGGCATGCACGCTGTGTGCGAGTTCCGCACTGGCCACCGTGTCACCGCGCTGCACGACCTGCGAGAACGCATCGTCATGGGCCACCTCCCAGCGCACCGGCACAGGCCCATCGCCCAGGCTGTCCAACACCCCTGGCGCGATGAGGCGGGTCCACAGCACCATGCCGTCCGGTGACGGCGAGCCGCTGGCCACCCCCAGGCCAAAGGGGTCGAAGGACCACCGCCGCTGCGCCCAGGCGCCGCGTGGTAACCAGGAACCGGCCGCCGCGACAGCGGCCAGCTTCAGCAACTGCCGGCGGTCGGCCTGCAGGGAACGGGGAAGGGAATGGAAAGGGGCGCTCATGGGGCGGCCATTATGGGCCGCGCCCTGCCCCTCAGGCCTTGGGCATCTGCGCCTGCTTGCGATCGGCGACCACTTTCTGCGCGGAAGGCCGCTCGCCCACCACCTTCAGGTAGGCCTTGTAGTCCACACCTGCGGCCAGGAGCAGGTCTTCGCCATAGACGGTCTTGGTCGCCAGGCCCACCAGCGGCAGGTTGTTGAACGCCGAGAGGTCGGCCTGCGTGAAGGTGTCGCCAGCCACATAGGGCGAGAAGCGGGCGAGCTGCTTGAAGCCCTCGATCATGCGCTCGATCTGCTTGCGGATGCGGGCGGTGTTCTCCGGGGACAGGGGCGGCGCGCCGAAAAAGGCCATGCCATACAGCTGGCGGGCCGTGATCTCCAGGTGCCAGTCGATGAAAGTGGTCAGCTCACGCACCTTGGCCGCCGCGAAGGGGTCGGCGGGCATCAGGGATGGAGACGGATAGGTATCCTCGACCCAGTCGACGATGACCTGGCTCTCGCACAGCGTGCCCTGGGGCGTGACCAGGTAGGGGATCTTCTTCAGGGGCGATGCTGCCTGCATGCCCCCAGAGGGCTTTTGCGGCGCGTCATAGGCCTCGGCAAAGGCCACGCCCTTTTCCAGCAAGGCCATCTTGACCTTGTTGTAGTAGTTGGACATCGCAAAGCCGTGCAGCGTGATCGTCATGGGCGTCTTCCTCTTGATGGAGTGCGCCGCAGTCTACGCAGGCCCGCAGGCGGCGACTGGCGCGCAGGTGACTGGACTGGGTGCGCCGTCGGGATGCCCTGACGGATGGGGCCGTCACTGCGGCGGGTCGATCCGACCGAGCACCTGCAGCGGCCCGTCCCCCGGCGGCACGCGCACCACCAGGCTCTCCGCGGACGACAGCGCGACGCCGGTCAGGCCCAGGACATTGACCTGGTGGGTCACCACGACCAGCGCCCCCGGGCCCTGCCAGCGGCGCAGGATCTCGCGCGCCGCGGCGGTCTGACGTTCGGCGTCCCCCTGCCCACCGAAGAAGGAGCCGAACGCGGATTCCTCGCGCGGCGCGGGCGCGCCCGGACCGCCCGCCAACAACTGCGCCGTCTCGCGGGTGCGGCACCAGGGCGAGTGCAGTACCGCCCCGACGCGCACGCCCCGCTGTCGCAGGCGTTCTCCCAGGCGCCTGGCCTGGGATCGGCCCTGGGCATCCAGGTTTCGCTGGGACGCGCAATCGCCCAGCCGCATGCCGGGCGGGTCACCGACCCCGGGGGCATAGGCATGGCGGATCAGGACGATGGCCCCTGGCTTGGCCAGTTCGGCCCACCCGGCTTCGTCCGCGCGGGCAGCGGGCGCAAGCGTCAGGGCGGGCAGCAACGCCACCAGGACCCGGGCAGCGATGCGCAAGCAGGCCTTCATCAGGTCACGCGCTTGTCGACCCGCCGCAGCGGCGCCCAGCCCGCGAACTGCGGGTAGGTACGCGCGACGACCGGGCCATCCACGTCCCAGGCGATGCAGCGGCCCACGTGGTACGGCGGCTGGTCGCCCACCGGCTCCTGAGGCAAGCCCGCCAGGCGGCGCAGGCGCTCGCGGCCGTGGGGCACGCACTGGTAAGCCACGGTGGCGGCGTTCACCAGCATCTCGCGCATGTGCGCGCAACCCTGCGTGCCGCCCAGGATCCGCTTGATCGCCTGCCGCAGGCCAGGCCCCAGGGTGATGCCCACCAGGCCCTGCAAGGTCGGCTCGGCCCGAGCGCACTCGCCCAGGGGCCGGCTGTCCATCGACACGGCGATCTCCCGGATCACGAACTGGTCGTCGACCGACACCCGCATCGAGATGTCATGCACCGGCGCGCCGGGGGGCAACTCGCCACGCTCGTACAGCGGCTGCGGAAACGGTTTGGTGTCCACCAGGCGCGCCTCGATGTCCCAGAGGCCGTCCTCGCGCGCATAGCCCTCGAAGGTGAGGGTCCGGGTGTGCATGGGGGTCCGGCGGGCGGGGGCGGGCAAGGGCATGACGACGACGCAGGCAAACGAGCAAAACGACATTGTCTCAGGCGGGCCGGGGCAGCTCTGCCGGCCCCGGCGGGGAGACCTCGGCAGCCGCTCTATTGTCTTTGAAAATGAGACAATCCGTGCGGCGACAGGGTATTTATGGTCTCAGGCGAGCACAGTAAAGTCATGCCCATGTCACCGATGCCCACCCTCTTCATCTCGCACGGCTCGCCCATGTTCGCGCTGCAGCCGACGCAAGCCGGCCCGCTGCTGCGGCAGTGGGGGGAGCAGTTGCCCCGGCCCCGAGCGGTCCTGGTGCTGTCACCGCATTGGATGACGCGTGGCGTGCGGGTGGGTTGCGCAAGCCGGCCCGAGACCGTCCACGACTTCGGCGGTTTCCCGGCACCGCTTTACGAGATCCAGTATCCCGCTGCGGGCAGCCCCGAGGTGGCCGCGCGCGCGCTGGTGCTGCTCAATGCAGCCGGCTGGCATGCCCAGCCCGCGATCGACCAGGGCCTGGACCACGGCGCCTGGGTGCCGGTGCGCCAGATGTACCCGCACGCCGATGTCCCGGTGCTGCAGGTGTCCATGCCCCATGACCTCGACCCGGCCGGCGCGGTACGCCTGGGGCGGGCGCTAGCGCCCCTGGCGCAGGAAGGCGTGCTGATCGTGGGTTCGGGGAGCCTCACCCACAACCTGTACGAGTTCCGCGGAGCGCTCGATGCCGAGGGCGCACCCTATGTGAAGGAATTCGTGGCCTGGGCGCGCCGCGCGGTGCAAGGGCGCGACGAGACCGGGCTGACGAATTTCCTGTCGCTGGCGCCCCACGCCCAGCGCGCGCACCCGACCTGGGAGCATTACCTGCCGCTGCCCTTCGCGTTCGGCGCCTCCGGGGCCGACGCGCCGGTGCACATCCTCGATGGCGGCATCGACTACGGCATGCTGTCGATGGACAGCTACCTGTTCGGGGCGGCCCCGACAGACTCGGTCAGCGTCGGCACGACCTGAACGGTCTCGACCAGGTAGGTCGTGATCTCGCCGATGAAGGTCTGGGCATGGGCCATGGTCTCGCGTCCGGCCGAGGACCCGAAGGCCGCATCGATCGACGCGGTGTCGGCGAACCAGAGCTCGACGATGCCATCGATCGGCAGGCCCTCATGGCCCACCGGTGTGCCCTTGGGCGCCTGGCGGCTGGTGATGAGGTTCTGCCGATAGCCCAGGATGCCGGGCAGGCCGCGCACCAGCGGACCATGCACATCGCGCCATTCGCGGGCGAATACCTCGGGCGTCACGTCCGGCCGGCGACGCAGCAGGGACATGCGCTTGAGGGCCGTTCCCGCAGGCGGCGGCTCGACCACGGTATGCGTGTCGGCAGTGACGATGCGCAGGCGACCGATGAAGTGCTGCTCGTCGTCCACCAAGGCCCGCCCGATCGGAGTCGCCAATGCCGCGCGCATGGCGTCATCGTCCTCGAACGTGAGCTGCGAGAGGCCATCGAGCTGCTCCGGTCCCCGCGCAAAGACGATGCCGCGCTGTGTCCGGTCGGTGACGTGGTTCTGCACGTAGGTGCGCAGGCCCGGCAGCTGGCGCGCCAGGGCCGCATGGTGATCGCGCCAGTGCGCGCGAAAGCGCTCGGCCGACCAGTCGGGCTTCTTGTCCAGCAATCCCATGCGTACTTGCATCGCTTCTCCTTCAAGCGGACATTTCGCGGCGCGCCGCCTCCAGCGCCGGCTGGCGCTTGGCAAGCCAGACCCCATGGCGCAGCGGCCAGTCGCGAAACTGCGGGTCGGCGCCCAGGGCTTCCTGGGCGTGCAAAGGCCAATAGGGATCGCGCAGCGCCTCGCGCCCGATTGCGATGAGGTCGGCACTGCCCGCCTGCAGGATGGCCTCGGCCTGCTGCGCGTCGACGATCATGCCGACCGCCTGGGTTGCCACGCCCGCCTCCTGACGGATACGGTGCGAGAAGGGCACCTGAAAGCCCAGGCCCCGCGCCACGGGCAAGGCCCGCGTCTGCTCGGTCAACCCGCCGGAGGAACAATCGATCACGTCGACGCCCGCCTCACGCAAGCGGCGCGCCAGTGCCACGGAGTCTTCCAGATTCCAGCCCCCCACGGCACCATCCACCGCGGAAATTCGGCAGAACAAGGGCTTGTGCGCCGGCCAGGCCGCGCGAACGGCAGCCGCCACACGAAGGGCCAGCCGCATGCGCCCCTCGAGGTCGCCGCCGTAGGCGTCGGTGCGCTGGTTGGACAGGGGCGACAAAAAACTCGTGAGCAGATAGCCATGACCGTAATGCAGTTCGACCACATCGAAGCCGGCACGGTCGGCGCGAATGGCAGCATCGCGGAAGTCCTGCACCACTTGATCGAGATCGCCCAGATCCATGGCCTGCGGCACCGACCAGCCCGGGCCCGCCGCGATCGCGCTGGGCCCGACCCGACGCCAGCGCGGATCGACCGCCTGCATCTGCTGCGGGGTCAGGGCGCCACCGCCCTCCCACAAGGGCTCACTGCCCGCCTTGCGACCCGCATGGCCCAACTGCACACCGATCGCCGCTCCGTGTGCGTGACAGAAGTCGACGACTTCTCGCAGCGGCGCCACCTGGCTGTCATCCCACAGCCCGAGGTCGTCCTGGCCGATACGACCCTGCGGCGACACGGCGGTGCTCTCGGTGAACACCAGCCCGGCCCCGCCCAGCGCGAACTTGCCCAGATGCACCAGCAACCAGGGCCGGGCGATGCCACCCGGGGCTGCGTGCTGCATCATGGGCGAGATGACGATGCGATTGCGCAGCGTGAGACCGCGCAGCGTGAGCGCCTGGAACAACAGGGGCGCCGCGCCAGCGGTCATCCATGTGTCCCGAGGTAGGCGGCACGTACGGCGGGGTTGTCCAGCAATTGCGCGCCAGAGCCTTCCAGGGTGATGCGGCCGGTCTCGATCACATAGGCGCGATCGGCCACTGCCAGCGCCTGGTTCGCCATCTGTTCCACCAGCACGATGGTCAGGCCGCTGGCGCGCAGCGCGCGAATCGAGCGGAAGATGTCCGCGATGATGAGCGGCGCCAGGCCCAGAGACGGCTCGTCCAGCAGCAGCAACCGGGGCTGGCTCATGAGCGCGCGCGAGATCGCCAGCATCTGCTGCTCGCCGCCCGACAGCGTTCCCGCCATCTGGTCCTGGCGTTCGGCCAGGCGGGGAAAACGCTCGAACTCCTGCGCGATCAGCGCCTCGACCCGTGCGGGATCGCGACGCGCCGTGTAGGCACCCAGCATCAGGTTCTCGCGCACGGTCTGGTCGGGGAAAACGCCGCGCCCCTCGGGAGACAGCGCCACGCCCACGCCCACGCGCTGGTGCGGCGGCATGTGGGTGCAGTCCTGGCCGTCGATCAGGAGCCGCCCAGCGGCCAGCGGCTCCAGGCCGACGATGCCTTTGAGCAGCGTGCTCTTGCCGGCCCCGTTGGCACCGATGATGGCGACGACCTCGCCGGCGCGCACCTGCAACGAGACGCCCTTGACCGCCTGGATGGCACCGTAGGCCATTTCGACCGATTCGAGTTGGAGCATGGGATGCGACATGGCGGGACTCAGGGGGACGCAGCGATGGGATCGGCCTCGCCGCCAAGGTAGGCTGCGATGACGCGCGGGTCGGCCTGCACCTGCGCGGGCGGGCCTTCGGCGATCTTCACGCCGTAATCGAGCACGATCACATGGTCGGAGATACGCATCACCAGGTCCATGTGGTGTTCGACCATGAGGATGGTCAGGCCCATGCGGCTGATGCGAACCAGGAGGTCACCCAGGTCGGCGGTCTCCTGCGGGTTCAGGCCGGCGGCGGGCTCGTCCAGCAGGAGCAGCTGCGGGTCGGTGGCCAGCGCACGGGCGAGTTCAACCCGCCGCTGCAGGCCATAGGGCAGGCTGTTGGCGGGCGCGTGTGCCATCCGAGACAGGCCCACCAGCGCCAGCAGGGCCAGCGACCGCTCACGGGCCGCCGCTTCCTCGCGGCGCGCCAGCGGCAAGGCAAAGAGCGAGGTGAAAAAGCCGTTGCGCATCCTCGCATGGCGCCCCAGCATGACGTTGTCCAGGACACTCAGGTCGCCGAACAGACGCAGGTTCTGGAACGTGCGTCCCATGCCCAGGCTGCAGATCGCGTGAGGCGGCCGGCCGGTGATATCGCGGCCCGCGAAGGAGATCGCGCCAGCGTCCGGGCGCACGATGCCGGTGAGGATGTTGATCAGGGTCGTCTTGCCGGCGCCGTTGGGGCCGATCAGGGCGTGCACATGCCCGCGCCGCAGCTGGAAGGACACGTCCTGCGCCGGCTTGACGCCGCCATAGGCCTTGGTGACGCCCTGCACGGACAGCAGCTCGCCCCCGGAGACGCCGGAGGCAGTGCCCGCAAACTGCAAGGTCTCGGGCGCACGAGGAGCAGCGCCTGCCGCCTGCGCCTGGTCTTTCGCGCCCGAAGCACGCCGCGCGCGCAGGGACACCAGCACGCCCATCACACCGCCCGGCATCACGAAGAGCGCGAACAGCAGCAAGGCACCATAGACGAAGTGCTGCACCGAGGGCCAACCCGCCAGCGCCGCATCGATCACGGTCAGGAGCACCGCCCCCACCAGCGGCCCGTAGATCGAGCCCACGCCGCCAAACAACACCAGCAGCAGGATGAAGATCGAGAGGTGGAAGGTGATGAAGTCGGAGTTGATGTACTGGTTCTGCTGCGACACCAGGGCGCCCGCGATGCCACAAGTGACCGCCGCCACCACGAAGGCCATCACCTTGGCTCGGTAGACGCGCACGCCCACCGAGGCCGAGGCGATCTCGTCGGCCTGCAGCGACAGCAGCGCCCGCCCGACCCGCCCCCGAGCGAGGTTGCGCACCAGCAGGTGGGTCACCACCGACAGGCCCAGCGCCAGCCAGACCCACTGCTGCATGGTCAGGGGCGCGCCATTCCAGGTGATCGGGCGGATCCCGAACAGGCCGCTGGCCCCGCCAAAGACATCGGTCCATTCGCTGACCAGCTTTTCCACGACGATGCCGAAGGCCAGGGTCACCATGGCCAGATAGGGTCCCTTCACGCGCAGCGAGGGAAGCGCAATCAGCACGCCGCACAGGCCCGATACGACGGCGGCCAGCACCAGAGCCAGCCAGGGCGACATGCCGGTGTGAATGGTCAGAAGCGCCACGCCGTAGGCGCCGGCGGCGAACAGGCCGGCCTGCCCCAGCGACTTCTGGCCGGCATAGCCCACCAGCACGTTCATTCCGGCGCCGCACAGGTAATAGATGCACATCATGAAGACGATGCGCAGGTAGTAATCGTTGGACAGCGCGGCGACCGCGCCGCCCGCCACGAGGACAAAGGCGCCCACACCCGCCAGGTGACGCAGGCCGCTCATACCTTCTCCACCGTGCCGCGCCCGAACAGGCCGTTGGGCCGGAACGCCAGCACCAGGATCACGAGCACGAAGACCGCCACCTCCCGCCATTGCGCGGACCAGAGGTTGACGAAGGATTCGATCACGCCCAGGAGGAAGCCGCCGATCACGCAGCCCCGGGCGTTGTTGAGGCCGCCGATCATGGCAGCGGAAAAACCCTTGAGGCCCACCGCCAGACCCATGAAGAGGGAGGCCTGCGCGATCGGGGCCAGCATGAAGCCGGACAGGCCGGCCAGCGCGGAACTCACCGCGAAGGCGCCGATCATCATGACGGACACGTTGATCCCCATGAGGCTGGCCACGCCGGGGTTGTGCGCCACGGCGCGCATCGCCTTGCCCACCATGGTGCGCCGCATGACATGGTCGAACGCCAGCATCACGACCACCGAGACCGCCAGCATCAGCAGCTCCTGCGGCCGCACGCCGATACCGGCCAGGCGGATCACGTCATCCCCCACCGGGCTGGGCACCACCACCGGCTTGGGTCCCCAGATGGCCAGACCGATGCTTTGCAGGATGACGCCAAAGCCCAGGGTGCTCATGACCCAGGCCATGCCCGGTCGCCGCGCGAAAGGCCGCACCCCCAGCACGAACAGGAGCCAGCCGATCACCCCCATCACGCCAAGGACTACCAGCAGCCCCAGCAGCTGCACCCCGGCGCCAGGCTGCAGCCCGCCGAACGAGGTGGAGGTCAGGGGCTTGCCCACCGCCAGCAGCAGCACGCTCATGCCGATGAAGGCGCCCGCCGAGACGAACTCGCCGTGCGAGAAATTCAGCGTGCGGGTGGTGGTGAAGGTGACGCTGAAGCCCAGCGAGACCAGCGCGTAGGCACTGCCCACCGCCAGCCCGCTGATCAGGGCCTGCAAGAGTGCGACGTCCATCGGGGAAGCCTTGTGATGCGGGCCGGTCAGGCCGGCCCGCGCAGGATCAGGGATCCGGTCAGTACTTGTAGTCGCCCGCCACCAGACCGCGGATCACGGGGTCGGTGTAGGGCTCCAGGCGGCCGTCGTTCCACTTGATCCAGACGAAGTCGCCGGCGGTCAGGGCCTCACGCTGGGTCTTGCTGAAAGGCTTGTTGTAGGTCTTGAGCACGCCCTGCACCGGGGTGCGCAGATCCTCCAGCGCGTTCTTCAGGGCGGTGCCATCGGTGCTGTTAGCCTGTTTCATCGCGGCGGCCAGCAGCTGGACGGAGTCGTAGCCATGCAGCGCAAAGGAGAAGGAGCTGGGCGCCTTGAGCTTGCTGCCGATGCGGTCATAAAGCTTTTGCTGCACGGGGGTCTTGCTCTCGCTGACGGTGCGCATGAAGATCGGCTTGTTCGCCAGTGTCTTGCCAGCGGCATCGTAGAAGGTGATGTTGTCGGCAGCCCAGGAGGTCAGCGTCAGCGGGAAGTAGTTGATCTTCTCCATGCTGCGCACCAGCTGCGCGATCGGCGTGCCCTGCGCCCACACCACCACGGTGTCGACGTTGGCGGCCTTCATCTTGTTCAACTGCGAGGTCATGTCGGTGTCGCCCACCGCGAAGCGCTCGGTGGCGGCGATCTTGATGCCTTGCAGCTCGGCGATCTCCTGCATGTCCTTGAGGCCGCCCTGGCCGTAGCCGGTGGTCTCGGCCATCAGGCCCACCACCTTGGCGGCGGGGTTCTTCTTCACGTAGGCCATGAGCGCGCCCACCTGGTCGCGGTCGACCATGGACACGCGGAACATGTAGTTGTCGGCGCCAGCGCTCATGGGGGCCGTGATCGCGGTGCCCGAGCCCACGTTGCCGATCACCGGGATCTTCTTCTGGTTCGGGATGTGCTTCCAGGCCATGGCGTTGCCCGAGTTGGTCGGGCCGAAGGCGGCGACCACCTTCTCGTTGTCGATCAGGTCGCTCATGTTCTGGATCGACTTGGGCGGCTGCGACTGGTCGTCTCGCGTGACCAGCGTCAGCTTGCGACCCAGCACGCCGCCCGCGGCGTTGATGTCGTCGATGGCGGCCTGCATCCCGAGCACGGCGGCGTGGCCGCTTTGTGCCGACGGCGAGGCGGACAGGTCGCCGTTGTAGCCCAGCTTGATGTCCTGGGCGCTGGCCAGGCTGGCAGCCACCAGGCCTGCAGCGAGGACGCTGCGCCGGAGGATCGATACAAACTTCATGCTGTCTCCTTCTTTCTCGATAGGTGAGCGCAAGGCTCGGGACGGGAACACGGGTGGCGGCCGCTCACGCGGCCAGGAAGCCTCCATCGACGGGCAGGGTCACGCCCGTCACGTAGGAGGCCATCGCAGAAGCCAGGAAGACCACGGGGCCGACCAGTTCCTCGGCCTGCCCCACCCGCCCCATGGGCGTGCGGGCCATGAACTTCTCCAGCTTCTCGGGCGCGTTGCGGGTCACGGCGGTCATGGGCGTCTCGATCACGCCAGGCGCGATCGCATTCACGCGCACGCCGTCCTTGGCCAGTTCGACCGCCATCGACTGCGTGAGCAGCTTCACCGCGCCCTTGGACGGCGAGTAGCCCACAGTGCCCGGCAGGCCGGCCGACGCGGCGATGGAGGCGACGTTGATCACGCACCCACGGGTCGCGCGCAGCGCCGGCAGCCAGGCCTGCGTAGGCTGGAAGGTGCCCAGGACGTTCACGTCCATCATGCGTTCCATGTTGGCGACGACCTGCGGGCTGTCCAGCCCCTCTCGGATGATGATCCCCGCGTTGTTCACGAGCAGGTCGATGAGGCCGACCTCGCGCCCCACCTGCTCGGCCAGCGCCTGGCAATCGGCGGCGCGGGCCACATCCAGGGCGTAGGACCAGGCGTGCCCGCCTTCGGCCTCGATCTCGCGGGCGACGGCGGCCGCCGTCTGCGGGTTCAGGTCGGTGACGACGACGCGTGCGCCGGCGCGCGCCAGCCCGCGCGCAATGGCGCGGCCGTTGCCCTGGCCGCCGCCGGTGACCAGGGCCAGCCGCCCCGCCAGGACGGGGGGTGCTTGAAGGGAGGTGATGTCCATGGGAGCCTGCGCGCTCAGGCGGCCATCGCCAGCGGGGGCGCGGCGCTCACGGCCGGCGCCTGCTCGCCCGCGCGGGCCAGCGTCATGCCGGCCACGTAGCCGAAGGTCACCGCCGGGCCCAGGGTGATACCGGCGCCGGGGTAATTGCCCCCCATGATGCTGGCAGCGTCGTTACCCACCGCATAGAGACCGGGCACCACCGCGCGATCGCGCGTGACCACGCGGCAGGAGGCGTCGGTGGCCAGGCCGGCGAAGGTGCCGATCTCGCCCACCACCATGCGGATCGCGTAGAACGGACCCTGCTCGATCGGCGCCATGCAGGGATTGGGCTTGACCAGCGAATCACCCTGGTAGCGGTTGTAGGCGGTGCTGCCCTTGGCGAACTGGCTGTCGATGCCGGTGGCCGCGTCGCGGTTGAAGGCCTGCACCTGCTGCATCAGCGTGTCGGCGGGCACGCCGATGACGGTGGCCAGTTCCGACACCGTGTCGCCACGCTTCAAATACCCCGAGCGCAGGTGGCGGCCGATCGGCAGCGGGAACGGTGCCGCCGCGCCCAGGCCGTATTCGCGCAGGTGCTTGTGGTCGCACACCAGCCAGCCGCTGAAGTCGCTCTGGCCGCGGGCCTTGCAGGCCTTGACCAGGTCCTGCACGAAGTCGTGGTACGACAGCGCCTCGTTGGTGAAGCGGCGACCGTCGGCGGTCACCGCGATCACGCCGGGCTTGGCGCGGTCGATGAAGTGCGGCATCACGCCTTGCGTGCCGTCCTTGCGCGGCACCAGCGAGGTGGGGCACCAGGCCGCGGCGTTCGGGATGGTGGGATCGACCCAGCCCCCCACCGCCTCGGCCAGCTTCAGGCCGTCGCCGGTGTTTGGCGTGGGGGATGGCGTGTAGTGCTCTCGGCCCGTGGGGGTGTGCGGGAACAGCTGTCGGCGGCGCTCGATGTCGTGCGGAAAGCCGCCGCAAGCCAGGACCACTCCGCGCTGCGCGCGCACCTGCACCTCGCGGCCCTCGTGCTGCACGACGGCGCCCACCACGCGGCCGCCCTCGCTCACCAGACGCAACACCGGCGAGGACAGCCACACCGGGATGCCCAGGTCCATGCCCGCCTTGGCCAGACGACCGGCCAGTGCATTGCCGTTGGTCAGGGTCATGCCGCGCCCGTAACGCAGCACGTCCATCAGGTGCTTGCCCAGGCGCCGTGCGACGAACAGGAAAGACTCGAGCGACTTGAACGCGCGCAGGAAGTGCCACAGCTCCTTGCCCGAGCCGAGCATCATGCCGAACACGGTCAGCTCGGGCACCGGCGGCGCCAGGTCCTTCACGCGCTCGCCGAGCTCGCGGCCGTCGAAGGGGCGTGTGACCATCGAACGCCCGCCCGGCAGGCCGCCCGGCGCCTCGGCGTGGTAATCGGGGAAGACCGGCGGCATGTCGAACTGCACGCAGGTGTGGCGGGTGAAGAACTCGATGGCCTTGGGCCCGTTCTCGATGAAGGCCTCGACCCGCTCGGCATCGAAATGGGTACCGGCCTGGTCCTTCAGGTAGGCGCGGGCCGCGCCGGGCGGTTCGTGCAGGCCCTGCTCGGTGGCCAGGTGGGTGCCGGGCACCCAGAGCCAGCCGCCCGAGCGCGCGGTGGTGCCGCCGTACACCGGCGCCTTCTCCACCACCAGCACCTTCAGGCCCTGCGACGCAGCGGTCACCGCCGTCGACATGCCCGACGCTCCCGTGCCGACGACCAGCACGTCCACGTTCATCTCTCCAGCCATCGCTGCTCCTCCGGCGGGGTCAGACGCCCCGTCTCTCGGATTTAGTTTATGGCGAACGCTTCTTCGATTGATTAATGGTTAACCCTCGACCGTTTGGGGCCATCCGGTTGAACAATGCCGGCTTGCTTTCGACAACACCGACACGCGCACGGGAGGCGCCATGACGTCCGACACCGCCAAGGAGCGACGCGGCATCCAGTCCATCGAGGTGGGCGGTCAACTGCTGCTGGCGCTGGGCGCACATGGCCGGCCCATGGCCCTGCGGGATCTGGCCAAGGCCGCCGGCATGCCTGCGGGCAAGGCCCACCCCTACCTCGTGAGTTTCGGCAAGGTGGGTCTGGTCACACAGGACGCGACCACCGGCCACTACGGCCTGGGGCCCACCGCCATCCAGCTCGGATTGGCGAGTCTTCGCATGCTCAATCCGGTGCGCGAGGCCACGCCCTTTGCCGAGGCGCTGGCCGAGCGCACGCAGCACAGCGTGGCGCTGGCGGTCTGGGGCAACCTGGGTCCCACCATCGTGCTGCTGATCGAACCGGTCTACCCGCTGCACGTCAACCTGCGCACGGGCACGGTGATGTCGCTGGCGGGCACCGCCACGGGTCGGCTCTTTGCCGCCTACCTGCCCAAGGCCCTGATCGGCCGGGCCATGCAAGAGGACTACAAACGCCTGGGGCCCGATATCGCACGGCCGCTGAAGGCGCAGGAGGTGGAAGCCAAGCTGGAGGAAGTGCGACGTCACGGCCTGTCACGCTCCATCAGCAACCCGACGCCCGGGGTGAACGCGATGGCCGCACCGGTGTTCGACTACTCGGGGAACATCGTGCTGGGTGTGCTCCTGATGGGGTCGTCCGGCGTGTTCGACACCGCCTGGAACGGCGAGCCGGCGCGGGCGGTCAAGGCCTGCGCCGAGGAAATCTCGCGTCGACTGGGCTACCTGCCCCGCGAGGGCGGGCGCTGAGGCCCACCTCTCGCACCGATCAGCCCAGCGCGCGCGCCAGGCGCGCCACGCCCTCTTCGATCTTGGCGACATCGGCCGTGGCGAAACTCAGACGCAGAGCGGCGGTGTCGGGATCCGTGGCGAAGAACGGCGCGCCCGGCACGAAGGCCACGCCCTGCTCGATCGCGCGGCGCGCCAGCTCGCCGGCGTCCCTGAGCTTGCCGCCCTGGCCGGTCAGGCGGGCCCAGAAGAACAGCCCGCCCTCGGGCTGGGTGAATTCGATGGCCTCGCCGAGTTCCCGGCGCAGCGCCTGGCCCATGGCCTGGGCGCGCTCGGCGTACACCTTGCGCACCTGCGCCAGGGCCGCCGGCATGCGCCCCGCCTTCAGGTACTCGGCGGCGGTGGCCTGCGCAAAAGTGCTGGTATGCGCATCGCTGAATTGCTTGCACATGGTGGCGCGCGCCAGCAGGTCGGGCTGGGCCACCATCCAGCCCACGCGCAGGCCGGGACTGAGCACCTTGCTCAGACTCCCGCAGTAGGCCACCAGGTCGCGGCTGCCGGGGACTTCGGGCGTGAGCGCCAGCAGGCTCGGGGGCGGCGCCTCGCCGAAATACAGGTCGCCATACGGATCGTCCTCGACGATCAGGGTCTGGTGCTTGACCGCCAGCGCCAGGATCCTGCGGCGACGCTCCAGTGAGAGCATCGCGCCGCTGGGATTGCCGAAGGTGGGAATCAGGTAGACGAACTTGGGCTTGTGCTCGGTGATCAGCGCCTCGAGCCTGTCCACCTGCACGCCCTGGGCGTCGATCGGCGCAGCGATCACCTGCGCGCCATACAGGCGAAAGCACTGGATCGTGGCCAGGAAGGTCGGGCCTTCGACGATGACCTTGTCCCCCGGATCCACCATCGTCTTGCCCAGGAGGTCCAGCGCCTGCTGGCTGCCGGTGGTGACGATCAACTGGTTCGGGGCGATGTCCTGCACGCCCTTGGACTTCAGGAAGGCCGCCAGTTCCGTGCGCAGGGGCTCGTGGCCCTCGGTGGCCCCGTACTGCAAGGCGGCGCCCGGGTTGCTGGACAGGGCCGCCTGGCTGGCCGACGACAGGCCGGCCACATCGAACAAGGCGCTATCTGGGAAGCCCCCGGCGAAGCTGATGATGCCGGGCTTGCCCAGGAGCTTGAACAGCTCGCGGATGGCGGAGGTTTCGACGTTGTTCAGGCGGGCGGCGAAAGGCAGGGACATGGCGGCTTGGCAGGATGGGATCAATCCGCCATGGTAGCCAACTCGGCGGGCAGCCTCGCGCCCGAGGGCACTGACGCCGCCAGACCGCAGGCCGCTAGAACCCCGCCACCAGGCCGTCGCGCCGCGAGTCGCTGGCGCAGACATAGCCGTCCACCTTCGGGTCGCCCGCGCGCCAGATGAACTGGCCGGCGCCAAAGTCCTGGTAGCTGTCGTTGATCACCTCGATGCGGTGCCCGCGCGCCGCCAGCCCCTGGCGCGTGGCCGCGTCCATCTGCTGTTCGACGTTGATCTCCAGGCCCGCGTTGTAACGCCAGCGCGGCGCGTCGCAGGCCGCCTGCGGGTGCTGGGCGTAATCGACCATGCGCACCAGCGTCTGCATGTGCCCCTGGGGCTGCATGTTGGCGCCCATGACGCCGTAGCTCATGACCGGCTGGCCGTTCTTCGTGAGGAAGGCGGGGATGATGGTGTGGAAGGGGCGCTTGCCCGGCGCCACCTGGTTGGGGCCGGCCGCGAGGCTGAAGGCATGGCCGCGGTTTTGCAGGCTGACGCCGAATTGCGGCTCCACGCAGCCCGATCCGAAGCCCATGTAGTTGCTCTGGATGAAGCTCACCATCATGCCGTTCTCGTCGGCGGCAGTCAGGTAGATGGTGCCGCCCTTGACCGGGTTGCCGGCGCCGAAGTCCTGCGCGCGCTTCATGTCGATCAGCTTCGCGCGGCTGGCGAGGTAGCCGTCATCCAGCATCTGGGCGGGCGTCACCGCCATGCTGGAAGGCTCGGCCACATAGCGGTACACGTCGGCGAAGGCCAGCTTCATGGCCTCGATCTGCAGGTGCTGCGAATCGACCCCGTCGACCGGCAGGCCCGCCAGGTCGAAGTGCTGCAGGAGGCCCATGGCGATCAGCGCCGCGATGCCCTGGCCGTTGGGCGGGATCTCGTGCAAGGTGTAGCCGCGGTAGTCCTGGCCCAGGGGCTGGACCCACTCCGGCTGGTAGGCCGCGAAATCCGAGGTCTTCAAGCTGCCGCCATGCTGCACGGCAAAGCGCTCGAGGGCCTGGGCGATCTCCCCGCGGTAGAAGGCCTCGCCGCGGGTCTGTGCGATCGCGCGCAGACCGCGCGCCGCCCCGGGAAACCGGAACAACTCACCCACCTGCGGCGCCCGCCCCCAGGGCAGGAAGCTTTGCGCGAATCCGGGCAGGCTGCCCAGTTCGGGCGTCGCCGCCGCCCACTTTTGCTGCACCACCACGGGCAGCAGGTAGCCGCGCTCGGCGATCTCGATGGCGGGCTCCATCAGGTCCGCGAAGGGCAGCTTGCCGAAACGCTCGGACAGGGCGACCCAGCCCGCAACCGCGCCCGGCACGGTGACGGCATCGAAACCGCGCTTGGGTGGGGTCTTGGCATCGGCGCCGTACTTGGCCCTGAAGTAGTCAGGCGTCCACACGGCGGGCGCGCGGCCCGAGGCATTGAGGCCGTGCAGGGACTGACCGTCCCAGAGGATGGCAAAGGCGTCGCTGCCCAGGCCGTTGCTCACGGGCTCGCAGATCGTCATCGCCGCCGCGGCGGCCACGGCGGCATCCACCGCGTTGCCCCCCTTCCAGAGCATGCGCAGACCGGCCTGGGCGGCCAGCGGGTGCGAGGTGGCCACCGCATTGCGTGCGAACACCGGCAGGCGCGCGGTGGGATAGGGGCTGTTGAAATTGAAATGCATCGTCAGTCCGAGGTGAGCTTGCGCTCGGTGATGATCTTCTTCCACTTGGCGCGGTCGGCATTGGCCATGGCCGCGAACTGGGCAGGTGTGCCGCCCACCGGCTCGATGCCCAGACGCGCCAGGCGCTCCTTGACGTCGGGGTCCTGCAAGGCGAGGTTGATACCGGCATTGACCCGGGCGACCAGGTCCGCTGGCAGGCTCTTCGGACCGTACAGACCGAACCAGGTCACGCTTTCGTAGCCCGGTACGGTGTCGGCCACCGGGGGCAGGTCCGGCAGCAGGGGCGAGCGCTTGAGCGACGTGATGGCCAGCGCGCGCAGGCGGCCTTCCTTCACGTGCGGCAGGCCACTGGGCAGGGAGTCGATCAGGAGGTCCAGCTTGCCGCTGGTCAGGTCCGGAATCGCCAGGGCCGTACCGCGGTAGGGAATGTGCACCAGGTACAGGCCGGCCATCGACTTGAAATGCTCGGTGCCCAGGTGGACCACCGTGCCGTTGCCGCTGCTGGCGTAGTTCAGGCGGCCCGGGTTCTTGCGCGCGTGGTCGACGAATTCCTTCATCGTCTTGGCCGGCGAGCTATTGGGTACCAGCACGATGCTGGGCGCATTGCCGACGTGCGAAATGGGCGTGAAGTCGGTGGCGGCGTCGTAGGGCAGCTTGCCGGCGGTGGCGAAGCTCGGGCCGATGGCATGGGTGCTCGAGGTCGCCAGGAGCAGCGTGTAGCCGTCGGCCGGCGCCTTGGCCACGATGTCCGAGCCGATGGAGCCGCCAGCCCCGGGCTTGTTGTCCACGACGATGGACGTCCCCAGCCGCTCCCCCAGCTTCTGGGAGACGGCGCGCGCAAAGATGTCGGTGGCGCCGCCGGCCGGGAATGGCACGACCAGGCGGATCGGTTTGGCGGGGTAGGCGGTGTCGGCCCATGCGGGCATGGCGCCGGACAGGGCCAGCAGCGACGCCAGGAGGAGGGAGCGGCGGTAGGTCATCGGGTGATTATCCGGGCCGGCGAAAGCCCGAGTGACCTGGTGCGGGAGTGGCACCCCGCCCGGCGGACTCGCGGCCTTCCCCTACACTCGCCCGCCATGAAGCCGCAGGACATCGAGCCCTTCTTCGCCACGTTGAAGGCGGCCAATCCCAACCCGGTCACCGAGCTGGAGTACACCAGCGTGTTCGAGTTGCTGGCCGCCGTGCTGCTGTCCGCGCAGGCCACCGACGTCGGCGTGAACAAGGCCACGCGCAAGCTGTTCCCGGTCGCCAACACGCCACAGGCCCTGATCGCGCTGGGTCTGGAGCGCCTGGAGCGCGCGATCCAGACCATCGGCCTGTACCGCACCAAGGCCCGCAACCTGCTGGAGACCTGCCGCCTCCTGGTCGAGCGTCATGGGGGTGAGGTACCCCGCACACGCGAAGCACTGGAGGCCCTGCCCGGCGTGGGGCGCAAGACCGCCAACGTGGTACTCAATGTCGCCTTCGGCCAGCCCACGATGGCGGTGGACACCCACATCTTCCGCGTCAGCAATCGCACCGGACTGGCCCGTGGAAAGAACCCGCTTGAAGTGGAAAAGGCGCTGGAGCGGCGCGTGCCACCGGCGTATGCGGTGGACGCCCACCACTGGCTGATCCTGCACGGGCGGTATGTGTGCCAGGCCCGCAAGCCCCGCTGCTGGGAGTGCGCAGTCGCACCTTGCTGCGCCTTCAAGGACAAGACGCCCGCCCCGGCGGGTGGTGCGCGGTGAGTGCCGCATTGCCGGTGGTCCTGCTGTGCGCGGGCGCCTCGCTGGGCGCGATCGCGCGATGGCAGCTCGGGCTGTGGCTCAACACCGGCGGCAGCTGGTTGCCCCTGGGCACGCTGGTGGCCAACCTGATCGGCGGCTACCTGATCGGCGTGCTGGTGGGCGTGTTCAACGCCCACCCGGCCCTCGACCCGGTGTGGCGACTGGCGCTGGTCACCGGCTTCCTGGGGGCCCTGACCACCTTCTCCACGTTTTCAGCCGAGACCGTCCACTTGCTGCAGGCAGGACGGCCGGTCCAGGCCCTGGCGTTGTCGGCCCTGCACCTGTGCGGGTCGCTCGCACTGACCTGGCTGGGCCTGCGCACCGTGGGCCACTGAAGCCCGAGACCCAGGCGGCCCGCCTAGGGCAGCACCACGCACAGGACGCTGCAGGGTGCGTGCTCGATGAGCGACTTGGACACGGAGCCACGCCACCAGCGGGCAGCCAGGCTGCCCACATGCTGGTGGCCGACGACGATCAGGTCGGCACCGATCTTGCCGGCATGGCGCGAGATCTCCTCGATCGGCTCGCCATGGAGCACCTCGCCACGCGCGCGGTCGAAACCGGCGGACTGCAGCTGTCGCAAGCCCTCGGCGAGCACCGCGTCGAACTTCGCCTTTTCGCGCGCCTCGAGCTCGACGTCGTAGACGCCGCCCTCCAGGCCGACAAAGGCCATCATGGACGGCATGACCGCCACCAGCTCGATCTCGGACTGGCTCCACTGCGCGAGCTCACGGCATTCCAGCAGGGCCTTCTGGCCCGCCGCACTGCCGTCGTACGCCAACAGGATTCGTTTGTACATGGCCGACCTCCTTGGGGTGTCAGGCGCAGCATAGTCCGACCACCCGGGCGCAGCAACCCAGGAGCCACCCGCACCCGAGCGGTCCAGCCGTGTCAGCGTCCGGCCGGCACCGGCAGGGCCACCCGGAATTCGTCCACCGTGCGCACGGCGATGCGATGGCCGAACAGCCGCTCCAGGGCGCGATGGGTGGCGGGATCCGCGCCAGCGCCCTGATGGACGATGCGGCCTGCCGCCATCAGCAGCAAATCGTCGGCCTGCAGCGCGATGTTCAACTCGTGCAGCACGGTGACCGCGGTACCCCCCTCACGCACATGCGCGCGCACCAGGGACAGCCAGTCCGACTGGTGGGGCGGATCCAGATGCGCCAGCGGCTCGTCCATCAGCAGCAGGGGGGCCTGCACCGCGAAGGCACGGGCCAGCAGGACGCGCTGACGCTCTCCCCCTGACAACTGGCCGCAGGGCCGGTCACGCCACGCCCAGGCACCGGTGCGGCGCATCGCGTCCTCGACAGCCGCGATGTCGCGGGCCGAGGGCGGCGCCAGCCAGGCCTGGTGCGGCAGGCGCCCCAGCATCACGACGTCGCGCGCCAGGAGGTCCTCGGCGCCCGCCTCGCCCTGCCCCAGCCAGGCCACTTGCCGCCCCCGCTCGCGCGCCTGCAGGCGCGACGCGTCATGGCCCTGCCAGAGCACCTGCCCCCGGCCAGGCACCAGGCGCGCCAGGGCCTTGAGCAGCGTGGTCTTGCCCGCCCCGTTGGGGCCGACGACAGCGGTCCAGCGGCCTGCCGGCAAGGCCGCGTCCACGCCACGCAGCACGTCGGTCTTGCCGAGGGTGACGTGCAGGCCGCGGGCCTCGATCGCCAGGGCGGTCACCAGGACCTCCGGTGCATCAGCCACAGCAGGTACACCCCCCCCAGGACCGCCGTGAGCGCCCCCACCGGCAATTCCTGGGGCGCCAGCACCCAGCGCGCCAGGACATCGGCGGCCAGCAGCAGCAGCCCCCCCGCGACGGCGGACAGGGGCAGCAGGCCCCGGTGCGTGGGCTTGGCGAAAGACTTCACCAGGTGCGGCGCCACAAGGCCGATGAAGGCGATCAATCCGACCTGCGCCACGGCCACGCCAGTCGCCAGTGCCAGCACCGCCACCAGCGCCACGCGCACAGGCCCCAGGGCAACGCCCAGGCTGGACGCGGTGGACTCCCCCAAGGAGAGCGCGTCCAGGGGACGGCTCAGGGCCATCGCCGCCAGCCCGGTGGCCACCAGACCCAGCGCCATCAGCTGCACGGACTCCCAGCCGATGAAGGCGGTGGTCCCGAGCATGAAGCCCTGCATCGCACGCATCACCTCGGGCACGCGGAACATCACGAGGGCGGACACGGCCCCCAGCACCACCCCCACGATCACGCCAGCCAGCAACAGGCGCAGCGTGTGCTGCACGCCGCGCGCCAGGACCAGCGTGAGCAGCACCGCGGCCACCGCGCCGGCAAAGGCCGCCCCCGTCATGCCCCAGCGCAGGGTCCACCCAGCGGCCATCCCCGGCCACAGGCCGAGACCCGCCAGAAACAGGGCGACACCCAAGCCTGCGCCCGTGGCACTGCCCAGGAGGTAGGGGTCGGCCAGCGGGTTGCGAAACAGGCCCTGCGCCACGGCGCCGGCCAGGGCCAGCAAGGCGCCCGCCAGCCACGCCCCGAGGCTGCGTGGCAGGCGTATCTCCCACACGATGTCGGACAGCGGGCCCCGGATCGCGGACGGCTCCCAGCCCCCGCTGCCCACGCATATCCCCAGCAGCACCAGCAGCACGGACCCTGCGGCTAGCCAGAGGACCGCCCCGGCCATGGCGCGCGCGCTCATGGCCCCACCTTGTGCAGGCGGCCCTCGATGCAGGCCACCATCAGGCGCGCCCCCTCGGCCATGCGGGGCCCGGGCCGCACCAGCACGTCGGACTGCGCGGGCGTGAAGGCGCAGACACGCCCCGCGCGCACGGCGCTCAGGGCCGACCACCCCGGGCGCAGGGACACGTCGCCGGAGGCGCGGTCCGTCACCATGATCACCTGCGGGTCCGCGCGCACGATGAACTCCGGATTGAGCTTGGGAAAGGGCCCCATGGACCCTGGCACCACATTCGAGGCGCCGATGCGCCCCAGCAACTGCCCGATGAACGAGGACTCGCTGGCGGCGTACGGTGCGCTGCTCACCTCGAAGTAGACGCGCACGCCCCGCTGCGACGGTGACAGTGTGCCCGCGGCCTGCGCCAGCGCCGAGTCGACGCGCTGCAGCAGGCCGGGTGCGTTGACCGTGCCCAGTGCGCGATCCAGCTGCCCCGCCACGCGCCGGAAATCTTCCAGGGTGCGCGGTTCCAGCGCCAGGACCTTCAGGCCCAGGGACTCCAGGCGGGCCAGCGCACGGGTGGAGGTCGCGGCCAGCACCAGGTCCGGGCGCAGGGCGAGGATGGACTCCACCTGCGCGTCGTCCACACCGCCCACATGCGGCAAGGCACGTACAGGGGGCGGCCAGTTGGAATACGTGTCCACCGCCACCAGGCGCTCACAGGCACCCAGCGCACAGACCGTTTCCGTGAGCGAGGGCAGCAGCGAGACGATGCGCCGGGGCGGCGCCTGCAACGTGACGCGCACGCCCCGGTCGTCGGTGACTGTCGTGCCCGACACCGGCGTCTGGGCTTGCACCGGGACCACCGCCCACAGCACCGTCGATGCCGTGAGCGCCCACAGACCCCGCCGCGACCAGACCCGCCGGCGCACACCGCGCGCCACGAAGCCGGGATCACCCATGACGGCGGCTCCATTCGAGGACGATCCGGTGCATCTGCTCGATGCCATCGGTCAGGGCCGCCGGCCCGGGCTGCAGGATGTCCGCCGACTTGATCTCGAACAGCTGCTGGTCGCGCACGGCGGGCACGTCCTGCCATCCCGGCCGGGCGGCCACGCGCTCCGGCCGGAATTTCTTGCCGCACCAGGAGCCGATCACGATGTCCGGGCGCCGCCGCACGATCTCGGCGGGGTCCTGGATGATGCGGTCCTTGCCCAGGGGCTCGCGTGACAGCTCGAGGAAGCAATCGTCGCCTCCCGCAATGGCGAGCAGCTCACTCACCCAGCGGATGGCGCTGATCGGCGGCTCGTCCCACTCCTCGAAGTACACGCGCGGCCGCCGCGGCAAGGCGCGTGCCGCGTCGCCGATCTGGCGCAGGCGCGTACGCATCTCCTCGAGCAGCGCCTGTCCGCGCTCGGCCTGCCCCACCAGGGCGGCCACCTGCCACAGCATGGAAAAGATCTCCTCCACGCTGCGCTGGTTGAAGACGGTGACCTGCACCCCCTTGCGGACCAGGGCGCTGGCGATATCCGCCTGCAGGTCGGAGAAGCCGAACACGCAATCGGGCTCGAGCGCGAGGATCTTGTCGATCTTCGCGCTCAGGAAGGCGCTGACCCTCGGCTTGTCCTCGCGCGCGCGGCGGGGGCGCACGGTGTAACCCGAGATGCCGACGATGCGCGCCTCCTGCCCCAGCAGGTACAGCCACTCGGTCGTCTCCTCGGTCAGGCAGACGATGCGTTGGGGGCTGTAGGGGCTGGCGGCAGGCATCGCGTCGAGCTTACTTCGGTTCCCAGCGCAGGGTCAGGTACAGGGACCGCCCGGGCTGGTTGTAGCCGTAGGTGGTCTCGTAGACGCGGTCGGTGAGGTTATTGAGCTTGGCCTGGACGCTCAGGTCCTTGGCGAAGCGCCAGGTCGCGTGCAGGTCGGCCACGGTGTAGGCGGCCAGATAACGGTTGCTGTCGTTGGCGGCGTTGTCATAGCGAGAACCCACGTACAGCACCGAGGCGCCGAACAGCCAGGCGCCTTCGCGCCAGTCGGCGCCCACGGTCGCCTGCTGGTCGGCACGCC
>JACCDM011858698.1_pt1 | contig 43214 bp, 43 predicted proteins | sample 7445851 | NCBI WGS metagenome assembly JACCDM01 (sample SAMN15323438, study PRJNA562643) | freshwater metagenome | isolation source: river surface water | place: USA:Blue River Watershed | collected 2017-08-16
TTAAAAAAACAGCAAAGAAAAACCCTTACACGATTACTCGCGTAAGGGTTAAGAAACTATTTAACAGAATCTTTTAAAGCTTTACCAGCAGAGAATTTAACTCTTTTAGAAGCTTTGATTTGGATTTCTTTTCCAGTTTGTGGGTTACGACCTTTTCTAGCAGCAGTTTTTACTACTTTAAAAGTACCGAAGCCAATTAAAGTTACTACATCACCTTTTTTCAAAGCTTTTGCAGTAGCTTTCAAGAAAGCTTCCAAAGCTGCGCCAGCATCTTTTTGAGATAGACCAGTTTGGTTAGCAATTTCTTTAATTAAGTCTGTTTTATGCATTGTTAGATCTCTTTTTAATTAATAATTAGAAATATTAAACATGCTATGAAGCCGCTTGTAGGCTGCTTTCAAAGCAATGTCGAGGCGGAAATTATATTGAAGAAATTTGAAAGCAACTACTAATTTGTAAAAATCTTTAATGTGTCAGATTAACGCACAGTTAGCTTGCCGAAAAAATCTTCGTTTCCGTGGCAACAAAATCAAGCTTCTGATCGGTATTGTCAATTGGTAATAACTCATCAAGCCTTTGAAAATCATAAGCCAGAGCGATGGTAATAATTTTAGAATTTTGTTTTTTTAGGTATTCAATCGTGCGATCAAAAAATCCTCCTCCCATTCCGAGCCTAGAAAGATTAGGGTCGAAAGCTAAAAGTGGCAAAATTACCAAATCGGGCAAAACCTTAGCACCATTTTGTGGTTCAAGAATTTTTGGGAAAAAGATATTGGGTTCTAAGGCTTGATTTTGCTGCGCTGATATAAAATCAAGATGATGATTTTTTTGAACTATTTTTGGGTAAGAGAACTTTATTTGATTTTGATAAAAATGCTCTGCGATCAGGTTTGTAGAGACCTCGCCGTAAGAAGAAAAATAAAGTGAAAAGATTTTTTGGGAATCTTGTGGATAAATTTTTTCTAAAAGATTGCCAATAAAATTTTGGTTAATTTGTTTTGATTTCTCTGTAATCTCTTGCTGCGACAGCTTCGCTCTTTTTTCTTTAAATATTTTACGCAGATTATTTTTTTGTTCAAAAACACTTATCATTAATAGTTGCGGATTTTTTTGGTCAGTTTTTCCAAATAATCAGAAATGTTTTCCATATTTTCGCTCACCGCATCATAAATATCGCGATCGCTTATCTCTGTTGCTGCAGACGTTTTTTCGTCAATGGTTTTTTTGCTGGCAGAATTTTGTAATTCTTCTTCCATAGTTAATGCTGAAATCGCCAATAAAGTTTTTTCATCAAGATTGCGAAAAGAAAAAGAAAGGTTGTTAACCCTTTCATTCAGATGCTTGGCGATGGTAATTAACTTTTCTTTTTCTGAATCTTGGCATTGGATTTTGTATTTTGATTTGCCGATGGCAATTTCAACTTCAGCCATTTTTTTCTCCTGAAATTATTTCTTCGATATGCGCCAAATCTGATTCTATGGCATTTACTAAAGATGAGCCGTGAGTATGGAATTTATTTAAATTTTGACTTAGTGACGCGTTTTCTTCGATAAGCGCATCATTCTCGCCGCCAAGAGCCGCAAGGTTTTCCTGCAATTTATTAATTTCGGCGCTTAAATTTTGAATCGTTGAAAATTGCTCATTAACTTTAGAAGATAGCGAATTTTCATCGCCCGAAATTGGCAGCATGCGGGATTGTGACGCGGTTTCATAAATTTTGTCGGTGGTGGTTTTTTCTAATTCTTTTAGCGCGCTATTCAAGCGTGCGCGCGCCTTGTCGAATCTAATTTCAAAATCTTGTTTAGACATTAGCTTCTGTAATCTTTGTTAATTTTGATATATTCTTCGTTCAAATCACAAGTCCAGACGATCGCTCTGCTGGAGCCGATTCCAAGGTTTACAGTAATTTTTACTTCTGAGTTTTTTAAATATTCATGAACCAATGATTCTATGTAATCAGGATGTTTTGCGCCATCTTTGGCTAAAGGATAATCGCCAATTTTTACGATGATTTTTTCTGGACTAGTTTCTTTGCAAGATTTGCCAACCGCCATTACAATTCGCCCCCAGTTGGGATCGCAGCCTGCGATTGCAGTTTTAACTAAAGGTGAATTGGCGATTGCGAAGGCCACTTCTTTAGCCTGAATTTTATTCATCGCGCCTTCAACTTCGATCTCGATTAATTTTTTTGCACCTTCGCCGTCAATTACAATCATCTTTGCTAATCCTAGAGCCACTTCATGCAAAGCCTCTTTGAATGATTTCAATTCTGGGTTATGTGAATCGGTAATTTGAGTGTGATTGACGGCTTTAGTTGCAAAAAGTAAAACGGTGTCGTTGGTTGATTGGTCTGAATCGACGGTGATAGCATTGAAGCTTTCTTCAGTGGTTTCTTGGAGTAAATTTTGCAGTGCATTTGATGAAATATTAGCATCGGTAAAAATATAACCCAACATAGTTGCCATGTTGGGGGCGATCATTCCTGAGCCTTTGGCGAAGCCAAAAAGTGACACGATTTTATCTTCGATTAAACAAGTTTTTTTGATTAATTTTGGTTTGGTGTCAGTGGTCATAATTGCTTTTGTAGCTTTGTCCCAAGCATCTTCGTGACAATCAAGATTTTTGAACATTTGTGGAACTGCCAAGGTGATTAAATCGGCGTTAAGAATTTCGCCGATCACTCCAGTTGAAGAAACAAAAACTTCTTCAGGGCTACATTCTAAATATTCTGCAACTTTATTGACGGTTTTTTGAACTGCAGCTTCGCCAATTTTTCCAGTGAAAGCATTGGCGTTTCCAGCGTTGACAATCAAAGCTTTAGCAACTCCGTTTGCGATATTTTTTTTGCACCAAGTGACAGGTGCTGCGGGCATTGAAGATTGAGTAAAAACGCCGGCAACATTGGCGAGCGAATCGAAAGAGACCAATAATAAATCGTCTCTGTTTTTATATTTGATCCCACAATTTGTGGTCGCGATTTTAATGCCTTTGATCATGTTTAGTTTTTAATTTTTTTTGAAAATTCTCCAACAATTTTTTCTACTGCGGCAACAATTTTTGCCGCAGGTTTTTTTGCAGCAAAATTATCCGCAATTTCTTTTACAATTGTTGAGCCAATAACCACGCCATCGGCGCCGATTTTAGAAAAATCTCCAGCTTGGTTGGGGGTTTTAATTCCAAAGCCGATAACAATTTGCAAATCAGAAACTTTGCGAAGATTTTGTAAGTTTTTTTTATTTTCGTTTAAGTCGGCTACGCTAGTTCCTGTAATGCCAAGCATCGAAATCAAATATAAAAATCCGCTGGCATTTTTAGCAATTTTTTTAGCGCGAGCTTGATCGGTTGTTGGTGAAACAAGTCGGATCAAATCAAGCTTGGTGCGTGAAAAATATGGCATAATTTCTTGCTCTTCTTCCAGAGGTAAATCGACAATTAAAACGCCATCAAAGCCTGATTTTTCTGCATCCACAAAGATTTTATCTAAACCATATTTGAAAATTGGATTGTAATATCCCATTAAAATTAGTGGCGTAGTGGCGTCCGATTTTCTGAAATCTGCGGCCATTTCTAGCGTTTTTTCTAAAGTCATGCCCGCAGCAATGGCATGCTTCGCGGCGTTTTCGATGATTGGGCCATCGCCTGATGGATCAAGAAAAGGTGCGCCAATTTCAATAATATCACAACCAGCTTTTGGCAAGGATTTAAGCACTTCCAGAGAGGTTTTATAATCAGGATCGCCAGCGCAAATATAGCCAATAAAGGCGCATTTTTTCTTGGCTTTTAACTCGGAAAATTTTTTCTCAATTCTTTTCACAATTTAGCTCCTAAATGTTTTGCAATCGTGTGAATGTCTTTATCGCCGCGGCCTGAAAGGTTAACGATGATGCTTTGATTTTTCTTCATTTTTTTAGCTAATTTTACAGCAAATGCGATGGCGTGAGATGATTCTAAAGCTGGAATAATTCCTTCGGTTTGGCATAAAAGTTGGAAAGTTTCCACAGCTTCTTCGTCTGTAGCACTGACATATTCGACGCGTTTTTGTGAATGCAGAAATGCGTGTTCAGGGCCGATTCCAGGATAGTCTAAACCAGCAGAAATAGAGTGTGCGTCTTGGATTTGTCCATCATCATTTTGTAAGAAATAAGTTTTGTTTCCGTGTAAAATTGCAACACTTCCTTTGGTAATTGAAGCCGAATGTTCTTTGGTGTTTAAGCCTCTGCCAGCTGCTTCGACGCCATACATTTTTACTTTATCTTTTAAGAAAGGATAAAATAAACCGATCGAGTTTGATCCGCCGCCAATACATGCAACTAAAGCGTCGGGAAGCTTTCCTTCAGCTTTCTTGAATTGAGATTTTGCTTCTTTTCCGATTACGGAATGAAAGTCACGAACCATTGTTGGATAAGGATGTGGGCCGGAAACTGTGCCAAGTAAATAGTAAGTATCTCGAGCATTGGCAATCCAGTCGCGCATCGCTTCGTTAATAGCATTTTTTAAGCTTTTTGAACCAGATTCAACCGAGACAACTTCAGCTCCCAGAAGCTTCATGCGAAAGACGTTCTGCGCCTGTCTTTCAACATCTTTTGCACCCATGTAAATAGTGCAGGGCAGCGAAAAGAGGGCGCAGACGGTGGCGGTTGCAACGCCATGTTGACCAGCTCCCGTCTCAGCAATTATGCGTTTCTTGCCCATTTTTTTAGCAAGTAAAATTTGGCCCAAACAATTGTTGATCTTGTGCGATCCGGTGTGATTTAGATCGTCTCGTTTGAGATAAATTTTTGCGCCACCGGCATAAGCGGTAAGTCTTTCGGCTAGGTATAATGGGTTTGGACGACCGACGTAATTTTTTAAATAAGAAGCAAATTCGGCCTGAAACTTTTTATCTTTTTTAATTTTTTTGTAAGCTTCAGCAAGCTCTAAAACTGCAGGCATCAAGCTTTCAGCGACATATTGTCCGCCAAATTGTCCGAATTTTCCGTGAATATCGGCTTGGTAATTTGTCATTTTGGATGTTGAAAATGAATAGGAAATGCAAGGGCGGACAAGCTAAATGTGGTTCGGAATTTTTCTAGGAAAATCTGTAATATCTTTTTTTAAAGAAAGTTTCTTAAAAAATTTCACTTCAGTGGTTGACAAAGTCATTCTTTCCCATAATTTTACCGAAAATTCCATGTTTTTCCAATCAATCCAAAATTTTTCCAAAAACGAAAAATGGCTTTGTTCCTTTCAACATTCACAAACAAAATTGACAGCAAGGGTCGCGTATCAGTCCCAGCGCAGTTTCGCTCGTCTTTAGTGAATAAGGAATTTTCTGGAGTTGTGGTTTATGAGTCATTCGTAAATGACTGTATCGAAGGCTGTGATATTGAACGTATCAAACAAATTTCTGAATCTATCGACAGCCTTGATCCATTTTCTGAAGATCGTGATGCGCTTGCAACTGCCTTGCTTGGCGGTTCAGTACAACTTTCTATCGATGCTGAAGGTCGGGTTTTTATTCCAGAAGGCTTGTTAAAAAAAGCTAAGATTAAAGATTCTGCAGTATTTGTCGGCAAAGGTGCGACCTTTGAAATTTGGCAACCAGAGAAGTTTGAAGAATATATGGCTAAATCTAGAAAAGATGCCAAAGGGAAACTCAACTTGGTTCGCCTGAAAAAATGAACAATCTAGATTTTCACAAACCAGTTTTACTTAAAGAAATGTTGGAAGCCTTAGCGCCAAAGGAAGGAGAAGTTTATTTAGATGCAACATTCGGTGCGGGTGGATATTCAAAAGCAATTTTAGAATCAGTGGGTTGTAGTCTTTACGCTATTGATCGTGATGAATCAGCAAAAAAATTTGCTGCAGTTCTAGAAAAAAAATTTCCAAAAAATTTCACTTTTTTACGCGGTAAATTTTCTGACAGCGTAGAACTTTTAGCGCAACAAAATATCACCGAGTTAGACGGAATGGTCTTCGACATTGGTGTATCCTCAATGCAATTTGATGACAAATCCCGCGGATTTTCTTTTGATTCTGATGCGAAATTGGACATGAGAATGGATCAGCAAAATCCGTTCAGCGCCTTTGAATTAGTTAATGAAACCAGCGAAGAAGAACTAGCAAAAATCATAAAAGAATTTGGTGATGAGCCGAAAGCAAAACAAATTGCTAAAAAAATAGTGTTAGCTCGCAAGAGCACTCCAATCAATAGTTGCCGCGATTTAGCTGCGATAGTTCGATCTCTCTATTTTGGTTATTCAAAAACAGATCCAGCAACAAGAACCTTCCAAGCTTTAAGAATTTTTGTAAATCAAGAATTAGATGAGCTCAAAATGGCCTTGGCTTCATCGATCACTCTTCTTAAAAAAGGTGGACGTTTAGTCGTGGTGTCTTTTCACTCTTTGGAAGATTCGATCGTTAAAAATTTCTTAAAAAAAGAAGCGGGTTTGGATCAAACTTATTCGCGTTATCAGCCTGAAAATATTCAGGAAAAATCAGCCAGAAATTTTCATGTAATTACCAAGTCGGCAGTTTCTCCCACAAAAGAAGAAATCACGACCAACCCGCGCGCGCGTTCATCAAAAATGCGTATTGCGGTTAAACTTTAATTAAAAAATGCAAGACACAAGCGGCCAAATTAACAATTTTTATCTAGCAAACACCGCGCTGCTATCTGCAATTTTTTTTAGCATTATTTTGATGTTTGTGGTGCAATTCAAAGTTGAACTTTTGCAAGATGAAATCACTAAAACTGACACTGATATTGTGGATTATCGAGATAAAATTCAGCTTTTGGAAGTGGAATGGGTTTATTTAACAAGGCCAGAAAGACTGCGCACTCTTGCTTCGCACTATTTGCAAGATAACGGCTATACCTTAGCAAGTCAGGTGAAAGATGTTGATCAACTGGAGCATTATTATTTAGCGAGCTATCAAAAAATTGAATCACGCGATGTGGCTTCAAATGAGCAAGATCTAAGGCCAAAGCAAATTTCTTTTTAGTGTAAATACTGCAAAAACACTTATTTTGCCTTCACCGCAATATCTTTTCTGACAAAACCTTCTCTCCAATCGATTTTTGTAATTGCTTCGTAAGCATTACTGCGAGCGGCTTTAAAAGAATCAGCCTCGGCGATAATATTTAAAACTCGTCCGCCATTTGCTAAAATTTTTCCGTCTTTTTTTATTGTTCCGGCGTGAAGAATTCTTACGTTAGAAATTTTTGCAGCTTCGGCCAAATTTTTAATTTCGGTTCCTTTTTGATAGGCTTCAGGATAGCCATTGGCGCACATTACAACGCAAACTAATTTTTTATTCTCATCAAATTCAACTTTAATTTTATCAAGATTTCCATCGATTGCAGCTTCGATTAAATCGATAAAATCAGTTTTGATTCTTGGTAAAATTACTTGAGTTTCGGGGTCGCCAAATCTGGCGTTAAATTCTAAAAGTTTCGGGCCATTTTTTCCGATCATTAAACCAGCAAATAAAATTCCTACAAATGGCGCGCCAATGTTTTCAAGGCCGCGCAAGGTTGGTTTGATTGTGCTCTCGATAATAATTTCTTCCATTTCTTTGTTGATGAAAGGTGATGGCGCGAAAGTTCCCATGCCGCCCGTATTTGCTCCGGTTTCATTTTCGCCAACTTTTTTATGATCGTGAGCAAAACCAAGTGCGACGAAGTTTTTTCCATCGCAAAGTGCGAAATAACTGACTTCAAAGCCATCAAGAAATTCTTCAACGATGATATTTTTTCCCGCTTCGCCAAATTTTCCTGATAAAATTTCCGTAACTGCTTCCCTAGCTTCATCTAAATTTTGTGCGATGATTACGCCTTTCCCAGCGGCCAATCCGTCTGCTTTAATTACGCAAGGAAATCCTAAATTTTCGGCGAATTTTATCGCTTCTGCAGCATCGGTAAAAGTCTGATAAGTTGCAGTGGGAATGGCATTATCGATTGCAATTTGCTTCATAAAAATTTTTGATCCTTCCAATTGCGCTGCTTTTTTCGAAGGTCCAAAAACACGAATTCCAACTTTTTGTAAATCATCGACAAGACCCGCAACCAAAGGCTGTTCTGGGCCGATGAAAACGAAATCAATTTTTTCTTTTTGGCAAAATTCGATAATTTTTTGATGTTCATCAATTTTGATTCCATCGACAATTTGTGCGATTTCAGCAATTCCGGCATTTCCAGGTAAGCAAAAAATTTGCTGCAAATTCGGAGACTGTTTAAACTGCTCGCAAATAGCGTGTTCTCTGCCGCCAGAGCCGATAACTAAAATTCTTTTCATTAGCTTAATTTATGATTTTAGATTTAAGATTTAGGATTTAAGATCGCGCGCATCAGTCTAAAACCCAAAATCTTAAATCTAAAATCATAAATCCATGAGCCTTAAAGAACATACCGTAAAATCTTACGACAAAGAGCTGCAATCAATAGCGGGAACGCTTGATGAAATGATGGATTTAGTGACAACATCGGTCGATATGGTCGCCGAGATGATCAAACATAATCACGACAATTATTTAGAAAAAATTACGACTCACGACTATAAAATTAATTCTTTGGATTTTTTAATTGAGCGCAAAATCACCACAATGTTAGCGCTGCGTCAGCCGATGGCGGTTGATTTACGTTACATCGTTTCTGCATTAAAAGTATCTTCAAATCTTGAGCGTGTTGGAGATCAGGCGAAAAGCATCATCAAAAAAATTGATCGTATTGGTGTAAAATCTTTCGACGAACATGTGACAAAATCTTTGCTTGAAATGGTCGAGCTTTCAAAAGCTATGGTGCGCGATTCAATCATTGCTTTCAACGAGCAAGACACTGAAATGGCTGATGCAGTTTTAAAACAAGATGATAAAATTGATGCAATTTACAGCGGACTTTTTGGAATTTTGGAAGGTGATTCTTTCAGCAAAGAGCAGGCCGAAAAAATTATTAATATTTTATTCATCGCCAAAAGTTTTGAACGTCTTGCCGATCATTCAACAAACATCGCTGAGATCACTAAATATGTAGCAACCGGAGAAACCAAATAACAGATGCAAACCAGAGAAGAAAAACGCGAATCAGGACAAATTGCTAAAAAAGACAATAAAGATTTAATGGGTTTTGCGACCAATTTTCCAAAAGATAAAATGGAGCGCAAGCCAGACTGGATCAGGGTTAAAGCGCCACAATCAAAAGGTTATTTTGAAACCAAAGAACTTCTAAACGAAAAAAAATTAATTACAGTTTGCGAAGAGGCGGCCTGTCCGAATATCGGCGAATGCTGGGCGCAGAAGCATGCAACGGTGATGATTTTGGGATCGGTTTGCACCAGAGCATGTTCGTTTTGCAATATAGAAACTGGTAAACCTGACGCGGTTAATCCGCACGAGCCTGAAAATGTTGGTGATGTGGCAAAAGTTTCTGGACTCAAACATTTGGTGATTACTTCCGTTGACCGCGATGACTTGCCTGACGGCGGCGCCGACCAATTTGTAAAATGTATTGAAAATGTGCGCCGTAAATCGCCCGACACTACTGTTGAAATTTTAACGCCAGATTTTTTAAGAAAAGACGGTGCGCTTGAAAAAGTTGTGGCGTCAAAGCCAGATGTCTTCAATCACAATATTGAAACCGTTCCGGGTCTTTACGGCACTATTCGTCCTGGAGCTCGATATTTCCATTCGCTAAATCTTCTAAAGCGCGTTAAAGAACTTGATCCGTCAATTTTTACCAAGTCTGGTTTGATGGTTGGACTTGGCGAAACCAAAGAGCAAGTGCTGCAAGTTATGGATGATATGCGCTCAGCGGATATTGATTTCTTGACGATTGGACAATATTTGCGTCCGACTTTGCGCCATGCGCCAGTTGATCGCTACGTTCATCCTGATGAATTCGAATTTTACAAAAAAATGGCTTACAACAAAGGATTTTTGATGGTGTCATCAAGTCCTTTGACTCGTTCATCTTACCACGCTGGCGATGATTTTGCCAAGATGCGCGATGAAAGAAACAGAAGACTTGCAACTAAAAATTAATTTCTAAAAGACATGAAATCATCTGAGCAGTTTTTAAAAGATCCGCTGGCAATCTTTGCTGGACGTGGGTCGCTGCCGATGATGTTGATCGAAGATTGTCAGAAAAATAATCGTAAATTTATGGTTTTTTTGCTTGAGGGCGAAAAATACGAAATTGATTATTCGGCCTTCAACCCAATCAAATTAGGCTATGGCGAGATCGAAAAATTTCTCACCGCGCTTCATCAAAATGACATGAAGAATTTAGTTTTTATCGGTGGTGTCACTAAACCAAATTTTTCGTCATTGAAAGTCGACAAGCGCGGCGCGGGTTTGTTGGCAAAAATTTTAGCCAACAAAATTTTAGGGGATGATGCTGTTTTGCGAACTGTGATTAAATTTTTTGAAAAAGAAGGATTAAAAATTTTACGCATCGATCAACTTCTTGATTGCGTGGTGTCAACAAAATCAACTCTTACAAAGATTCAGCCAACCAAAGAAAATCTGGAAGATATTTCTGTTGGTGCGAGGGCGATTAAAACCTTTTCGCAATTTGATGTTGGTCAATCAATCGTAATTGCACAAAAGCAAATCATTGCGGTTGAAGCGTTGGAAGGCACTGACGAGATGATTAAAAGATGTCAGAATTTGAAAGTTGACTATGCCAAATCAGCTGTTTTGGTGAAGATGAAAAAAATCAAACAAAGTATGAAAGCCGATATGCCAACAATTGGTGTTGAAACGATTAAAAATTGTGCCATGTCAGGAATTTGCGGAATTGCCATTCAAGTCAACTCTACGTTGGTTTTACAAAAAGATGAAGTGATAAAAATTGCAGATGAATTGGGATTATTTTTAACTGTAATTTAATGAATCCGAAAATTTTCTCTCACCCAAAATTGATAAAAGAACTTCCTGACGAAGTTAAAATTCTTTTTGGAATTTTTGGCGATGAAATCCGCTTAGTTGGAGGGTCAGTGCGAGATTTGCTTTTGGGGAAAAAAGTTAATGATTTCGATTTTGCGACCAGATTTTTACCACAAGAAACTATCAAAATTTTAGAAAAAAATAAAATTAAGGCGGTGCCAACTGGCGTAAAATTTGGTACGATCACGGCTGTTTTGAATGAAAAAAATTTTGAAATTACCACCCTGCGAAAAGATTCGCAAACCGATGGACGTCATTGTAATCCTGAATTTGTCGATGATTATTTTTTAGATGCTGCTAGGCGCGATTTTACGATTAACGCGCTTTACCTTAATTCTGCCGGGTTTGTTACAGATTATTTCGACGGTATTTCTGATTTAAAAAATCACCAAGTTAAATTTATTGGCGATGCAAATAAAAGAATCGAAGAAGATTTTTTGCGCATTTTGCGTTTTTTTCGTTTTAGTAACGAATATGCTCAGAAGCTTGATATTGAAGGCTTAAAGGCTTGTACAAAACAGAGAAAAAATTTAGAAAAATTATCGCGCGAAAGAATTCGTTCGGAAATTTTGAAGATTTTGATGAGTGAAAAAAAAGAAAATTTAATTGCGATCTTAAAGATTTTGAAAAGCAAAAAAATTGCTGCAGAAATATTGTCATCAAACCTCGATATTAAAGCCTTGGAGAATCTTTTTGAAATTGAAAAAAAACTAAAAATTTCGACAGATTTAAATTTGAAAATGGTGGTGTTGTTTTTTTCGAAAGATTTGGATTTAAAAATTTTTGGCAAAGAAATTTGTGCGACGAACGCAGAGAAAAGTTTTTTTGAATTTGTGAGTTTGTATCGCGATGGACTGCGCAACAAGTGCAAGGTGAAAAAATCGAGAACTAATAACACTTTCAGTCGTCATCTTGCACTTGTTGCTTGGTCGATTGCGGACTTGAATAAACTTCTTTTGTCGGCCAAAAAAGAAACTGTTATGAATTTTTATTTATTCATTTTCGCCAAAAACTACGACCCAGAAAAAATCCCAGAAGCCAAAAAAATTGTTAACTATTTAAAAAACTTCTTCCTTCCAATTTTTCCTCTAAAAAGTGAAGATCTGATTCAACTCGGATTTTTGGGAAAAAATCTTGGAATCGCTTTACAAAAAGCCAAAGAAATTTGGGCGGAAAATGATTTTAAAATAACTAAAAGTGAATTGATCGCCAGCCTTAAAGAATAAAGCACGCGGGCATGTTGACTTTTATCTAAGTAAAAATATTTTTTCGCGATAACTCGTCTTACAAATTAATTTCCAAAAAATGGCAACTTCCAAGCAGGAACAGCTCTACAACGAAATTGTTGAATATTACAACTATGCTGATCGTTTGCTAAGTGCTGTTGACGACAATGAACACGAATTGGCCACACAACAATTTTCAATCATTGAAGATGTGGTAAATAAACTTGAAGAATGCGCAGATACCTTGACGACGCAATATATCGACTTCATTAAAAACGGCGAATCGGAAAAAAATTCTGAAGCAATTCGCAATTCGCTAAATAACATTATGGCCAAGATTGAAGAGTGTCGCAATAAGACTTTGATGCTTTACCATCTTGATGAAGCTGAGAAAGATATTAAGATGTAATCATGGAAAAATTCCAAAACACTGTTGCAAGAATCAGTTCTGATCTCAAAAAAATCGACGAAATTATTTTAGAATTTTCGGTCGGCAAATCTCCTTTAATAAAAGAAATTGCTAATCATTTAATCTCTTCGGGCGGAAAAAGAATTCGTCCAATTATTCTAATTCTTGCCGCCAAGCTTTGCGGCAGTAAGGCAAATTCTGGTTATAATAATCTTGGTGCGGCGGTGGAATTAATTCACACGGCAACTTTGCTTCATGATGATGTGGTGGATAATAGTTTGGTGCGTCGTGGCAAAAAAACTTCCAACGCAATTTGGGATAATAAAGCCAGCATTTTGGTTGGCGATTATTTGTTCTCGATTGCCTTTCAATTGATGGTGCGAAGCGACGACATGCGAATTCTTGACTTACTTTCCAAAGCCTCAAGCACAATGGCTGACGGTGAAGTAATGCAGCTGGAAAATTCTTCTGACTTAAAAATTAGCGAAGAAAAATATCTCGAAATTATTTTTGGAAAAACTGCGGTGCTTTTTTCAGCTGCCGCAGAAACTGGTGCTTTGCTCAATAAAAGCGCTGACGCAGAGATTTTGGCGCTGCGTGATTTTGGCAGAAATCTGGGAATAATTTTTCAAATTGTTGACGATATGCTTGACTATTCTTCAAAAGAAAATGTTTTGGGAAAAGATTTGGGAAATGATTTTTTTGAAGGAAAAGTTACTTTGCCGATCATTTTAACTTATCAGAAATCTAACGAAAAAGATCGTGAATTTATCGCCGATCTTTTTGCAAAAAATTTAATGACGGCGGAAAAAAATCAGGAAGATTTTGCCGCAATTTTAAATTTGATGGAAAAATATCAAGGCCTTGCCGAGGCAAGAAATAAGGCACTATTTTACCGTGACGCTGCATTAAAAAATCTGGAGATTTTTAATCAAAACGATTCTTGTGATCTTGAAGCCAAGCAAGATTTAATCACGATTTTAGATTATTCTTTGGCGAGAATTTTTTAAGTAAATCCGCATGAAAAATTTCCGACAAATCGCGATTATTTTCGCAGTTTTTTTATCGCTAAAAAATGCTAATGCGCAAATTGTTGATAGCCGTTTTTATCGTTGGACAGTTTACGAATTGCAAGAAGATGAATTGCAAGATAAGCAATGTTACATTGTGGCGAACCCTTTAAATGTTGAATCCGATCAATCTACCAGACAAAAACCTTACATCATGATTACGCGCTTTCAAAGAGAGCGCAAAGAAGAGATCAGCGTTTATGGCGGTTATGAATATAAAATTAGCAGCAAGATTTTTTTTATGATTGATGACGAATCGCAATATCGCTTTCCAACTAAAGGAAGTATCGCTTGGGCAAAAAGCAAAGACGAAGACGTGGAGGTGATTCAAAAAATATTAAACGCCAGCAAAGTTAGAGTAAGAAGCGATTCGGCGATCGGAACCTTCGCGATTGATGAATATTCAACAAAAGGAATTGCAAAGGCTTATGCGCGGATGAGAGAGATTTGTAAATAGTTAATTCTAAGCCAAACTAAAAATGCGTTATGCACAAGAAGAAGGAAAAGTCGATATCATTAATTATTTGAGCACTCCAAGAAATTCGTCAGTGGCTCCGTTGTTAGCGAATGAACATGGTAGTGCAAGAAAGTTAAGTGGTGATGGAATGAGTATAAAAAATAAAAACCAGCAGATATTTTACTTCCAGCATTGATCAACGGTCACATCAACCCGCAGCGGCACGTCCAAAGCAAACGCATTTTCCATTTCTTTCTTTAAAATTTTTGTTGCGATTTCCACCTCGTCTTTTGGTGCTTCAACAACTAATTCGTCATGAATTTGTAAAATAATTTTTGAACGCAAATTATTTTCGCGGAATTTTTTATCTAAATTAATCATCGCTTTTTTAATAATATCCGCCGCGCTTCCTTGAATTGGAGCGTTGATAGCCAAGCGTTCCGCTTCGTTACGAATCATCGGATTTTTATTATTTATCTCGCGAATAAAACATTTTCTACCCGAAATAGTTCCGACAAAGCCATTGGTTCGCGCCAAATCGATGTAACTTTTCATATAGGAATCAATTCCTGGATAAGTTTCTAAATAAGATTTGATATAAGTTGCGGCTTCTTGCCGTGAAATATCAAGCTGGCGCGCAAGGCCGAAAGCACTGATTCCGTAAATAATTCCAAAATTAATTGCTTTAGCTTTTGAGCGAATTTCATCGGTAACTTGGACCTCGGAAATATGAAAAACTTGCGCCGCAGTGATTCGATGAATATCTTTATCTTCTTTAAAAGCTTTAACCAAGTTGTCGATTTTGGCAACGTGCGCAATTACGCGCAACTCAATCTGCGAATAGTCCGCCGAGATTAAAAGATGATCTTTCGCCGCTACAAAACTTTCGCGAATTTTGCGACCTTCCAAACTTTTAATCGGAATATTTTGTAAGTTGGGATTATTGGAACTAAAGCGTCCTGTAATCGTTGAAGTGGTCGAAAAATTACTGTGAATTCGATTAGTTTTTGGATTGATTTCTTTTGGAAGTGCGTCGGTGTAAGTATTTTTTAATTTCGAAAATTTGCGGAAATCTAAAACCTTGCCGGCGATTGCGTGACCTTCCTCGGCAAGCTCTTCCAAAACACTGGAATTAGTTGAAAATGCGCCAGTTTTTTTTGATTTTTTTGAAGAATCCAAGCCTAATTTTTCGAAAAGAATTTTTGCTAATTGTTGTGTTGAGGCGATGTTAAATTCTTCGCCAGAAAGTTGGTGAATTTCTTTGGTTAAGTTTTGAATTTGTGTGGCAAATTCTTGCGACAAATCGTGAAGTTTTCTGATGTCGATTGCGACGCCATTATTTTCCATCGTAGCAATAACCTGTAAGAGCGGAAGCTCTAAACCAAAATAAGCAAAATTGAGTTTTTGTTGATAAATTTTTGGCGCAAAAATTTTGTAAATTTGTGAAATTGCAAAATTTCTAAAACAGAAAAAATCGGCTTTTTTTATCGCGTCTGAAAAAATTTCTGGCTCTTTATTTTTTTCAAGTTCGGTAAAAATTTCGCTAAATCCCAATTCGGTAATATCCTCGTTAAGATTAAGTTCGATCAACTCTCGCAAGTCGTTTTTTACTGCAGAATTAACGAGATGATTAATTAGCGAAATGTCTTCATAAGATTTTATTTTGACGATTTTTAACAAAGGTTTTGAATCAAAAAAAACTTTCTTGATTGAATCATTTTCTAATATTTCTGCCAAATCAGAAATCGTGAAACCTTTGTCTGAATTGGTTTGTGGCACTTCATCATTAAAATTAAAAAGATCGGCGGCTTGAGTTTTTACGGTAATTTTTTTATTGCTGAGGGTTTCGAAATAAAAAATTTCTTTTGGAGATTCATCAATTTTAGCGGTAGAAATTGTGACAAAATTATGATGATGGTCGATAGTGACAATGCCATTCAAAATGGCTTGAGTGTTGATTTGGTTGATTATTTCTTTCGAAATGATTTCGGTTTTTTTGATTTGGTTAAACAAGATTTGTTCAAAATATTTTTCTCTCTGATTTGATTTTTCGACAAAATTAACAATTTCAGTTTGACGATCGGTAGAAATTCCAAACTCTTTTTTAACGCGTAAAACCAAAGATCTAAATCCTTGAAACTCAAGGAATGAAACCAATTTCAGTGGATCAATTGCTTTAATTTCTAAGTCTTCAATTTTAATTCCAAGATCAACATCTTCTTTCAAAGCTGCGAGAATTTTTGAAATTTTTGCATTTTCAGCGCCATCGCTCAAAAGCTGGCGACGCTTGTCTTGCTTGATTTGATCGAGATTGGCAAAAATATTTTCTAAGCTGCCGAATTGTTGAATTAATTCTGCGGCAGTTTTTGGTCCAATGCCTTTCACTCCTGGAATATTATCTGACGCGTCACCCATCAAAGACAAAATATCGAGCACCTGATTGGGTCCAACAAAAAATTTTTCTCGCACTTCTGCATCGCCAATCATTTTATTTTTCATCGCGTCATACATCGCGACATTGTCATTGATAAGTTGCATCAAATCTTTGTCGGAAGAAACGATCAGAATTTTATTTTCTGGACCCGAATATTTTTTCGCGATAGTTGCGATAATGTCGTCAGCTTCGAATCCAGTTTTTTCTAAAATCATTAGATTCAGTGATTCAGCTGCTTCGCGCACGATTGCAAATTGCGGAATTAAATCTTCAGGGCAGGGCGGGCGATTGGCTTTATAAGCTGGAAAAATGTCGTTGCGGAAGGTTTTAGAGCCAGCATCAAAAACAATTGCGGCATGGGTTACGTCAAGTCCCGCCAATAATTTTATCAACATATTAGTGAAGCCATAAACAGCGCCAACTGGCTTACCATCCGGTCTGGTGAGTGGCGGCAGTGAATGATAAGCGCGAAAAACAAAACCATAGCCATCGATAAGAGCGATTTTTTTCATAATTTTAGATTTAAGATTTATGTTTGACGTTCTAGAATTATCGGAATCCTAAATCATAAATCTTAAATCAAAAATTTTATGTATCGTCTTTATCATCATACAATCTGTCCATTCTCGCGCAAAGTGCGAATTCACATGGCGGCAAAGGAAATTGGTCTTGAATTAATTGCTGAAAATTTTTGGGAAAGAAGAAAAGAATTTATCGCGATGAATCCAGCGGGAACGATTCCGGTATTATTCGACAATAGCAATTCTGCAGTGATTTCAGAAAGCGCGGTGATCATCGAATATATTGAAGAGAAACACAATGAAACCAGAAGTTTCCTTGGTGAAGGAATTCAGAAAAGAGCTGAAGTTCGTAAAATTCAAAGTTGGTTTGATATTAAATTTTTTAACGAAGTGGGGAAATACGTTTTGAATGAACGCTATTTCAACCGCTATTTACCAGGTTCCAAAGCTCCTGATTCGGAAATTTTAAGAATCGCGCGCCGCAATTTAAATGTGCATTTAAGCTATATCGAATATCTTTTAGAGAGCAGAAAATATTTGGCTGGTGAACAAATTTCTGTCGCAGATTTTGCGGCGGCTTCGCATATTTCGGTTTTAGATTATTTCGGCGACATCAACTGGCATCATTATTTATCGGTGAAAGAATGGTACAGTTTGATCAAGTCGCACAAGGTTTTTAGTGAAATTTTGCGCGATCGAATTGCCAATATTAATCCACCTGAATGGTATTCTAAATTAGATTTCTAAAATGATTGAACTCGACCAAAATCAAGCGTGCGTGTTTCTTGCTAAAAATAAAATAGAAAATTATGAGATCAAAAAAGTTGCTGGTGACGCCTCTTTTCGTTCCTATTATCGTATTTTTCTTGGTGATCAAAAATGGATTTTAATGTTCGCGCCGCCAAGCCACGAAGATGTTAAGCCCTTTATCAGAATTGATAATTTTTTAGTGGAAAACGGTTTTTCTGCGCCGCAAATTTTTGCAGTTGATGAGGTAAACGGATTTATTTTGCTCGAAGATTTTGGTGACGATACTTACTCAAAAGTTTTGATGCGCGAGTCAGAAAATAATTTAAAGAATCGGGAATTCGATTTATATAAAAGCGCTTGCGAATCATTGATTGAACTCCACAAAATCAATCCTCCCAAGGATTTTCCTCTTTATAATAATGCCTTATTTTTTCGCGAAGTGATGTTGTTTATTGAGTGGTATTTACCTTCGCAAAAAAAAGAAATTTCTTTGGCAGAAATTTCACATTTTAAACATCTGTGGTTTGAACTTTTTGATTTGCTCAATAAAGAAAATCAGGTGGTGGTTTTGCGTGATTATCATGCTGATAATTTAATGACATTGCCACAGCGTAAGTCTTTCAAAAGCGTTGGCCTGCTTGATTTCCAAGATGGCGTGATCGGATCAAAAGCTTATGATTTGGTTTCGCTTTTAGAAGATGCTAGAAGAGATTTGAATCGCGAAAATAGTCAGCAACTTTTGCAATATTATTTGGAAAAATCGGGCTGCAATAAAGAGTTGTTTTTACGTGATTACGAGATTTTATCTTTGCAAAGAAATATCAAAATTGTTGGAATTTTTTCACGTCTTTCACTTCGCGATGGCAAACATAATTATTTAAATCTGATGCCGCGAGTGCTTAATTTTATTAGACTTAGACTAAATTCACAGAATCCAATTTTTTTGGAAATGTCAGAATTATTACAAAAATTTATCTAAAATATGGCAGTCATAAATCAGGATGAAATTCCTTCGGCATCAATTCGAAGCACTTCGGTTGCAGATAATTTAAAATTGATTTCGGAAGTTTTTAAAGATATCGAAAAAGAATCAATTGAGATTGCTGAGATGCTTTTCGAATATTTAATCAATGTGGCCGATGAAGATGTGATGAACGGCACGATTCCTGAGCACAAAAATAAGAAGATTAATCGATATTTAAAAATTCTGAATCGTCTTTTTAGATTCTCGCGCAAGAAAGCTTCCAGCGGTGGTTTTAGAATTATCAGTCGCGAGATGATTGAAGGCTTGGATAAAAAAACTTATATAATTTGCATGTGTCATGATGGTGGCACGTCGCTTGATATTTTATGCGATGTCGTCAACGCGGAAAACAGCGCCAGAACGCCAACTCGATCGCCAGTGAGAGTTGTTGTGAAGCAGGCATTCGCGCCAGAAAAAAGTCGGGGGCAGTAAAAATAATCGGCCCATCAAAAATCGTTTGTTACTACTGACATAATAAGAAAATGGGTGGCTAATTGATTTACGACAGCGCCACACCAGATGTTCGCTCTTTCTCCTCGCAATGACGTAAAAAAAGCGGAACCCCTTTCGAGATTCCGCCCTATTTTTTACTTTTTAGATTTTCCACTAAATTACTTTTTAGCAGGAGCTTTTTTTACAACGGCTTTTTTAGCAGGAGCTTTTTTTGCAACAACTTTTTTCGCAACAACTTTTTTAGCTGGAGCTTTTTTTACAACGGCTTTTTTAGCAGGAGCTTTTTTCGCAACAACTTTTTTAGCAGGAGCTTTTTTTACAACGGCTTTTTTAGCTGGAGCTTTTTTCGCAACAACTTTTTTAGCAGGAGCTTTTTTTGCAGTAGCCATAAAATTTTTATTTTTTGTTATTAAAATTTTTACCAATAAGGATAACAAATTCGAATAATAAAATCATCGGAATCGCTAAACTTATCTGACTTAAAACATCTGGGGGAGTAAGCACCGCAGCAGCTATGAAAATTGCCACAATCCAATATCTCCTTTTATTTTTTAAATCATTGACCGACAAAAGACCAACTCTGATTAAAAAAAGCAAGAAGATTGGTAGCTGAAATGCAACGCCAAAACCGAAGAGTAAATTCAAAACTAAATTTAAATATTCACTGATTCGCGCTTCAAGTTGAATTGGAAGAGATGTTGCAGAGCCTTTAATTTCAAAGCTTGCGAAGAACTCGATGGCGAGAGGTAAGATCAAATAATAAGCGAGCAATGCGCCGAATAAAAATAAAAAAGATGAAGAAAATAAAATCATCAAAATATTTTTTTTCTCATTTTTGTATAATCCGGGTGCAAGAAAAAAGTAAAATTGTGATGCAAAAATTGGAAAAGAAAAAAATAAAGATGAGTAAAAAGATAATTTTAAATAGGTCGTGAAGGCTTCAGCGGGGCTGGTGTAAATCAATCGTCTATCTTGATGATCGGAAGAAAAATCGGAAAAAGGCTGAAGTAAAAAATTATAAATTTGTGCTGCAAAAAAATAGCACGCACAAAATGAAATCAGAAAAAAAATTACAGAAAAAATTAATCGATTACGAAATTCTTCGAGATGTTTTTGCAGTGACATAAAATTTTTAGAGTCCATTTTTCTAGGATTTTTTCTTGTTAGTGGAAAATTATTTTATCTCGATGCGAAGCTGGCAAACGGGATCATCATTGGCGCGATCATATTCTGAAAATTTTACACATTCAGGATTTTCGACAATATTGAGAGAGTTTTTTCCAACCGCAACGACCCGACCTTTTCTTGGATTTCCGTCGTCAATTTTTTCATCAAACCAATAAGCTTCAAAAGTTTTTAAACTGCCGTTGCTCATAAAAAGTCGATCGCGTTTCGCAAATTTAAAACCGATTTGATAGAAAGTTTTTCCTTCATCGCCATAAGCAACGATACCGATTTTGTCACCGATTTTACTGATTGGAAAGGTGGTTCCGATTTTTGCTTTTTCATTTTCTTTGCCGTCAAAATTTTCATCAATCATTTTTGTTGCAGATAAATGCATCCAAAAATTTGGCAATTCAGCGCTGGCGGAAATTATTTTTTGTGCGCGATCATTCACAATATTGTCACAATTGCCGTCAGTATTTTCTGGCGTAATTCCGTAAGTTTTTGTGCCGCAAATATCTCCAGGAAATGCGTCATATTTTTCAGCGAAAGCTCTAAACGCATCGTCATATTTTTTGATTTGCATGATTAAAGATTTGACGTCGCTAACTCGCGTCATCTGTTTAGCAAAATAAATTCCGATCATGATTATTATGACCAAGCAGAAGAAAATTAAAAATTCGATGATGGTAAAAGCGCTGGATTTAGGCAGAAAATTTTTACGAGACTTTTGATTTGCGAACATGTTTTTCATGGATGTTTACTGATATCAAAATTTGCGAGTAAGTGAGGAGAGGGTGTGGTGTGGGGAAGAATTTTTTACTCATCTATATCGTTTAGGCTGCCAGAAGGAGGTGCTGCTGTAGGTCCTGTTGGCGGAGTTGCTGTGGGGGTTGTTGCTTCAGGAGTGCCAGCGCCAGCTTCACCATTTCCTGCGGCAACAACACCAAAATCTTTATATTTATCGGCAAATTCTTGGTGAGCTTGAGCGGCTTTGCTGGTTTTCTCTTTTCCGTCTTTTGTAGTTCTGGTCGCGTCGAAGTCTTTGCCGCTTAATTTTCCGAGTGCGGCATAATCTTTTTTCATGTTTTGTACCACATTATTTTCTTTGATTGCCACTCTGGCTTCTTTGTTAAATCTGCCGCCCGTCATTTTATCAAAATTGCTGACTTCTTTATAACGATCTTCAGCTGATTTTGCTCTGTTTGAGTTTGATGCTTTGTCGAAAGCTGCGCTTGAGGCTTTCGCCGCGGCGGCCATCGGCTTGGTTTTTTCAAGTCGAGCATCAATAGTGGCAATTTTCTGAGTTGATTCTTGATATGATGCGTTGGCTCCATCTAAGCCGCCTTCCACATAATTTTCTTTGCTGGTGAGTTCTGACATTTCTTGGGCAACTTGTTCTTTTTCTTCTGGAGTGGAAGCGGATTCCGCTTTTCCTTGAAGTTCGGCCATTTTTTCCTGATTTTGGAAATGACCAGAACCGCCTTTGAGTGAGCCATCTTCATTTTTGGCAAGTGAGCCATCTTCATTTGTAACGGCTGCATCCGCGGTTTTGATGTCGGCAATTTCTTGTTTAATTTGTGCTGCTCTTTCTGCGGTTGGAGGAGTCATTTTGAGCGGAGGATTCTTCAAGCCAACTGCTGTTCTTACTGCTCTTGCGGCGGTTTGGGTTTTGGTAAGTGGTTCTGGAGAGCCTTTTAATTCTTTCTCCAAAGCTTGAACTGCTCTGATTGCGGTAGAAGCTTTTTGCGCGGCATCTTGGGTTGTTTTTAATTGTTTTTTCTCAGATTCATCTTGTTGGATTGCGCCAGTATCGGATAATTTATCTGCAACTGCCGAAACGCCTTCGGTTGAATGAGCTTCAGCATCTTTTGATTTTTGTCCGCCTGGAAGATTTTCGCTAACCGCATGTGAAACACCGCCAGCGCCAAATAGTTTTTCATCAAGAGCTCCAAGAGTTGAAGATACTGGATTTTCTTCTGACTTAGTTAAACCGCGATCGACCGCGCCAAGTTTACCGATAGTTGTGCTATCATTTTTAGTAGGTGTGGCGGTTTTTTTCTCTTCGCGATTTCTCATCACCTCGTCGCGAATCTGTTGTTTTTCATCGCTTGATCTAGCGAAATTGGTGCCGACAGCTAAGCGTTTACCAAGAACATTTGTTTCTGCAGAAGCCATTCTTCTGATTTTGCCAGATTCTTCCAAACGTTTTCTGGCATCGTCAAATTCATTACCGCCGACAGCATTTTGAGCTTTGCCAGCAATGTTTTTAGCAGCTCTGGCAAGAGAAGATCCGGCGGTATCGGCGCCTGAAGCCAAGCCTTTTACTGCGCCAACCGCTTTTTCTTTTGCTGATTCCAAATTAGCTTTGGTTGAAGCAAATGAATCGTCGCCCATTCTGCCGCCAGATAATTTGTGTAATGCTGCACTTGCGCTGTCTGAAGCTAATCCTGCTGCTCCGGCTGCTACGCCCATGGCTAATCCTGCTGCAGGTTTTGCGGTCGCGTTAGCCAAACTTTTTGCGCCGCCGATAACTTTTTGCGACATGCTCTTATCAACTTTAACATCACCTTTTTTGGCTTGATCGATGAATTTACCTCTTTCTTCTTTGCTCATTTTGCTCATGCCTTCTTTGGCTTCAGAGAACTTCATGCTCGTATTGATTTTGCCTTCATTTAGAGATTTGTCTAATGTTCCGCCGCCAAATCCAGCTTTCTGTCTTGCGGCTTGAGCTGCGGCAACCAGAAGGTTTGATCCTTCGTATTTTAAGCCTTTGTCTTTTTTCAAGCTTTCTAATTCTTTATCGCTGATACCGAGTTTTTTAGCTTCGGCTTTCATGCCTGATTCTTTTGCTGCAAGTAGTTTTTCTTTTTTCTTATCTTCGCTTAAGCCTGCAAATTCAGCAGCATTTTCTCTTTTATATTTACTCATCGCGGCGTCTCCGGCTTTTGCTAGAGATTCTTTCTTGCCTTGGTCTTGACGGTTTTTGTCCTGACGTTCTTTACGGGCTTTGTCGGCATGTTCACCTGAATCAAACAAGGCGGCATCCAATCTTTTCATAGGTTCGCCAATTGTAGCTTTCGCGACGTCGTTGAATTTTTCTGAAGAATAAGCTTTGGCATCATTAATTGCTTTGAGAGCTCCAGAAGCCATTGCGCTTGCTTTAACGCTGCCGCCAATTGATGCGCCAAGATCGGTCATGAATTTGATAAAATTCTTCATCAAGGAAGCGATAACCCAAATAAACAAGATTGAGAAAAGCGAAGGTATGCCTTCGGGATGTCCAATTTCTCCAACTTGAGATTGGCTATTAACGCTAGGCGGAAGTGAGGCAATCGTCCAGAATGATAGTAAACTAATGCGAGTAATGATGTTGATTGTCCAGACTTCATCCCAACAAATTTTATAGCCCAAAGACATTTTTATCACTTCATACATCATCATGTTGAAGAAGGCTAAAGTTGTGAGTAAGAAAATCTGTTGCAGCGAGAAACCAATCAACTGATTGAGCCAACTATCAAACATACCCTTGGTTTGGTTAAACAAGGTGAAGATGAAAAAGATTGGACCCAAAGTGAAGAGAATCGAAATAAAAATCTGCGCGGTTAGGTAATATAATACCGCATAACCAACGGCATAGACGTAAAGCATGAAGCTTAAATAGATGATCCAGAGATAGACCCATCCAAATATACTGGCGAATAACAAAGCAGAGACTTTTTTCTGTACAGCTTGCGAGAAGAACATGCCAAATACTTTGTCAACGCTGCTAAATAAAACTGATTTGTCGTAATAGTCATTAAGAGAGAGTGCTCTAGCAAGAGAAGGCGAGTCGTCAAAAGACGAGGCCATCATGAAGGCCAGATAATCGGTGCCGTCCTTAAACCATTTAACGACGAATAGATTAAACCAATACCAGCCAGTTGGACTGGAAAAGAAATAGATTAGAGCAATTTTAATACAGCGATTGATTAAGTCAGAGCTGCTAAGATCGGTAATGCCCATCAGATAAGTAACGCCGTAGAACATGATCATCATCGCCATACACATAGAAAGAATAGCCTGATATCTGCCATCCTGAACTAATAGAGTGTAAATTCTTTGAGACTGTCCAACTGTTTGAGTAACTTTACCGCTGGCATCAATTGAACGTCTGCCATCCATTGCTTCAATCACTGGAGTAATAACGCCGCCAATGATGTTTGAAATATTATTTCCTGGAGGATTAGAAACCTTAACGGTGACGAAGTATGAGCCGCTATTGTTGCTGTAAATGCTGCCACAGTAAAATTGTTTGCGGCATGGATTGGAAGAACTTAGAGACGGAGTTCTGCCATCGTCGCTAGGGTCCACCGTTCCAGTTGAGGTGTAGCCGCAAGTTAAACCAACGGCGTTAGAATTTGCCAAGCAAGTATTGCCAGAAAAGAAACCGTTATACATGTTGCTTGTCGGTGTAAGACATCTGCCACTACTTACATATCCAGTACATGCTGCGGTAGATCCGCATGACGTAGTATAAGAGCTGCCACTAGTAGCTATACAATTTGATCCAGTGTAGCAAGTGTCGGGTTGGTACGCTGGATTTTCTATTCTAACACCATTGTTGGTTGTAGCACCCGATCCTGGAATAATACAATTTGGTATTTCGGGATCTTTAATTTTAAAGGTAAGGCGGAGTTTGTTTAATTCATCGTAATCAGAATCAGAAAAAGGATCGGTATTATTTGAGTCGTAAATGTAAGATGAGGTACTGTTTAAGTAAGTATGGCAATAATAAGGATTGCCTTTTTGGGTATCTATTCCTTGGTTTGCAATCGAGCAATCTTTGCTTGCTGGATCAGCTACTCTGCTTAAAATACCAAATCCATCAAATTGATATTTGGCCGTAGAAGCTAATCTAGGAGTAGAATCGGTTGAAACTGTTGGTGATACAAGGTCGATCAAGTGAGGTTGAGCATCTATTGCTACATCGGCAGCGGTGGCTGTGGTGTTTATGCTTGGTCCTCGACAGCTATGAGTATCAGTTTCGCGGCATAGTTTTGCTTCTAACCATTGACCATTTGAAAACTGTAGAGTGCCATCAAATGAAATTTTCATGCCATTGTTACCGTTGTAACCAGCGCCTCTAGCAGAAGAGGTGTCTCTGTAAAGAATATCGCCACCAGAGCTTAATTTGCTTGAATAGTTGGTGTCTAATTTTCTGAAGTCGCCATTATTGGTCGCAAACAAGAATTTTAATCTGCTGTTTTGAGCAAAAGTCAGAATATTTTTTGACTGATAAATTATATTATTAGCGTTGGTGTCTCTGTTTCCGCTATCAGCAAATTGATCAAAATTTCCATAATAGCCGTTAAATACTCCAAGTCTTGCACCGCCTTTGTCAAAGAAGGTGTTACTAGACGACATCATGCCAGCAGTTGAAGCATTTGGAATGCTTGAGACTTTTCCGGTGTAGTTTTCTAAATCATAGCATTGGTCGACGGCTTGACCAGTAGTTGCTGGTAACTGAGCGTTGGCAAGCATTTTGGATGAGCAATAACTATTGCCACAAGAGCTTGCAAAATTGGCTTGATTTGCAGCGGAAAGAGAGGAAAGGGCTGTAACGCATGCCGCAGAGCCGATGTTGGAAGTTGCGGTACAGCCAGTTTTAGTGTAGTTATTAGCAGCGGTTCCAGGCGTGCAAGAAATTGTGCTGCGACAATCTGAATAAGGGCAGTAATAGCTAGCGTTGCTGTTATCATTGCATTCGGAAGCGTTAGCTTTGCAACCAACTAAAGAACCGCTTACCAAGTCATAATCAACCAGACATCTGCTGTCGGGATTTGTAATTGGTTCAGTTGTTATGCCTTTGCATAATACTGCTGGACGTGGAGTGATTTGCATCACCATTCCAATCCCACATTGTCTTGTAACGTTATTGCTGGTGGTGAAATTGGAATTCCAGCTTATCGGAGAAAGTCGAATTGTTTGACCTTTTCTAACAAAAACTTTGCTTGACCAAGATTGGCTCAAAGATCCTGATGAAGGAACGCTAAGAGCATCAAGCGGATCTGACGACGGTATATTAGAGAAGTCGTCATATTCGTAATAATCAGGATTGGTATCTGTTCTAGGAGATCCGTCGGTATTTCTGGCGTTAAGTATTCTGCCGTTAAGAGTGCAAGTGCCGCTCGAGGCGTTAAGGATAGTAAATCTAACAAAGCCAGATTGATTGACGGTGATATCTTTAAATTTCTGAAATTTTACCGCTAATGCACCGTTCAAAGAACAGGCTGAAGGTGGTGGTGGCAGCAAAATAACCTTTTGACCAGGCTCCAATGTTATTCTGGAAATGGGTGTGTACGGCTCTCCCCAGCCTCCATTTGTTAGTGGTAATTGTAATCCAACCTTTTCGGTAATGTTATTTCCAAGCGAATCTTTTACAGTCGCGGTCATAACATAAGAAGAGTTGGTTGCGGTTGCACATGCTGAGGAATTAGACCTTACAAACATCATGTAAGGCATGGTGTCGTTATTGGTGAAAGTTATGCCGCTAGAAGGTATGGTAAGCGATTGTGATCCAACTACTTGAGGGGATATGTTATCAGATTTTACGCTCGATCCTGCAGGTATTGATAGTTCGGTGGAAGAAATAACATCGAAATCTCTAGAATATGAGTTTGCAAAGATGTCTCCAGCAGCTTCAGATATTCCGTCTCCAGTCCATCTGATTACGCCTCCGTAAGTACCTAAGCCTTCAGATTGAGCATTGGATTGGATTTTAAAAAGAGGATTACTTGCAGTTGCAGCATCAACTGATGCAGCATATCCAAGCAAGGTTTGATATCCATTGGCAACAAGGTGACAATTCGATTCTGAAAGATGTGGGTAAGTTGCTGCGTTAATAGGGCTGGGATTTTTTGAGGCATCGTAATCGCATATCCAAGTTTTTGGATCAGGCAAAAGTGGAGTACCTTTTGTGCCTGCAATTTCTGTGGCCTGAGAAGAATCAAAAATATATCCATCGGGATGAGGAATTGTGTAAGCCACAAGATGTCTGGCTTGGTTATAGACTGCAGTATTCCATGAGCTATTTGGCGCAAGAGCTGTCGAGCCACCGATTTCAGAAGAGCCGTAATAATAAGAGTCGGGAATTGCGCTTACCACGCCATTAGCATAAGGTCTGGTCCAATGGCCGCTAAATTTTGTATTAAAATTCTGACCAGCATTGACATTGAAAATCGCTTCATTGCTCCAAGTGGCATCTTTGTAATTTGGAACCATGCCAGAATTTGTTGATCCTGATGACAGGCCATCAACTGGCATGTAGATAGTTAGGTAATTTGCGCTTTTGCTTAGAGTTACCGATCCGGTTGCAGTTATTGAAATTTGTGATCCAGGAAGAATCTGTAACCCAGAATTTTGTGAGGAGCTTTTTGGATCGGTAGCTTTCCAATTCGGCTCTGGTGACGCACCGCCAGGTCCGCCAGATCCATTTAAACAAGCTTGAACGCAACTATCAGCACAATAATTAATATGAGATGCATCCATTTTAACCATGCTATTCTCATCGGTGGTGACAGCGCCAGAACTGTTAATTGTAGAGCCAGAACCATTTACTTGATTGCCATTACAACCACCAGATAAAGTTCTTTGAACAACGCCAGATTCGTAAGATACGGTGGCGGCGCCAGAAGTAAGACAAGTTTTAATGCCTGATCCTTGATTTGTATCTGTTAGTTCAAGAGCTGAGTTGTAAGCGCAAGCAGATTGAGCTGCGTTGGCGTGAACCTCAAGAACTTGAGTTTGATATTCGCCAAAATCATCAGCTTCGATACAGCCTTGATCGGTACAGGAAAGAAGGGGGAAAAATAACAACAAAACAAGGCATTTACTTAAACCGAGTTTAAGTAAATTTTTAGAAGAAAATAGTTTAATGAATTTTTCTAAAACTTTTTTGATCAAGATGAGGTCTGGAATTTTGAAGCGGCTGTAGCCCTTGAAGGGGGTAGTAAGACAATACTCAAAAATAGTAAAAACATCAAGCAGTTAATCAAGCTATTTTATTGTTAATAATTGCGGCAATCCGTTTTGTTTCTTGCAATTTTTTTGGTAAAAAATTTTCTAAGATTTTCAAATTTTTTTCCAATTTTTTGGCGTAATTTTCGGCAAATAAATTTTGATGAAATTTATGATGTTTAAGAGATGAAATGTTTTTTTGATCAAAAATATAAAGCGGTTTTCCTGTTGAAGCGCATTCCGAAATCATCGAAACTGAATCGCCAGTTACGATAAAATAATCAGCAACGCCAACTATTGCCAGATAAGGATTGGCGCTATTAATGATGTCCCAATCAAAAAGTTGAAAATCACAATCTAAATTTTCGGCGAGAGATTTTTTAAGATCCAAACTAGTTCGGCGACTGGTTAAAATTAACAAAGTTGCATCCATATTTTTAGTAACTTGCGATGCAATTTTTGCCAGATTTACTCCATCGCTTTTACTAAACTCAGTTTTTTTGCCATTGCCACCAACCAACAAAGCGATTTTGGTTTTGGTAATTTTTTTTAGCTCAGGAAATTTTTCTTCTTCTTCGCTTAGGCGTTTTTCTTCTATTCTGGTCAGTGCTCCGATAGTTGTGATTAAGTTCGGAAATTTTGCTTCATCAACCTCGTCATGTTTGGGTAAAATCACAAAATCGAATTTTGAAAAATCTAAATTCGGATTCATAATCTGAATAATTTTACTCTGATTTTGCGACTGCAATTTTAAATTAAGCGCGATTGGCGCAGATCTTCTGCCTGCTGAAATTATCAACTTCGGTAAATATCCAATTGCAGTGATTTTGTTTCTTAAATCGGCAGAAATTCTTAAGAGCGAATTGCTGAAGAAAAAATTTGGAAGGTAAGAAAAAATACTGTAAGAAAGTGTGATGATTTTATATTCGACTCCCAATTCTTCAGCAAGTCCAATACTTTGCGAGAACGTGCCTGGTCTGTTGTCAGCCAAAATCCAAATCTCGTCTTTGATCTTCATTTGGTTAGAGTTTTTAATTTTTCTTCTAATTTATTTGCAACATTTGGCGAAACAAATTTCGAAATATTTCCGCCAAGTTTTGCCACTTCTTTCACTAGTTTTGAAGCGATAAAATGATTGGTTTCAGAAGCTGGAAAAAAGATTGTTTGAATTTCTGGATCAAGTTTAGAATTCATGCCGAACATTTGAAATTCATATTCAAAATCTGAAACGGCACGAAGTCCTCGCACAATAACTTTGGCATTTTTTTCGCGAGCATATTTCACCAAAAGTCCTTCAAATTGTTCGACCGAAATTTTATGGTTTTCGTCCAAAGTTTTTATTTCTTCGCGAATAAGTTCAACGCGCTCATCTAAAGTGAATAAAGGGTTTTTGTAATTATCTTTTGCGGCGGCAATGATCAAATGATCAAAAATTTCTGCGGCTCTTTTTATAATATCAAGATGTCCAAAAGTGATCGGATCAAAAGTGCCAGGATAGATTGCAATTTTCATGTGCGTAGGATTTGTTATGTCAGTAAATTAACTTTATCAAAATTATGCGAATCACAATTCTGTCAATCGGAAAGTTCGAAAATTCACCGCATAAAGCGGTTTTCGAGAATTATCTTAAGCGTTTAAAATGGAAAATTGAGTTGCGCGAATTGGAATTAAAAAATGCGCAAAATATGTCGGTTGATAAAATTAAAGAAGGCGAAGGAGATTTAATTCTAAAAGCACTAAAGCCATCATCAAAATTGATTGTTTTAGATGAAAGAGGAAAGCAATTTGGCAGCATCGCATTCTCAAAAATGATTGCTGATTTTGCGTTGGCTGGTGATTCTGATTTAACTTTTGTGATTGGTGGTTCGGATGGTTTGTCGCAAGAAGTTTTACAAAAAGCTGGTTTAAAAATTTCTCTCTCAACAATGACTTTCCCGCATTTAATGGTGCGAGCGATTTTGATGGAACAAATTTATCGCGCTCAGTCAATTATTGCGGGGCACCCGTATCATCGAGAGTAAAACTGTCTTTCTTATAATAATTAACTTTCGCTAGTCGCGCCATCTTCCGAAACACTCGACCATCTGCTGAGTGCGCGCAATCTTCTGCTGTCAATACGTTCGCGAATTATAGAGGCTCGGCCTTTGGTGCGCGCCATGTCGCGCCATTTTCTTTCTTGATCTATTTGCGGTTCTTTTGCTCTTTGCAGCGATAATTCTTGTCTTTTTTTCTCAGCGTCTCTTCTTGCAATAGCTAGGTCGCGGGCTTTATTTACAGCTAATTCGCGGTTTTTGTCATGTAATCTTTTGTGATGCAAAATGATGTTATCAACAAACCAACGCCGGCGAATATTAGCATTTTTACGACGTGCACGACGCGACAACCCAGTTTTCTTGGTGCTATGCGTATGGCTGTACAAATTATGTACCAAGGCATGACCAGCAAGTTCGTTAATTAATCCCGGATGCAAGCTAATAAAATTAGATGCGCTCAAAGTTAACGAGCTGATTGTTGAAGGAAGGGCGAGAAAGAGTACCAAAACGTGATTAAAAAATAATTTGAAACGGAGGCGCGGCTTTTAAAGACTGTCTTCAAATTCAGATAGGCTAATTTTATGCCAAAATCTGAAGCTATCTGAATTTGAAGATGGGCTCTAGTAATTTATGTTATTTGTGCAACTTTTTTTCTTTGGCAATTTATTTGCCGATACAAAAGCGCGAAAAAATTACATCTAAAATATTTTCGACATCAATCTTACCGTTGATTTTGCCAATCTCGCGCGCCGTCATTCTTAAATCTTCGGCGGCAAGTTCAATATTTTTTTTCAAAGAAAAATTTTCTAAATTTTCCACAGAATTTTTTAGTGCAACGCGGTAACGCTCTTGGGTAATTAACGGTGAATTTTGCGATGGAATAATTTCAAGAATTTTTTCTTCGAGTTTTTTTATAAGTTCAGAAGTGTTGGTGTTGTTGGTTAGCGAAATTGTCAATGCGTGATGATCATTTTTAAAATTCGTTAGATCAATTTTATTTATCACCACAATCGTATTTTTATCAATTAAATCCTCGCGCAAAATTGGATTTGCTGCATCAACCAAAAAAATTTTAATATCTGCGCTAGCTGCTTTTTGTAAGGCGCGGCGGATTCCTTCTTTTTCGATTTTATCTTCAGTTTCTCGAATTCCTGCGGTGTCGGAAATTTTCACCGCAACTCCAGCAATACATAAATGGGTTTCCACAACATCGCGCGTCGTTCCGGCTATTTCTGAAACAATTGCAATTTCGCTTTGGGCTAAAAAATTTATCAAACTCGATTTACCAACATTCGGTGCGCCAATAATAGCAAGACTTAAACCATCCTTAATTTTCTGTCCGATTTTTTTGTCATCTAAATGTTTAGAAATTTCGGCGCTTAATTTTTTAACATCGGCTTCAACTTTATCGCAAATATTTTTTGGTAAATCTTCGTCAGGAAAATCAATTGCTGCCTCCAACATTGCAGAAATTTCGATCAAACGAAAACGCCAATCTTCGTAAATTTCTCCTAATTTTCCTTCAAGTTGTTTGAGTGCTTGCTTGTGTTGTGCTGCGGTTTCGGCGGCGATTAAATCGGGAATTGCTTCAGCTTGAACTAAATCAAGTTTTTCATTTAAAAAAGCGCGTTTAGAAAATTCTCCAGCTTCGGCAAGGCGACAATTTTTTTGCTGCGATAAAATTTCGAGCAGTTTTTTAAAAATAAAAGGCGAGGCGTGAATTGAAATTTCGGCAACATCTTCGCCAGTAAAACTGTGAGGATTTTTAAAAAAAGAAATCAAAACCTCATCGATAATTTCAGAAGTTTTTGGATCGCGAATTTTTTGGAAAGAAATTTTTTGATGTTGTGGCTCGCCTTTAAAACCAAGGGTTTTTAAGCATTCAATCGTTGTTGGTCCCGAAATTCGAATCACTGAAATTCCAGAGCGAATTGGCGAAGTGATAGGTGCGAAGATAGTTGTCATCTGACTTAATTACGGAAATAATGGTGCAAATTCTAAACCTTCTTTTTCGTCAAAGCCAAAAACGATATTCATATTTTGTACAGCTTGTCCAGAAGCGCCTTTGCAGAGATTGTCGATCACCGAAACAATAATAACTTTATCGGCGGTTCTGGCTTTTTTTACTGCGATCACGCAAAAATTTGTGCCCACAACATCTTTAATATTGGGTTCGCCATCAATTATTTTTACGAAAGGTTCATCATCATATTTGGTCTGTAGGCAATTTTGAATATCGGCGACTGAAAATTTTGGATTAACCTTCGCGTAAATCGTTGAGATAATTCCTCGGTTGATTGGAAGTAAATGTGGCGTAAAATCGATTTCAATTTTTGCGCCCGCAGCCTTTCCAAGCTCTTGCTCAATCTCACCCATATGTCGGTGTTTGCCAACGGAATAAGCTTTTACTGATTCGTTAACTTCGCAAAATAAATTGGCTTGTTTGACCGATCTTCCAGCGCCAGTAGTTCCTGATTTTGAATCGATGATGATGTCGTGTTTCTCAATTAAATTATTTTCTAAAAGTGGAATCAGGGGAAGTAGCGCCGAAGTTGGATAACATCCCGGACAGGCGATCAAATTTGATTTTTTGATTTTGTTTCTGTGGATTTCGCAAAGTCCGTAAACTGCTTGCGGTTGTAAATCTTGCGCCACATGTTCGTGATCGTACCATTTTTTATAATCTGCTACATCTTCAAGTCTGAAATCAGCGGAAAGATCGAAAATTTTTAAGTGAGAATTTTTTGGATCGGACAAAAGTTTTTTGAAAGTTTCTTGTGAAGTTGTGTGAGGCAAACATCCAAAAACCGCGTCAATTTTGGTGAAATCAACCTCTTCGATTTTTTTTAAAGCTGGCAATCCGTAATGAATTAAATGCGGATAAAGCTGCTCAATTTTTTGTCCAGCGTTAGAATTGGCAACCAATTCGACGATCTCAACTTTTTTGTGGTTAAGCAAAATTCTGATTAATTCTGCGCCAGTATAACCCGATGCGCCTATGATTGCGACTTGTAGTTTTTTCATATTTTCCTATTTGTTTAAGAATCTTTTTTTGTAAAAAGAGGTTCCTTTACTTTAACCTTGGGTGCGATTTTCGATAATCTTTCGGCAATTGAAATGCGCCTTGCCACATTCCAATCTTTTGTTCTTTTGCTTTAGATTCAAGTGTATCCATCGCGTCGTCACTTTCAGTAAAATTATAAATTACCGCCATGCCGTTCTTGATCATTTCTTGATTGATTGAGATTTTTCCAATTTCACATTTCCCCAAAAATCGATTATACTTATCTTTTTCGGCATAATGACATGTCACTTTTTTACCGTTAATAAAATCGTAAAGAAACTCCTGTGAAACCTTGCCACAACTATATTCGCTCTTTTTCGCATCGAAACAAGTTTGATGATATTCGGGCGCGTCAATGCCAAAAAGTCGTGTCTCGCGATCATCAACTGAAATTGAATCGCCGTCGATAACTTTGGCGATTCCAGTAAATTCTTTATTAAAAACTAAATGAGATTTGACGCGCAAAAAATTGTTTTGTGACGCAGCTGGCTTTGAGATTACAAAAAGTATAGTGCAAAAAACTGCGAAAAAAATTGTGGTGAAAATATTTTTCATTTTACGATCTGACCAAAGTGTGATAAGAGTTCATCAAATCAAGTGTCATCTGGCTTGGTTCTGGATATTTATGTTTATCTTCGATTGAGCCAACGCGAGTAATTTCTGCCGCAGATCCGGTGATGAAAACGTCGATCGCGTCTGATAATTCTTCTGGTTTGATGTGGCGTTCTACAACTTTAATGCCACGTTTTTTTGCAAGTTCGATTACGGTTAAGCGAGTGATTCCATTTAAAAAACAATCAGGAAGTGGCGTGTGAAGTTCGCCATTTTTCATCACTAAAAACAAATTAGCGCCAGTTGCTTCAGCTAAATAACCGCGATAATCAAGCATCAAAGCATCGTTATAACCTTCGCGCTCCGCTTCATGTTTTGAAATTGTGCAAATCATGTAAAGCCCCGCAGCCTTGGCCGCAACTGGTGCGGTTTCAGGTGAAGGTCTTTTATATTTCGCGAATTTTAATTTTAGTCCGGCGCGACGCGCTTCTTCGGAATAATAAGGAGGCCAAGGCCAGCAAGCGACGGCGACATGAATTTTATTTCCTTGTGCCGAAATCGCCATTTTTTCAGAACCGCGCCAAGCAAAGGCGCGCATATATCCATCAACGATATTATTTTTTTGAGAAGCTTCTTTTTTTGCCGCTTCAAGTTCAGCAACTGAATAAGGCAATTCAAATCCCATCATATTTGCGGAAGCGTGTAATCTTTGTGCGTGCTCTAAACTTTTAAAAATCTTTTTGTTGTAAATTTTTTCACCTTCGAAAACGCAAGAAGCGTAATGTAAACCGTGATTAAGCACGTGAACTTTGGCGTCTTTCCATTCAACGAATTGGCCATTATACCAGATAAAGCCGTCGCGTTGGTCAAAAGGGATGAGATCCGACATATTTTTTGATTTTTAAATTGGAGAAGTGAGATTGGGAATTTCAATCAAACAGATGTCTTTCAAAACTTTCTACAAATTTCTCATGAAAATTTCGGTTATTATCACAACCTTCAACGCAGCAAAATATTTGTCCAAAGCCATCGAATCATTTTTAGCGCAGAAATATGAAAATAGAGAATTATTAATTGTCGACGATATTTCCACCGATGCTACTCACGAAATAATCTCCGACTATCAAACCAGATTTCCATTTTTTATAAAATGGATTCGCGAAAAAGATTCGGGAATTTCCAACGCGCGCAACATCGCTTTGAAATATGCTACGGGCGATATTGTCGGATTTTTGGGAGCTGACGATTTTTTACATAAAGATTTTTTTGCTGAGACAAAATATTATTTTGACGTGAATCCGAATTTTGACGTGATTTATTTCAACAGCTACTCTGTTGGCGAGATGAATGGTTTTGATGCAAGTTCAAATATTGTGGTAAATGTTCGTAACCTTATCAAGCGTTGCCCCATTGGCTCGGGCGAGTCTTTTTATTATCGTCGTGAAATTTTTGAGCGTTTTAAATTCAACGAAAATAATCGTTATTCGATGGATTATGAACTTAATATGGCTTTGGCCTCATCCAAAAAAATTGATGGTAAAAAATATTCTTTTTATCCAGTCAATATTACTGCAGTTTTTAATAGTCATACTGGCGAAAATATTTCTTCGGCAAATAGCATTAAACAAAGATTAGAAACTATCGCGGTGCAGTTAAAATATGCTAAATGTTCGATTTCTAAAGGCAGAATTTTTTGGCGCGGGAAAAAATTAATCGCAAAAAATTTTGCAGAATTTCAGAAAATTTTAAAAGCGATTTAGTGATGAAAATCTATCAAAACAAACTCGAGGGAGTTATCCTCAATAAGCGCGAAATCAACGTTTCTTTCGAATTTTTCCCGCCAAAAACTGATGAAATGGAAGTTAAACTTTGGGATGCAATTTTGCGTTTGCAAAATCTTAGGCCAAATTTTGTTTCGGTAACTTACGGCGCTGGCGGATCAACGCGCGAGCGTACGCATCACACTATCAAACGCATTATTACCGAGACCGATTTAAAGCCAGCTTCGCACTTAACTTGTATTGCGGCTTCGAAAGATGAGATTGATGAAATTTTGCGCAATTATTGGGAAAATGGCATTCGTCACATTGTTGCTTTACGCGGCGATATGCCAGCATCAAGTCCAAATTATCAACTTCATCCAAACGGCTATCAATATGCAAACGAGTTGGTGGCGGGTATTAAGAAGATTGGTGATTTTGAAATTTCCGTCGCTGGCTATCCAGAAAAACATCCAGAAGCTTCAGATTTTCAAACCGACATCGATAACCTAAAGCGCAAAGTTGATGCTGGCGCAACACGAATTATCACGCAATTTTTCTTCGATGCCGACGCTTATTTTTTATTTGTTGAGCGTTGTCATAAAGCTGGAATTAACGTGCCAATTGTACCGGGAATTTTGCCAGTAAGTAACGTCAAGCAAACTAAACATTTCGCTAAAATGTGTGGCGCCAAAATTCCCAAATGGATGGACGAAATTTTCACCGACCTTGACGAAAAGCAAGACACCAGACAGTTAATCGCGGGAATTGTTGCCGTCGAACTTTGCCGAATTCTTCACGATGCTGGTGTCAACGATTTCCATTTCTATACCTTAAACCGTTCAGAATTAACCACCGCAATTTGTCACATTTTGGGAGTGCGCTAAATATTTTGGGCAACACTTCTAGCCATCTTTTACACCGTAATTGCGAGTGTAGAGCGGCAACCCAGTGTAGTGTGCGGTTTACTGTTTTGGCCACTGTAGCTCGCGAGCGATGACGTTGGAAATAGCTCAAAATGACAGCCCTCATAATTTTTTAAAAAAACTCTTGCCAAAAAAAATCCCATAGGAAATATTCTCGATGTCGGGAGTGTACCAGAATACAAAACCTTTACAGGGAATATGGCTACACACGCCGGGTTTGCGTGGTGGTGGCTCCCGATACTTTCAAAATAAAAAAAGCTCCTTCGAAATTTTCGAAGGAGCTTTTTTGTTTTTATAGCTCTTCTGGATGATAAAAAATCTACCACCCAGAAGCCGGCTAAACACGCTGTTCGCGGTTTGCGTGGTGGTGGTTGACTTGAGTTATACCATTTCCCTCTCCTAATTACCTTTTTTAAGCAAAGTATTTTTGAGGAAAATTGCGACAGAAAATGTAAGCTGTACCACGTGGTACAGCGTCATTATCCGAGCAAATTTTTACCAAAAAGACGAAGCTTAAAAAAGGTAATTAGGAGAGGGAAATGGTATTACATCTTGTAGCGAAAAAATAATCTGACTTCGGTGCCTTTGTTTGGTTCTGATTCTATCTCGATAGAGCCTTTTTGAAGTTCAACCAATTGTTTGGTAAGTGGCAATCCAAGCCCGAAGGAATCAACTTTTCCTGAGTTGGGATTTTGTATTGTTTTATATTTCACGAAAGCAGTTTGAACTTGTTTTTCAGTCATTCCAAATCCTTGATCGGCAATTACAATCTCAAGAAATTTGCTGTGTAAATTAAAGGCAGTGCGCGCTGAAATGTTTATTTCTGTATGTTGCGGACTATATTTAATCGCGTTCGAAATCAGATTAGTCAGAATTTGCTTCATTCTTTTAGCATCCAATTTTATCGATTTTACATCACCAATAATTTCAGTTTTTAAAGTTACCTCCCTTCTTAAGGCATAATCATAATTCAATTTTATCGCCCTTTCTATAATATCTAAAACATTGATCTCTTTGCTTAGATCAACTGAAAAATTTCCAGAAGCCGCTGCTCCAACATCAAGAAGATCATGAACTAAATCATTCATCTCATAAGCAGTTTTTTTGATGTCATCAATATATTCCAAACATTCTTTTTGCGACTGAGGATTAAGAATTTCATCCTGCAAAATATTAGCCAAACCAATGATCGCGCTTAATGGAGTTTTTAATTCGTGCGTGATCGCAGGAAGAAAATCGAGGGTGGAAAGCTTGCTACAATCTTCAATCGACAAAGATGCGTTTGCAGTTTTTAGGATTTCAGAATTCTGGGTTGGAATAAAAGCGACAATCTCTTTGGGTTTGTTTGAGTGATGTCTCATGTGTCGAAATAGGTTTGTTGGTTGGAATTACAATTTAGTCTCGGCAAAAAGGTTGATTTGAAATAAGAAGGCAAATTAGTTGTAATCACATAATTTATAAACCCATTAAAGAAACTTATATGTCTCTCAAACAGTTCTATTATAAACGTAATCGCATACAGCAATTAAAGGGATTTTATCATTCTGTTCAAACTGGCAGTATTTCAAAAGCAGCAAAGACTATGGGTCTCACTCAAGCAGCGGTTACATTGCAAATTCAATCTCTGGAACGAGACATTCAGGCTAAGGTTTTTAAGAGGGAAGGGCAAAAAATAAAACTTACTGAGGCGGGGAAAATTCTTTATTCTCAAGCGGTTTTCTACATTCAGGGAATAGATGATTTATTCGAAAGTTTTGTAAAATTTACGCATGATAAAAAATTAAATGTAATTGATATTGCATCAAATCACGCAGGTATTTCATACATACTGCCGAAATATATAAAAAAGTTTAAAAGCGCTCATTCGCAAGTTAAATTTAAGATTAGAAATCTATCAAAAACTGATTGTATAGCGCGAATATTAAATGATGAAATTGATATGTTTATCTATCCAATGAGTTCATCAGATATTCCTGATGAACTCGAGTTCTTTCCAATTGTTAAATATCAGCCAATACTATTAACAAGGAAAGATCATCCTTTGGCAAAAAGGAAAAAAGTGACCTTATCAGATATTGCCAAATATGAGCTTGTTCGTATTGATCCAAAGCTAATTACACTTCCAGCTTTTGAAGAGCTTTTGAAGGCTCATAATATTCGTGGTACTATTGAATTTGAAATGTCCGATTGGGAAATTTTGAAAAAATTTGTTAAGGCTGATATCGGTATTGCAATGATTTCTAATATTGTTCTAGAAGATGAGTCGGAAGATGATCTAACGGGAAGGATACTGACTGACTATTTTCCTGAAATGAATTATGGAATTCTGATTAAGAAGGGAAAAAGGTTGGATGGATTAGCAAAAGAGTTTCTTCAGCTTCTTGTGAGAGAGAAGCTTTTGAATTCTCAAAAATGATTGACCTAAAAAATGGACAGAAAATCATTGACCAATTTGGAAAAATCAAAACAGTCAGTTCACCAATGAAATTATTACAAACCTATCAACTTCTATAAATTAAGACAGGTCAAGATGTCTAAGTTAACAAGATCAGCTACTTCTGCTTTCGGGGCAAGGTCGGTTAGAGCGGTAAATCCAGAATTTGGCAAATTCTTAAATTATATTAGACCGGGTTTTTCTAGTATTTATGCTAGGAATTTATCATCATCGATAGGAGATAATTTGGCGAGATATACTCATATGATGCCAATAAGTGACGATAATTATCTTGAGTCGGTGTCTAAAACGTTGCAGCATCAAGTCAAAGCTGGGGCTGCATCTGACATTATTATGGTTGATTTGAGAAAGCCTGCGGTCATGCAAGCTATTTTTTGTGATGTTGAGCTGGAAGAAGAAGATAAGTCTGGAAAATTATTGCTAGGTTCAAAGGATGACATAACGGTAAGATATGGCGATGTTGGGATTAATCCTTCAGAAAATGTAAGAGCTGTTGACTTGCTGAAGTATGAACTAAGAATCCCAAAAGAATCATTTGGAATTCTTAGCGTTAGGAATCATACGCCGTTTATGATTGATGCAAAAGATGTAGATAAATCATTTGTTATGAAGGCTCCAAGCATTACTTCGAAATTAGTGACAGTTTCAGATTACGGCAGAAGAGAGATGGAAAAATTAGGATCTTTGGAAAATGTTGTGAGGTTGCCAGAGGATATTTCTAGGATGATCAACATAAAGCTTCAGGATAGAATCTTTAGCGATAGAAAGAATGAAAAATTTTATGAAGAGGTGACGTCAATAGTTGATAAGCCAACAGAGTACAATAGAAGTAGCGGAACTCTAATGAATTTTGAGAGGAGAAGATTTGGAATAGATAATACAACAGATTCACATTATCACCCAGGAGATAGAAGATTGCATATTTTTACCATAAACAAAGAAGCGGGAGTAACTTTAAATTTTTGTGGAGTTTGTGAGAATCCGCAAAATCGAAAAGATTGTGAGTTAAAATTAGATTTTCCAGAAAACTCTATGGTGGTATTGAAATTTCCAGCATATACCCATCATAAATTTCATGGTGAATTTATTTGCGTAAGTGTTCACCCAAGAGAAGGTCAAAATATATTAGAAGCGGTGCAATCTGGCACTTTGCAAAAAGGATTTCTTGAATCGGCTACGGTTTTTTCATCAACAGAAGAAAGTCATAAAAAGATAAAAAACCTCATAGAAAGTAGCGGTGCAAAAGATGATATATCTAAGGGCGCGACTCACTAAATTTATAAATTAATAAAATGACCACCCCCGACATCATCGCCTCTATCGCTGCGTTCTTTACCATGATTGGCTATGTTCCGCAGGCGATTAAGACTATTAAAACTAAAGATACCAAAGGCATATCGTTTTGGATGTATTTTTTCTCGATTGTGGGGGTGGTTTTTTGGTTAATTTTTGGGTTTATGATTGGGAATTTGCCGATTATTTTTAAAAATATTGCGGTGATTATTTTGGGTGGAACGGTGTTGTGGATTAAGACGGCTCATATTTTGAAAGATAATGAAGAGAAGATTTTTGAGTCGGGGTTTTGGAGGAAGGTTTTTCGTCGTGGTAGGTAATTATTTAAGATAACGATATTCTCCCATCGTCATTGCGAGCGTAGCGCGACAACCCAGTGTAGTGTTCGGTTTACTGGGTTTTGCGATCGCTTGCGAGTGCCATTATCTGTTAGTACCCTCGACTGGACTGGATTTGTAATACATCCAGCCGAGGGTGACGGATAGCTAACCCAAATACCCAAATCTAACACCAAAATTCACGCAGCTTGAATTTTACTTTTTGCCAAAATAGGTTCCGCGGCTTCTCTGCCTGTTTTTTTAAAAAATTAAATAAAAATAAAATGCCTAAAGAAGATTTATTGACGATGAATGGAATTGTTGTTGAAGTTTTGCCAAATACCATTTTTCGCGTCGAATTAGAAAACGGCCACGTTATTGTGGCTCATGCTTCGGGAAAGATTCGTAAAAATAAAATTCGCGTCCTTAAGGGCGACAAAGTTGAAATTGAAATGACCACTTACGACTTAACAAAAGGTCGCATCGTTCGCAGAAATGTTTAATCGCGAAGCAATGTAAACAATCATCCTGCTTACATTTTCAAATTTTTATGACTTTTGTTTGGTCATTTAAAGTTTAAAAAAGTGGTTTTGCGGCAGGTGTTTTTAATATTTAAAGAATAGCAGATGAAAAATCTTTTGATCGTGGAATCTCCCGCCAAAGCCAAAACTATTGGCAAATATTTGGGAAAAGATTACGAAGTTTTAGCGTCATTTGGCCATATCCGCGACTTGCCAAGTAAAGACGGATCAGTTGAGCCCGACAACGATTTTGCTATGCATTATCAAGTGGCGGTGAAATCTTCCAAACATGTGAAGGAAATTGTCGATAAAGCCAAAAATTGCAGCAAATTGATTCTTGCGCCCGATCCCGACCGCGAAGGCGAATCAATCGCGTGGCATATTTTAGAAGTTCTCAAATCCAAAAAAGCCATCAAAGCCAGCGTTAAAGTTGAACGTGTAGTTTTTAACGCCATTACCAAAAATTCGATTTTGGAGGCAATCAAAAAGCCGCGCGAAATTGACATGGATTTAGTCAACGCGCAACAAGCCAGACGTGCGCTCGATTATTTAGTGGGATTTACACTTTCGCCAGTTTTATGGCGTAAACTTCCCGGAAGTCGATCAGCGGGACGCGTTCAGTCTGTAGCTTTACGCCTAATTTGCGATCGCGAAGATGAAATTGACGCGTTCAAAAGTGAAGAATATTGGGACATCAAACTTGATCTTAAAAATTCTAAAAATGCTGAATTTCAAGCAAGCGTTACCGAGCTTCAGGGCAAGAAGTTAGAAAGATTTTCTATCGTTACGCAAAAACAAGCGGGCGACATAAAAAAACTTTTAGCCGAAAAAAATTACCAAGTTTTATCTGTCACCAAAAAACAAGCTAAACGTCGTTCCAATCCGCCATTTACAACTTCATCGCTGCAACAAGAAGCCGCGCGCAAACTTGGCTTTGGCGCCAGCAGAACCATGATGGTGGCGCAAAAACTTTACGAAGGTGTTGAAATTGACGGCGCAGCGCAGGGTTTGATTACTTACATGAGAACCGATTCAGTTGATACAACTCCAGAAGCAATCACCGCAGTTCGCGAAAAAATTAATTCACTTTACGGAAAAGATTATTTGCCCGCCGCGCCGAATGTTTTTAAAAGCAAAGTAAAAAATGCTCAAGAAGCGCACGAAGCGATTCGCCCGACAGATTTCTCGCTTTCTCCCGATAAAGTTCGTCGATATTTAGACGACGCACAATTCGCGCTTTACGATTTGGTTTGGAAAAGAATGCTGGCGTCACAAATGTCTGATGTAATTTTCGATCAAGTTGTGGCCGAAATCGTCACAATTCCAGCTTACGCCAAAGCGCGCGCAACTGGCTCAACTGTAAGATTTGAAGGTTTTTACAAAGTTTATCGCGAAGATCGCGACGATAACGAAACTGACGAAGATGACACCAAACAAAATCTTCCCGAATTATCCGAAAAAGAAAATCTCGGACTTTTGGAAGTGAAGCCACAACAACATTTCACCGAACCGCCGCCAAGATATTCGGAAGCTAGTTTAGTCAAAAAAATGGAAGAGTTGGGAATTGGCCGCCCGTCAACTTACGCGGCGATTATTTCGGTTCTGCAAGATCGTGGTTATGTCAAGCTCGACAAAAAAAGATTTTTCCCCGAAGAGCGCGGACGCATCGTTACAACTTTCTTAAAAGAATTTTTCGCCAAATACGTTGAATTTGATTACACAGCGGGTTTGGAAGACGAGCTCGACATCATTTCCAACGGCAAAATGAATTGGAAAACTTTCCTCAAAAAATTCTGGAAAGATTTTAACGGCAACATTTCGCAAGTTAGCGAAAAGCCATTTTCAGAAGTTTTGGAAATCTTAA
>JACCDM010090366.1_pt1 | contig 42798 bp, 42 predicted proteins | sample 7445851 | NCBI WGS metagenome assembly JACCDM01 (sample SAMN15323438, study PRJNA562643) | freshwater metagenome | isolation source: river surface water | place: USA:Blue River Watershed | collected 2017-08-16
AACTGAACCTGTTCACCATCGACCAGGCCTTCGGCGGCTGGGTGCAGGCGTCCAAAGAGCACTTTGCCGACGGCGCCACCTTCGACCAGATCTACACGAAGCGGTGAGGGGGCTGGCGGAGGCGGTGAGATTCGAACTCACGAACGGTTTCCCGTTGCCGGTTTTCAAGACCGGTGCAATCGACCACTCTGCCACACCTCCGCGGCAGACCGCATTGTAGGTCGATCAGACCGCCCGCAGCATGCCCTTGCGCTCGATGAAGTCGATCACCGTGTCGACCCCCGTGAGCGTCTTGAGGTTGGTCATCACGTAGGGCTTGCCCTGTCGCATGCGCTGGGTGTCGCTTTCCATGATGCCCAGGTCGGCCCCCACATGCGGCGCCAGGTCGGTCTTGTTGATCACGAACAGGTCACTCTTGGTGATGCCAGGACCGCCCTTGCGCGGGATCTTCTCGCCGGCGGCGACGTCGATCACGTAGATCGTGAGGTCTGACAGCTCCGGGCTGAAGGTGGCTGCAAGGTTGTCACCGCCGGATTCCACGAACACGACATCGGCCTGCGGAAAAGTCTCCAGCATGCGGTCGATGGCCTCCAGGTTGATCGACGCATCCTCGCGGATGGCCGTGTGAGGGCAGCCTCCGGTTTCCACCCCCATGATCCGCTCCGCCGGCAGTGCGCCGCTGACAGTCAGGAGGCGCTGGTCCTCCTTGGTGTAGATGTCATTGGTGATCGCCACCAGGTCCCAGCGTTCCCGCATCTGCTTGCACAGCATCTCCAGGAGGGTCGTTTTGCCGGAGCCGACAGGGCCTCCGATGCCCACGCGCAGGGGGGGCAGTTTCTTGGTGCGGTTCGGGATGTGGTGCAGGGTCATGATCGGAACAGGCGTGAGTATTGGTGTTCGTGCCGCGAGGACAGGATCGCGAGCATGGGGGAATAGGCCTGGCGCTCGTCGTCGTCCAGGGACAGGGCCTGGTCGACGGCGATGGGGATCTCGCGTGCCAGGCGGGCGAGGATCCGCTGGCCGGCGCTTTGCCCCAGCGGCACGGACTTGATCGCGGCCTGCATCATGTTTTCGGCCCAGCCAAAAGCATAGGCCAGGACGATCGCGCGGGGCGTGGCGCCGCTGCCCGAGGCCGCCAAAGCAAAGGCGACCGGGTAGGTGAGGTGACCCAGGGCCCGGGCGCGAGCGGCCGCCTCGGACTGTACCGACTTGAGCCACTCGACCAGCGATCGCCCCATCTGCTCAGTCTGCAGCCGCAGTTCGCGGGTCTCGCGTGTGCGCAGGATCCAGTGGTCCAGGGCCAGCACGCGTGCCGTGTCATCGGACCGCCAGGCTGGAACCGCCTGAGCCACGACCGCCAGGTCCGCGCGGGCCAATCCCAGGTGCAGCTGGTCGGCCAGCCAGCGCGTGGCCGAGGCTTCGTCGTGGACGAACCCGGCGTCCACCGCACCTTCGAGGCCCTCGGAGTACGAGAAACCGCCCACTGGCAAGGCGGGCGAGGCCAGCCAGACCAGCTGCAGGAAGGCGTCGTCACCAGGGTCAGTGGGAATGGCCGTGGCCATGGTCGTGCCCGTGGGAGTGATCGTGACCCGGGTGGCCGTGGTGTCCATGGCCCCCGCCATACGCCCCGCCTTCCGGCTCGAAGGCTTCACGCGCTTCGCGCACGGTCAGATGCATGGCGCGCAGCATGTCGGCCAGCACATGATCGGGTTCGATCTTGAGGTGGTCGGGTCGCAGCTCGATGGGGACGTGTCGGTTGCCCAGGTGGTAGGCCGCCCGCACCAGGTCAAAGGGCGTGCCATGTTCGGTGCACACCGTGATGACCAGGACCGCCTGGGGCGCTGCGATCACCTGCACCAGCGAGCCATCTTCCGCAACCAGCACGTCGCCCCCGCGCACCACGGTGCCACGGGGCAGGAAGACGCCCAGCGCGCGCCCCTGGGAATCGGTGCATTCGAAGCGGCTTTTCTGGCGCACGTCCCAATCGAGTTCAACCTGCGCAGCGCGCCGCACCAGGGCAGGGGCCAGTCCCTGGCCCTTGGGCAGGCATTTGCTCACGTGCAGCATGGGTCAGAACAGGAAGTAACGCTGCGCCATGGGCAGCGAGGTGGCCGGCTCGCACGTGAGCAGCTGGCCGTCGGCGCGCACCGCATAGGTCTGCGGGTCGATCTCCATCCGGGGCAGGTAGTCGTTATGGATCATGTGCTGCTTGCGTACGGCGCGGATGCCGTGCGCAGCGCTCACCACCTTGTGCAGGCCAAAGCGCGCAGGCACGCCCGCCGCGAGGGCGGCCTGCGACACGAAGGTGATGGACGAGCGGGCCAGTGAACCACCGTAGCTGCCGAACATCGGCCGGTAATGCACCGGCTGCGGCGTGGGGATGGAGGCGTTCGCATCGCCCATGGCAGCCATGGCGATGGTGCCGCCCTTGACGATCAGCGTGGGCTTCACGCCGAAGAAGGCGGGCTTCCAGAGTACGAGGTCCGCCCACTTGCCCGCTTCGATGCTGCCCACCTCGTGGCTGATGCCGTGGGCGATGGCCGGATTGATCGTGTACTTGGCCACATAGCGGCGCGCGCGCGCGTTGTCATGGCGGTCTGTGTCGCCAGGCAGCTTGCCGCGTTGCTGCTTCATCTTGTGCGCCGTCTGCCAGCAGCGCAGGATCACCTCGCCCACACGGCCCATGGCCTGGGAGTCAGAGCTGAACATGCTGATGGCGCCCAGGTCATGCAGGATGTCCTCGGCAGCGATCGTCTCCTTGCGGATGCGGCTTTCGGCGAAGGCCAGGTCCTCGGCAATGGCGGCATCCAGGTGGTGGCACACCATCAGCATGTCCACATGCTCGTCGAGCGTGTTGACGGTGTAGGGCATGGTGGGGTTGGTGGAGGAGGGCAGAAAGTTGGCCTCACCCACCACGCGCAGGATATCCGGCGCATGGCCGCCGCCCGCCCCCTCGGTGTGGAAGGCGCACAGGCCGCGGCCCTTCGTCGCGGCGATGGTGTCTTCCACAAAGCCGGATTCGTTCAGGGTGTCGGAGTGAATGGCCACCTGAATGTCCATTGCGTCGGCCACGTCCAGGCAATTGCTGATGGCGCTGGGCGTGGTGCCCCAGTCCTCGTGCAGCTTCAGGCCGATGGCGCCGGCCTCGATCTGCTCCCGCAGGGCCTGGGGCTGGCTGGCGTTGCCCTTGCCCATGAAGCCCAGGTTCATCGGGAAGGCGTCCGCAGCCTGCAGCATGCGTTCCATGTGCCAGGGACCGGGCGTGCAGGTGGTGGCAAAGGTGCCGGTGGCGGGCCCGGTGCCACCGCCGAACATGGTGGTGATGCCCGAGGACAGCGCCTCCTCGATCTGCTGCGGGCAGATGAAGTGGATGTGGCTGTCGATACCGCCTGCGGTGACGATGCTGCCTTCGCAGGCGATGATCTCGGTGCCCGGGCCGATGACGATGTCCACCCCGGGCTGGGTGTCGGGGTTGCCGGCCTTGCCGATGGCGGCGATACGCCCGTCCTTCAGGCCGATATCGGCCTTGACGATGCCCCAGTGGTCGATGATGAGGGCGTTGGTCAGCACCGTGTCCACGGCGCCCTCGGCCCGACTGCGCTGGCTTTGGGCCATGCCGTCGCGGATCGTCTTGCCGCCACCGAACTTCACTTCCTCGCCGTAGCCGCCGGCGCGCAGGGTGTAGTCGTCCTCGACCTCGATCACGAGGTCGGTGTCCGCCAGGCGGACCCGGTCACCTTTAGTGGGGCCGAACATTTCCGCATAGGCGCGGCGTCCAATCGTTGCCATGGCTTTTCGCTCCTACAGCTTGCCCTGCACCAGGCCCCGGAATCCGAAGATGGTCCGTTCACCCGAAAGATCCACCAGTTCCACCGTGCGCTGCTGGCCCGGTTCGAAGCGCACCGCCGTCCCTGAGGCGATGTTCAGGCGCATGCCCCGCGCGGCGGGCCGGTCGAAATCGAGCGCGCCATTGGTCTCGGCGAAGTGGTAATGCGATCCGACCTGGATCGGGCGCTGCGAGGTGTTGCGCACCACCAGCGTGACGGTGCGCCGCCCCGGGTTGAGGACATGGTCGCCAGCGTCGACTTGCAGTTCGCCGGGCGTGGTCACTTGCGACCCCGGGTGAACCACACGGCCACAGCCACCGCCAGCGCCCCCAGGAGCAGGCCCAGGGTGTCGGTGGCGTGCCAGTGCGAGGCGCCCTCGAGCCCGTGTCCCTCATGGGCGAGCGCCGCGCAGGCGGTCCCGGCCAGTGAAGCGGCCGCCAGGCGGGAAAGCAAGTTGGTTTTCATCATGTACTTCCAAGGTCGAGGTTCAGATTCGAAGGGGGCGTCGGCTTGATCCGAGGCGGGTGGAGGTCCAGGGCGTCAGGCGATCGGCTGATGCACCGTGACCAGCTTGGTGCCGTCCGCAAACGTGGCCTCGACCTGGATGTCGTGGATCATCTCGGCGACGCCTTCCATCACGTCGTCTCGGGTGAGGACGCTGCGGCCCTCGCTCATGAGGGCCGCCACCGATTTGCCGTCGCGGGCGCCTTCCATCACCGCTGCCGAGATCAGGGCGATGGCCTCCGGGTAATTGAGCTTCAGGCCGCGGGCGCGCCGGCGCTCGGCCAGCAAGGCGGCCGTGAATATCAGGAGCTTGTCTTTTTCGCGGGGCGTCAGGTCCATGGGCTTGTCTCCTGGGCAGAGTGTTGCAATCGGCATGCCCGACGCATCTGCCCGCCCGTGTGTGGCGTGGATTTTGCAAAACCCCTGCGCCATGACCGTCTTGCCCCGCACCGCTTTGAATGCCGCGCCGTCCCGAGGCGGCTGCGGCTTGCCCGCTGATGGTGCGCGAAGGGCATGGATGCCCCAATATAGGGCTGCCTCTCGGCGGGCGCACCCCGCTGGTGCCCATGCCATCGAGGGGCTGTCATGAACGCCTTGCTGCAGCCGCTGGCCGAACCTTGGGGGGCCGACTGGGCTCCGGAAGCCCCCAGTGGCGAGGCGGCCCTCCAGAGCGCGCAGCGCCTGGCACGCCAGGTGGGCAACGCCCTGGATGCCTTCGGTCATGCCTGCATCACCCTGCGTGTGAGTGACGGCCGCATGCTGTGGCAGACGCCGCTGGCGCGTGACCTCCTGGCAGCCTGGTATCCGGAGGAGATGGCGCGCCGGCCCCTGCATGCGCCGCAAGCGGTGATCGACTGGCTGCGGCGCCACCTGGCCGAGGCAGTACGCCTGATCGAGCCTCCGCGCCTGTCCCTGGCCGACGGTGCGCGGCGCCTGACCTTTCGTGTTCATCAACGCACCGATGACGAGGTAGATGGCGGGCCGGGAGGGGAATGGCTGGTGGTGATGCATGAGGAGTCGGATGCGACCACCATTGAATCCATGAGCCTCGCCCTGGGACTGACCGCACGCGAATCCGAGGTGCTCTATTGGGTGGTCAAGGGCAAGATCAACCGGGACATCGCCGACATCGTCGGCGCCAGCGCAGCGACGGTGAAGAAGCACCTGGAGCATGTCTTTGCCAAGCTCGGTGTTGAAACGCGAACGGCTGCCGCCGCCATGGCCATGAACCGCCTGCGGCAATTGCACCCGCAGTTCCAGCAGTGAGGGCTGCGGGCCGATAATCCGGCCCCATGCAGGCAGATCCCGCTTCGTCTTGCGACGCCTCCTCGGCGCCCCCCCGTCTCGTCGCCGGTTTGGGCTATGGCGGCCTGGTGCCCTTCGTCGGCCTGGCCGCTGCCTCACTGCTGGAGGTTCAGCCGCAGCTCGCGCAGCAGGCCTTGCTCGCCTACGGCGCGGTGATCCTCAGTTTTGTCGGGGCCCTGCACTGGGCGTTCGCGATGATGCTCGATTCCTTGACGGACAGGCAGCGCGCCTGGATGTATGCCTGGAGTACCCTGCCGGCCCTCCTGGCCTGGCCGGCCCTGCTGCTGGAGCCGCGCGTGGGCAGCGTCATCCTGGTGGCGTCTTTCGCCATGCACTACGTGCAGGACCGGCGGCTCGTGGCGCGTGCATCGCTGCCCCGCTGGTACTTGCCGCTGCGGCTGCGGCTGTCGGCCGTGGCGACCCTGTGCCTGCTCGCGCCGGGGATGAAAGCAGCCGCCCTGGCCGCTTGACAGCTTGCCCGACGGCAGCCGGCCGGCTCGCGTCCACCTGGAGGATCAATGCCGCCATGGCCTGCGCCGTGGCGTCCCACGAGGTGCGCCGGACCACTTGCGAGAGCGCCTGGGCGTGACGTGATCGTGTGTCCGGGTCACGTCTCAGTGTTTCATCGCAGGCGGCGATGAAGGCGTCGTGGGAGTCGGCGATCGCGACCCATTGCCGGTAGGGGTCGGCCACATCCCGGATCGGCGTGCTCACCGAGGGCCGTCCGCAGGCCATGTACTCCAGGGTCTTCGTGGGGCTGATGAAGCGCGTGGCCTCATTGAGGGCGAAGGGCAGCAGGCACACGTCCCAGCCCGAGATGAATTCGGGCAGATCGTCGTAGCTTTGTTGTCCAAGCCAGTGGATGTTGGGGCGGCGCGGCACGGTGGCAGGGTCGATCTTCACGATGGGGCCCACCATCACCAGCTGCCAGTCCGGGCGGGCATCGGCCAGCGCGCCCACCAGGTCCAGGTCGACCCGTTCATCGATCACACCGCACCATCCCAGGCGCGGATGCGGCAGGTGGGACTGCATCGGGTGATCCTGCGCGCTGCGCGCGAAATGGCGCACGTCGACACTGCTCGGGAAGCAATGCACGTTCGGATGCCGGTCTTTCTTGGCGTGGTACAGGCTCGGGCCGCCGGTGAAGACCAGGTCGGCGGCCTTGAACAGGGCGTTCTCCCGCTGCACCAGCTGACGCGGCGCGTTCTTGAAGGCGCTCAGTTCGTCCATGCAGTCATAGACCACGCCCCGCGGGGACAGGCTCGCCGCCAGGGGGCAGGCCATGGGCGTGTAGTACCAGGTCCAGTAATCCCGGATCCGCGCTTCGTGCAGGGCGTTCGACAGCAGCGCATGCAGCACCGGCAGGTGCTCGTCATGGAATCCAGGCAATCCGCCGGTCACGTGCGGTCGCCAGACCTGAACGCCCCGGCATGGTGCGATCCGCTCCAGCCAGGGCCCGCGCGCACCGTTTTCGCACGTGACGGGTTCCTCGATGAAGACCACCGGCCAACGCGTTGCCAGGCGTGACATGAGGTGCTGGGGACGCTGGTAGACGAAGTTCCACCGCAGGTGCGAAAAGACGATCAGGTGGTCCAAGGGCGTCTCCTTCGTGGGGCTGCAACGGCATCGCGAGGCGATCCAAAAACTCTATCGGAAGCACGCCCCTTCGTGGTGCCAGGTGCCGGCGCGTCCGACACAGGTCAGCACCTCCTCCTACAGCCTCGCCCGTGACGGCATACGCCACGTGGCGTATTGGCGGGGCCGAAAGCGGTCCCTAGCATCGATTCCATCGAGCACCCCGGTCCCTTCCGGGGTGCGCGGTGTTCAAGGTTTTCGTTTCCCTGTTCCTGTTCGTTTGATCTGTCTACAACCTGGAGTTCGCATGCAACGTCGCTTCACCCTCAAGGCCCTGTCCGTCGCCGCCGCCCTGGGCGCGCTGGCTTCCGTCAGCTCCGTCCATGCCCAATCGGGCAACACCATCAAGGTCGGCATCCTTCACAGCCTCTCGGGCACCATGGCCATCTCCGAGACCGTGTTGAAGGACACGGCCCTCATGGCCATCGAGGAAATCAACGCCAAGGGCGGCGTCCTGGGCAAGAAGCTCGAGCCCGTGGTGGTCGACCCGGCTTCCAACTGGCCCCTGTTCGCCGAGAAGACCAAGCAGCTCCTGACGCAGGACAAGGTGGCGGTGATGTTCGGTTGCTGGACCAGCGTGTCGCGCAAGTCGGTGCTGCCGGTGGTCGAGGAGCTCAATGGCCTGCTGTTCTACCCGGTGCAGTACGAAGGCGAGGAGCTGTCCAAGAACGTGTTCTACACGGGCGCAGCCCCCAACCAGCAGGCCATTCCCGCCGTGGAATACCTGATGTCCAAGGAAGGCGGCAGCGCCAAGCGCTTCGTGCTCCTGGGCACCGACTACGTGTACCCCCGCACCACCAACAAGATCCTGCGCGCCTTCCTCAAGTCCAAGGGCGTGAAGGACTCGGACATCGACGAGAAGTACACCCCCTTCGGTCACAGCGACTACCAGACCATCGTCGCCGACATCAAGAAGTTCGCCGCGGGCGGCAAGACGGCGGTGATCTCCACCATCAACGGCGACTCCAACGTGCCGTTCTACAAGGAACTGGGCAACGCGGGCCTGAAGGCCAAGGACGTGCCGGTGGTGGCCTTCTCGGTGGGTGAAGAGGAACTGCGTGGCGTGGACACCAAGCCGCTGGTGGGCCACCTGGCCGCCTGGAACTATTTCATGTCGGTCAAGAACCCGACCAACGACGAGTTCACCAAGAAGTGGGCGGCCTATGCCAAGGCCAAGAACATCGCTGGCCACAAGGACAAGCCCCTGACCAACGACCCCATGGAGGCCACCTATATCGGCGTGTACATGTGGAAGCAGGCAGTCGAGAAGGCCAAGACCACGGACGTGGACAAGGTGATTGCTGCGATGGCCGGCCAGACCTTCAAGGCGCCCTCGGGCTTCACCGCCAAGATGGACGAAAAGAACCACCACCTGCACAAGCCGGTGTTCATCGGCGAAGTGAAAGCGGATGGCCAGTTCAACATCGTCTGGAAGACGCCGGGTCCGGTGAAGGCCAAGCCCTGGTCCCCCTTCATCCCGGGTAACGACAAGAAGAAGGACGAGCCGGACGGCAAGTCCAAGGTCTGATCAGGCACTGTCCTTGCATGCACAAAGGTGGGGCATTCCCCACCTTTGTGTGCTTCAGGGCGCTGCAGGGTGGATGGCGTGCCATCCAGCCTACAGGTTTCGAATGATCAAGAAGACACTGCTATTCATGGCCCTGGCGTGGGGCGCCCTGTCGGCCCACGCGCTGACGGCCGCCGAGGTCCAGGCCATCGCCCTGGGTGAGACCGACGCCCGCATCGAGGCGCTGGGCAAGGCGATTGCCACCGCCGACGACAAGACCGCCACCTTTCTGCAGGCGCTGGCCGACGACGCCGTGAAGACGGCGGGCGGCAGGGTGTTCATCGTGCGCGAAGGCCGGGGCATCGATCCGGTGACGGGCGCGCCGATCGACATCCCCCAGGACGCCGAGGACGTCGTGAGCAACAACCGGATGCGCGGTGAGATCGATACCGCGCTCGGTGCGATCCAGCTCTTTTCCCCCGATCCGAAGCTGCGTGCTGCCGCCGTCAAGGCCCTGGCCGCTGAACCCGATGCGGCACGCCTGCCCCTGATCGAGAAGGCGCTGCAGTCCGAGACCGATGCGGCGATCAAGACCCAGCTCGCCCTGGCCCGCGCTGCCATCCTGATCACCAGCCCGGAGGCCAGCGTGCGGGCGCAGGCTGCGCGCGCGCTGTCAAGCAGTGGCCAGGCCGCGACCAAGACCCTGCTGATCGAAGCCTTGCGCGCGGAGCAGGATCCTGCCGCCCGGTCGGCGATGGCGATCGCGCTGCGCGAGGTGGAGGCCGGCCTGGCCTGGGGCGATCGCGCCGGTCAGGTCTTCTCCGGCCTGAGCCTGGGCTCGATCCTGCTCCTGGTGGCCCTGGGGCTGGCGATCACCTACGGCCTCATGGGCGTGATCAACATGGCGCACGGCGAGCTGATGATGATCGGCGCCTACGCCACCTACGTGGTGCAGGCCGTGTTCCGCCAGTACCTGCCCGGCGCCTTCGACTGGTACCTGGTGGCGGCCCTGCCCGTGGCCTTTGCCGCGTCGGCGCTCATGGGCGCCATCCTGGAGCGCAGCGTCATCCGATTCCTCTACGGCCGTCCGCTGGAGACGCTGCTGGCCACCTGGGGCATCAGCCTGATGCTGATGCAGCTTGTCCGCACCGTGTTCGGCGCCCAGAACGTGAGTGTCGAGAACCCTAGCTGGATGAGCGGTGGCATCGCGGTCATGGGCAATCTGCAGCTGCCCTGGAACCGCATCGTCATCATCGTCTTTGCCTTCGCCGTGCTCGCGGGCATGGCGTGGCTGATTGCGCGCACCCGCCTGGGTCTGTTCGTTCGCGGTGTCACCCAGAACCGCCCGATCGCCTCCTGCATGGGGGTGGATACCGCGCGCATCGACACCTATGCCTTCGCACTGGGTTCGGGCATTGCGGGCCTGGCGGGCTGCGCCTTGAGCCAGATCGGCAACGTGGGCCCGGACCTCGGTCAGAGCTACATCGTCGACTCCTTCATGGTCGTCGTGCTGGGTGGCGTGGGTCAGCTGGCCGGGACCGTCTATGCGGCCTTGGGCCTGGGGGTGTTGAACAAGTTCCTCGAGGGGTGGGCTGGCGCGGTGCTGGCCAAGATCGCGGTGCTGGTGTTCATCATCATCTTCATCCAGAAGCGGCCGCAAGGCATCTTCGCCGTCAAGGGACGGAGCGCCGAGGCATGATCGAGCGTACGCCCCTCCTCACGCGCACGGGCTGGGCCGCCTTCCTGGTGGCGCTGGTCTTGGTGTGCGCCGTCGCACCCGTCCTGAACCTGCTGGTGCCTGCGGGCAGCCTCTTTCATCTGAGCGACTATGCGGTGTCGCTCCTGGGAAAGATCATGTGCTACGCGATCTGCGCGCTGGCCATGGACCTGATCTGGGGTTACACCGGCATCCTCTCGCTGGGGCACGGCCTGTTCTTCGCGCTGGGTGGCTACGCCATGGGCATGTACCTGATGCGCCAGATCGGCCGCGACGGCAATTACAAGAGCGACCTGCCGGATTTCATGGTGTTCCTGGACTGGAAGGAACTGCCCTGGCACTGGACGTTCAGCGACAGCTTCGCGGCGACGCTCTTGCTCGTGGTGGCGGTGCCAGGACTGGTCGCCTTCGTGTTCGGTTTCTTTGCCTTTCGCTCGCGGATCAAGGGGGTGTACTTCTCGATCATCACGCAGGCCTTGACTTTCGCCGCCATGTTGCTCTTTTTCCGCAATGAGACAGGCTTTGGCGGCAACAACGGCTTCACCGATTTCAAGCGCATCCTGGACATCCCGCTGGCCACGCCAGGCATGCGCATGACACTGTTCATTTTGACGGGGGTGACGCTGCTCGGGTTCTTCCTGTTCGCTCGCTGGCTGGTCAACGCCAAGTTCGGCCGCGTGCTGCAGGCGATCCGCGACGCCGAGTCCCGCGTGATGTTCTCGGGCTATTCCCCGGTCGGCTACAAGCTGACCATCTGGGTCATCTCCGCGATGATGTGCGGCGTCGCCGGGGCGCTGTACGTGCCGCAGGTGGGCATCATCAATCCGGGCGAGATGAGCCCGGCCAACTCCATCGAGATCGCGATCTGGGCCGCCGTGGGCGGGCGGGCCAGCCTGATCGGGCCGATCGTCGGCGCCTTCCTGGTCAATGGCGCCAAGAGCTGGCTCACGGTGGTGGCCCCGGAGTTCTGGCTGTACTTCCTGGGCGCGCTGTTCATCGCGGTCACGCTGTTCCTGCCGCAAGGCATCGTCGGCTGGCTGCGCAAGCTCGGAGGCAAGGCATGACCCCCGACCTGATGGAGCAGGGCACCCGTCGCCTGCAGGCGCGCCAGGACAAGGACATGCAGGCAGACGGCTCCGGTGGGCGCAGTGCCGCGTTTGCCCGGGTGGCCACCCCGGGCGAGGTGGACGTGACCCACGGCCGCATCCTCTACCTGGAGGATGTGAGCGTGAGCTTTGACGGCTTCAAGGCGATCAACAGTCTGTCCCTGGATATCGCGCCGGGCGAACTGCGCTGCATCATCGGTCCCAACGGGGCGGGCAAGACCACGATGATGGACATCATCACCGGAAAGACCCGGCCTGATGCGGGCACGGTCTTCTTCGGCAGCACCATCGACCTGCTTCGCCACAAGGAAGCCGAGATCGCCCAGATGGGGATCGGGCGCAAGTTCCAGAAGCCCACGGTGTTCGAGCAGCTCACGGTGTTCGAGAACCTGGAGCTGGCCCTCAAGACCGACAAGGGGGTCAAGGCGTCGATGTTCTTTCGTCTCGATTCGGCCCAGGGCGACCGCCTGGCCGAGGTCCTGCACACCATCCACCTGGCTGACAGCGTGCAGCGCCTGGCGGGCACCTTGAGCCACGGCCAGAAACAGTGGCTGGAGATCGGCATGCTGCTGATGCAGGATCCGAAGCTGCTGCTGCTGGACGAACCCGTGGCCGGCATGACCGACGAGGAGACCGCGCGCACCGCCGAACTGTTCCTGACGCTCAAGGGCAAGCACTCGCTGATGGTGGTGGAACATGACATGAGCTTCATCCGCGCCATCTCCGAGATCGTGACCGTGCTGTGCGACGGATCGGTCCTGGCCCAGGGTACGCTGGACCAGGTCCAGAACGACGAGCGGGTGATCGAGGTTTATCTGGGACGTTGAGCGCCATGCTGTCTGTCAAGAATATCCATCAGTACTACGGCGGCTCGCACATCCTGCGTGGCGTGAGCCTGGAGGTTCCGCCGGGCCAGGTGACGGTGCTCCTGGGGCGCAACGGTGTGGGCAAGACCACGCTGCTGAAGTCCCTCATGGGGCTGGTGCCGGTCAAATCGGGCACCGTCGAATTCGGCGGGCAGGCCATTACCAGCGCCACGCCCTACCAGCGTGCCCGCGCCGGGATCGGCTTCGTGCCGCAGGGCCGCGAGATCTTCGCGCGGCTCACCGTCGAAGAGAACCTGCGCATGGGTCTGGCCTACAAGCCGGCCTCCACACCGGTACCGCCGCAGCTGTTCGAGCTTTTTCCGGTGCTCAAACAGATGCTGCACCGGCGCGGTGGCGACCTCTCGGGCGGGCAGCAGCAGCAGCTGGCGATCGCCCGCGCGCTGGCGGCGCAGCCCAAGCTGATCATCCTGGACGAACCCACCGAGGGGATCCAGCCGTCCATCATCAAGGACATCGGGCGCGTGATCCGCATGCTGGCCACCGAGGGCCTGAACGGCCAGCGGGTGGCGGTGCTGCTCGTGGAGCAGTACTACGATTTTGCCGAGGCACTGGCCGACCACTACCTGGTGATGGAGCGTGGCGAGGTGATCGCACGCGGGGTGGGTAGTGAGATGCAGGCCCAGGGGATCCGCCAGCTGGTGGCGATCTAGTCCCGCCCCGTCAGGGCTTTTGCCGCACCTGCCGCATCTGCTCCTGGTTCGTCCCCGAGTGCGATCCCCGGTCGCCGGCCTCGAAGACGTCGCCCGAATTGGGTTCAGCCGCTTCGGTCTCCCCCCGGTTGGCATAAGGCTGGCGGCCCTCGCCCGCCTGCCAGCGAACTTCACTCGGGTAACCTGGTTGCGCGTGCACAGCACCGGATTCGGGGCGATCCCTCGCGGAAGTTGTTCCGCCTGGGGCGGCCCCCCCGGGGCGGGGGCTGGCGGGCGCTTGGGTCATGGCGCCTGCCTCTGCGCCGGCACCACCAGCACCGGCACATCGCCCTTGGGGACGACGTTCACCGAGTCCTGCCCCGGCTGCATTTCCACCACCTCGAGCTCGCGCAGGACGCCGCCACCGGCGACACTGCCGCTGGTCTGGCCGTACCCCATCATCCGGGCGTGGCAGGCGGCCATGTCGGCGGGATGCATGCCTTCGCAGCGGGCCATCGCGTTGGCGCCCATGGACTGCGCGGGTGTCTCCAGCGCCCCGCGCCGCATGGCCTTGCGCGCCTCGCGCGCTTCCTCCATGCAGGTGGCCCGGTCCTGCGCGGTACGGCCCTGGCGGCAGGCCTGCATCTCCATCTGGTAGTTGCCCGAGGCGTCAACGCTCGCCCCCATGGTCGCCGCTGGCGTGCCGCCGTTGGCAAGCGCTGCCGAGAAGGGGCTCAGCGCCAGCAGGCTTGCAGCAGCCAGGGCCCGGGTGCGTCGGCGGACTGGAGGCCGGCCGAGGTTGCGCGGTGTGGGAGCGAGATGGAGGTGCATCGTGGTCTCTTGTCAGGGGTGGCGATGCCCGCAGTGTTCAGGGGCCTGCGGCGACTGGCGCGCCGGAGAGCGCTGCGTAGGGTGCAAGCCAGTCACCCAGGCCTGGCGTAGGACGCGGGCGATGCGGGGCGTGGCCGCTACAGCGCCCAGGTGCGAGGCGGGTTGGGAGCGAGGTCCCAGAGCACCGTGCGCCAGGCGTTGCGCACGGACTTGAGCAGTTGCATGGCCGGCTCGACCACCGGTGCGAGTGCCCGCACGACGAGCACCGACGGTTCGGGCGAAGTCACACCCGCCTGCGCGCGCAGCGGGGCGGCCTCGATGAGATCCCTGGCGGCGTCCAGTGCGCGTTCGCGCAGCGCCGCGTCGATCGGCGCCCCCGACACGAAGAACAGGGTGGCGATGCAGCGTTGGCCCGCCAGGCCCAGGGGGCTGTCCATGAGGCGGGCGTCGTCGGCGTCGATGCGCCCGCGCTCGAGCCAGCCGCCCTCCACCTCCAGGTGCTGCAGCAGGCTGCCGGCGACGAAGGGCTGATCGGCCTCGGGCAGTCCCAGCGCCGTCACGTCCCAGCCCAGAACCTGCGCGCCGGGCTCAAGGGCCAGGGTGAGGCGGTTCTCGGCGCGGCACCCGCTGTAGCACAGCGCCTCCATCGGCAGCCACTCCAGGCGCGCGCCTGCGGCCACCTGCACGCGCGTGCGCTGCACGGCGGCGTCGCCCTCGGAGCGGTAAAAGCGCGTGGCGCCCGGTGTGGTGACCAGGCCATGGGTGCCGGCGTCCAGACGGATGTCGATGTCCAGCACGTCGCCACCCACCAGCCCGCTGGGCGGATGCACCAGCACGTTATGGCAGATCGCATCGCCCTCGGGGTAGAGGCTCTGCAGGATACGCAGCGGCCCTTCGTGGCGATGCCGGGCCAGGGTACGCGCGCCCTGGCGCTCGTAGTGCAGCGCCAGGTGCGCATGCCAGGCCATCGCGGGGCGGGCCTGTCAGTGGTTCTGCGAGCCGCGATGGGCCCAGCCGGTGGTGTGCTTCTCGATGTAGCTGAAAAGCTCGTACATCACCATGGCCATTGCGCCCACCACCACCAGGCCGGCGAAGGCCAGGCCCATCTGCATGGCGGAACCCGCGGAGATCAGCAGGTAGCCGATACCTTCGTTGGCCGCAGTCATCTCGGACACCGTGGTGCCGACAAAGGCCAGCGTGATCGCGACCTTCAGCGAGCCGTAGAAATAGGGCATGGACCGTGGCAGGCCCACCTTCACCAGCACGTCCCAGCGCTTGGCGCCCAGCACCCGCAGCACGTCTTCCAGCTCGGGCTCGAGCGTGGCCAGACCGGTGGCGATGTTCACCATGATCGGGAAGAAGGAGATCAGGAAGGCCGTGAGGATGGCAGGACCGATGCCGATACCGAACCAGACCACCAGGATCGGCACAAAGGCCGCCTTGGGCAGGGCGTTGAAGGCCGTCATGAGCGGATAGACCGCTGCATAGGCCAGGCGCGAGCTACCAATCAGGAAGCCAAGCATCACGCCCACCACGATGGCAATGCCAAAGCCCGCCATCGTCACCCAGAAGGTACGCCAGGCGTGGCCGGCGATCACGCCACGGTATTCGACCATCTGCTCCCAGATCCGCGCAGGGCTGGGGAAGACGAATTCGGAGACGTTGAAGATCGAACACAGGGCCTGCCAGATCGCGATCGTGGCGACCAACAGCACCCAGGGTGACCAGCTTTCCAGTCGTTTCTTCGATGCGTTGTTCATTGGGCCACCTCTGCTCCCTGCTTGCGCAGGGCCCCGATATGCCCGCGCAGTTCATGGACGATGTCCGTGAACTCCTTGGTGTAGGTGATCTCCAGGTCGCGGGGGCGCGGCAGGTCGATCTCCTTGCGCACCACGAAGCGGCCGGGACTCTTGCTCATGACGTACACCGTGTCGGCCAGGAAGACCGACTCGCGCAGGTCGTGCGTGACCAGGATGACGTTGAAACGCTGCTCGGTCCACAGATCACGCAGGATGCACCACAGCTCCTCGCGGGTGAAGGCATCGAGCGCGCCAAAGGGCTCGTCCAGCAGCAGCATCTTGGGCTCGTGGATCAGGGCGCGGCAGATGCTCGCGCGCTGCTGCATGCCGCCCGAGAGCTGCCAGGGGAACTTGTCCTCATAGCCGCCCAGGCCGACCTTGCGCAGAAGGGCGCGTGCGCGCTCCGCGTACTCGGGGCGCTTTTGCTTGAAGCTGGAGCGATAAGGCTCCACGATTTCCAGCGGCAGCAGCACGTTGTCGACCGTCGTGCGCCAGGGCAGCAGCGAGGGCGCCTGGAAGGCCATGCCGGAGATCTTCAGCGGTCCGGTGACCGCAGCGCCCCCGATCTGGATGGCCCCGCGCGAGGGCATGCGCAGGCCGGTGGCCAGCTTCATGAACGTGGACTTGCCGCAGCCCGAAGGGCCCACGATGGCGATGAACTCGCCCTCGCGCACCTTCAGGTCGATGGCCTCGACCGCGAAGTGGTTCTGCGCGAGGAGTTCGTCGTTGTAGGCGAGCCAGACGTCCTGGAAGTCGACGAAGTACGGACTCGTCATTTACTTCTTGGCGGAAGCGGCGGCCTTGGCGGGCGCAGCGGCAGCAGCCTTGGGGGCGGGCAGGATGTTCAGTTCCGCCTTGGAGGGCAGGAAGGAGCCGTTCCACACTGCGTCAGGGTTGATGCGGGTCTTGGTGTTGAAGGCGTCCGACACCTGCGAGGCCATGAGTGCGAGGCGGCCCGGGTTGATCTGGCCAAAGCCCTCGGCACGCGCATCGGGGCTGTTGATCACCGTGTCGATCGCCAGCTTCAGGCGGCGGGTCTCGAGTTCGGTGTTGATGATGCCGTCACGCTGCTTCAGGTATTCGATGGCAGCGGCCGGGTTGGCGATCACGTCCTTTGCGCCCTTGGTGAACGCGGACAGGAAAGCCTTCACCGCCGCCGGGTTCTCCTTGATGATCTTGGGCGTGGCGATGATCACGTTGCCATACAGCTTGACCCCGTAGTCGGGGTACTGCAGCACCACCACGTCCTCGGCCTTCACGCCGCGGGCTTCGAGGTTCAGAAGCGAGGTGAAGGTGAAGCCGGTGATGGCGTCCACGTCGCCGCGGGCCAGCATGGTCTCGCGCAGCGGCGGGTCCATGGCGGTCCAGTTCACGGTGCCGACGCCGTTGGCTTTCTGGAAGATCGGGAAGGCGCGGCGGCCGGCGTCGAACACCGGGGCCCCCAGCTTCTTGCCGGCCAGATCGGCGGGGGTCTTGATGCCCGACTTCTTGAGCGCCATGACCGAGGCGGGCGTGTTGTTGTAGACCACCATGATCGCCACCGGCTTGTTCGGAGCATCGGGGTTGTTGGCGTGGAACTCCATGAGAGCGGCCATGTCGGCAAAGCCGATGTCATACGTGCCCGAGGCCACGCGCGTCACCGCACCGCCCGAGCCGTTGCCGGCGTCCACCGTCACGTCCAGCTTGGCATCCTTGAAGTAACCCTTGGCGACCGGGGTGACAAAGAACGCACCGGGCCCTTCGAAGCGCCAATCCAGCTGGAACTTGATGGGGGTGAGGGCCTGCGCGCCGGCAGTTCCGAACGAGGCGGCGAGGGCCAGGGCGGCGGTGGTTTTCAGGAAGATGCGCTTGGTCATGAGGGCTCCAGACTGAGGATGGTTATTGCTGAACATTACATGCAAAAAGGGTGCCGTTTTCTGATCGGATTCCCGGTCAAACCGTCGATTGAGGGGGTGAGGTCTAAAGGATTCGTCGGCCTGCGGTAGGGGCTGTCCGACGCTCCCACGCGAGGCCCCCGGACGGTGGGCCCGCCCGGGCGACTACGAGCGCAGGAGGGGCGGCTGCCCATATTGCGCTGGTCGCAAAGGAGTGTCGTCATGAACTTTCTGATCTGGCTCATCGTCGGAGGTGTCGTCGGCTGGCTCGCCAGCCTGATCATGCGCACCGACGCGCAGCAGGGGATCCTGTTGAACGTAATCGTCGGGATCATCGGCGCCTTCATCGGGGGCTGGGTGATTTCGCCCATGGTGGGCGTGGGCACCATCAAAGAGGGCATCAGCATCGGCTCGTTCCTGGTGTCGCTGGTCGGGGCGGTGGTGCTCCTGGCCATCGTCAACCTGTTCCGCCGGGGCCGGGTGCGCTGAGTCATCGGGGCGTCTTCGCGGCGTTCAGGCCAGCAGGTCCCGCAGCGCGCGCGCGATCACGCGGGTGGCGCGGCGCAGGTCCTCCAGCTCGAGGCGCTCGTCGGCGCGCTTGGCATGGGATTCCAGCACGGTGCGCGGTCCGGCGCCGTAGATGACGCCAGGAATCCCGGCCTCGCCATACAGGCGCACATCGGTGTAGAGGGGCGTTCCCATCGCGGGAATGGGCTGGCCGAACACCGCCTGGCCGTGCTTTTGCAGGGCCTCGACCAGGGGGCGGTTGCCCGGCAGGGGCTTGAGGGCACGCGCCAGCAGGATGCGGCGCACGTCCACCTGGACGCCCGGCGACTGGGCCGCGGCCTGCGCGATCACCTCGCGGATGGCCGCCTCGACGGCGACCGGATCCTCCTCGGGGATCATGCGGCGATCGAGCTTGAAGCTCACCTTGCCGGGGACGACGTTGGTGTTGGTGCCGCCTTCGATGCGGCCGACGTTCAGGTAGGGATGCTTGATGCCCGTGACCTGCGAGGTGACCTGCTTGTACAGGGTGTTCTGGGCGTACAGGGCGTCCAGGATCTTCACCGCAGCCTGCAGGGCGTCGATGCCGGTGTCGGGAATGGCGGCATGCGCCATGCGTCCGTTGACCGTCACCTCCATTTGCAGACAGCCGTTGTGCGCGGTGACGACCTCGTAGCTGAAGCCGGCCGCGATCATCAGGTCGGGGCGGGTCAGACCTTTTTTGAGCAGCCAGCCCGGGCCGAGTTCGCCGCCGAATTCCTCGTCATAGGTGAAGTGCAGCTCGATCCCGCCCTGGAGCGGCGCTCCCAGCGATTCGAGTGCACGCACCGCGAAGGTGAAGCTGGCGAAATCGCTCTTGCTCACTGCGGCGGCGCGCCCGTACAGGCGTCCCTCGGCGATCTCGCCGCCATAGGGGTCATGGGTCCAGCCCTCGCCAGGGGGCACCACATCGCCATGGGCGTTCAAGGCCACTACCCGGCCCTGCGCCGGGCGTCCCTCGGGGGTGCGGTCCCTGGCGTAGTAGCGGCGCACGATCAGGTTGGTGATCGACTCCATACCCGCCGCCTTCACTTCGCTCGCAGGTACAGGGTGCTTCTCGGCCTCGAAGCCGAAGCCCGCCAGGAGCTGTGCGGCGCGCTCGGCATGCGGTGCGTTGTTGCCAGGAGGCGTGTCAGTAGGCACACGCACCAGCTCCTGGAGGAAGCGCACTTCCTCGTCGAAATGCGCGTCGATCCAGGCGTCCAGTTTTTCGTAGTCGGTCATGAGGTCTTTTCTTGGGCCAGTTGCTCCAGCAGGTGCTGGAAGGCGCGAACGCCGAGGTCGATGTCGTCGCTGGTGCTGCTTTCCAGCGGGTTGTGGCTGATGCCCGCGTTCAGGCCGCGCACGAACAGCATGGCCTGCGGCATGATTTCATGCAGCTTCATGGCGTCGTGGCCGGCGCCGCTGGGCAGCCGGTACAGGGGCGCGCCCAAGGCCTGCACGGCCCTCTCCCATCGCATTTGCCAGGCCGGGGCGCTGGGCGCTGCGGCGGCGCGCATGGTTTCCTCGGTGCTGGCGTGCACGCCGCGGCGCTCGCAGATGGCGTGCAGCTCGTGCAACACGTCGCGCACCAGGGCATCGCGCTGGTCGTCGGCCGGCGCGCGCAGGTCCAGGGTGAACTGGCAGCGCCCGGGCACCACATTGGTGGAGCCGCCGGGCACCTGCAGGATGCCCACCGTGCCCACGCTGTCGCCGTCCTGCGCGGCGCGGCGCTCCACGTACAGCACGAGTTCAGCCACGGCGGCGGCGGCATCGCGCCGGCGGTCCATGGGCGTGGTGCCGGCGTGACTGGCCATGCCAGTCACCTCGCACAGGTAACGCACGCTGCCGTTGATGGAGGTGACGATGCCCAGGGGCAGATCCAGTTCATTGAGCACCGGACCCTGCTCGATATGCACCTCGACGAAGCCCAGGTAGCGTGCAGGGTCGCGTCGCAGCGCGCCGATCGCGTCCAGGGTGGCGGGCAGGCCGGCGGCCCGCATCGCCTCGCGCATGGTGATGCCGTCGGCATCCTTCTGGTCCAGCCAGGCCGGGTCGAACGCGCCGGTGAGCGCGCCCGAGCCGAGGAAGGTGGCTTTGTAACGCTGGCCCTCTTCTTCCGAGAAGGCCACCACCTCGATGCCCAGGGGCAGCCGGCGTCCCGCGCGGGCGAGTTCGCGCACGCAGGCCATGGGGGTGAAGATGCCCAGGCGCCCGTCGTACTTGCCGCCGTTGCGCACGGTGTCGTAGTGCGATCCGGTCAAGAGGCGGCGCGCCTCGCGTTGGGCGCCGTGGTAGACGCCCACGACGTTGCCGACGGCGTCCGTGCCGACTTCATCAAACCCGCAGGCCTTCATCTCGCGGGCGATGAAGGCGGCGGCCTGGCGATGCGCCTCGGTCAGGTAGGTGACCGTGAGCTGCCCCTTTTCCTGGAAGCCGGGGTCGCTGTAGACGGCCAGCGCTTCCTGCCAGTCCCACACCAGGTCGCCCAGGACGGGGGACACGCCGAACTTGTCGTTCAGGCGGATCTCCGCGATGCGGTGGATGTTGCGCAGGCACTCGGCCAGTTCGAAGGCGGGCGGGTGGGCCAGGCGCCGGGAGAAGGTCTCGATGATCTGCGTGCGCGTCAGACCCGTGCCGCGCGGTCCCCGCACCGCGAGGATGAAAGGGAAGCCGAACTTCGCGTTGTAGTCCGCGTTGAGCTTTTGCAGCGTCTCGAATTCGGCCGGCGTGCAGTCGGTGAGTCCGGCGCGGCTTTGCTCGCCGGTGGATTCGGCGGTGAGGCTCTTGCTCACCATCGCCTTCCCGGCCAGCTCGGGGTGGGCGCGTATCAGGGCCAGCTGCTGTTCGCGCGAGGCCTGCGTCACGACCTGGGCGCAGGCGTGCTTGAGGCCCGCCAGCGAGACAAATGGCCGCTGCGCCAGCGCCGCCTGCACGATCCAGGGCGAATGCTCGTACAGCCCGTCCAGCATGGCCGCAGCCTCGGCTGGCGACGCTGCATTGAGTCGTTCCAGGCTGAGACTCATGCACCTGCCTCCGGGTAGGGGTGAACCTGCTTCCAGTGGCGAGCAATGTCGATCCGCTTGCACACCCAGACGCGGTCATGGCGCGCGATGTGGTCCAGGAAACGCTGCAACGCCACGATGCGGCCGGGCCGTCCCAGCAGACGGCAATGCATGCCCACGCTCATCATCTTGGGGGCTTCGTCGCCTTCCGCGTACAGCGCATCGAAGGTGTCGCGCATGTACTGGAAGAAGGGGTCGGCGTGCGAATAGCCCTGGGGCAAGGCAAAGCGCATGTCGTTCACGTCCAGGGTGTAGGGCACCACGAGATGGGGCACCACCCGGCCGTCGGTGCGTCGCACCTTCATCCAGAACGGCAGGTCCTCGCCGTAGTAGTCGCTGTCGTACGCGAAGCCGCCGTCGTCGGCCACCAGGCGGCGCGTGTTGGGGCTGTCGCGGCCGGTGTACCAGCCCACGGGCCGCTCGCCCGTCATTTTCTGGAGGATGTCCATGGCCAGGCGCATGTGCTCGCGCTCGGTGGCCTCGTCGATGCTCTGGTAGTGGATCCACTTCCAGCCGTGGCAGGCGATCTCGTGGCCCATCTCGCGCAGGGCGGCGGTGAGCTCGGGGTGGCGCTGCAGCGCGGTGCTCACGCCGAAGACGGTGAGCGGCAGCTGGCGCTTCTCGAACTCGCGCAGGATGCGCCACACGCCTACGCGCGATCCGTACTCGTAGATGCCCTCCATGCTCATGTGCCGGTCCGGGTAGGCCGCCGGGTTGAACATCTCGGAGAGGAACTGCTCGGAGCCCGCGTCGCCGTGCAGCACGGCGTTCTCGCCACCCTCTTCGTAATTGAGCACGAACTGCACCGCCACACGGGCCTGGCCTGGCCAGCGCGCATGCGGCGGGTTGCGGCCGTAGCCGACGAGGTCGCGGGGATAGGGGGCGGTGCTGTCGTAGATCATGGTCAGGAGGACAGCGCCTGGGCGATGTCCTGCGTGGGAAGGGGCCGTTTGAAGTCCAGGCTGGCCTCTACATGGTCAAGGTGTTCGGCGATCAGGCGCGCGGCACGGTCCTCGTCCCGGGCCGCCAGCGCTCGCACGATCTGCAGGTGTTCCTCACTGGAGTGTTCGGCAGCGCCTTCGCGCTGGTACATCAGCGAGATCAGGGAACTGCGCGAGGCCAGCTCACGCAGGATCTGGGCCAGTACCTCATTGCCGAGAAGTTCGGCCATGCGCACATGGAAGTCCCCCAGCAATTCGTTGCGCCGGGCGCTGTCGCCGGCTTCGGCGGCTTCCTTTTCCTGGGCAATGTGTTCGCGCAGGGCCTTGATGTGGGAGGGGGTGGCCTCTCGGGCGAAGGTCCGGGCCATCTCGCCTTCCAGCATGCGGCGCACCGCGAACAGCTGGCGCGCCTCGTTGACGGTGGGCGCCGCGACGAACGCGCCGCGTGCAGGTTCGAGCCGCACCAGCCGGTTCTGGGACAGCTGGAACAGGGCCTGCCGCACCAGGGTGCGCGAGACACCGAAATGGTCAGCCAATTTCTGTTCTGCCAGCTTGGCGCCGGGCTGCAGGCGGTGCGCCGCGATGGCCCGCGTCAGGGCCTCGGCGATGGTGCTGGTGGTGGTTTCCGTCGCATGCATCGGCCGATATTAAGCGTGGCGCCCCAAACTGTATACACTGGTGTCTACTGATTTTGGAGGCTGGCCATGGGATTGAGCACGCACGTCCTGGACACCATGCACGGCACGCCGGCCGGGGGCATGGCGGTGACCCTGTACCGCACCGACGGCGGGCAGGCGCAGCGGGTCAAGCACTTCACGCTCAATGCCGACGGGCGCAATCCCGACGGTCCGCTGTACGACAACGCGAGCTTGCAGCGTGGTACCTATCGGCTCGTTTTCGAGGTGGCTGCGTACTTTCGGGCTCGCGGCGTGGCGCTCCCCGACCCCCCGTTCCTCGATCAGGTGAGTCTGGACTTTGGCGTGGCCGACACCGCAGCGCACTACCACGTGCCGCTGCTTTGCAGCCCTTGGAGCTATTCGACCTACCGGGGCTCCTGATCGCCCGGGGCGACGAGGCTCAGTTCTGTCCTTCGGTGAGCGTGTCCAGTTGGAACCGCCCGCTGCGGTCCCACAACCAGGTGTCGGTGTAGGTCACCCGCCCCATGCGCGCAGGGGCGGGGAACGGGGCGGCCGCCCGCACCGTGCGCTCGATCTCGGCGACCACCTCAGGCGCATGGCGCGGCGCGCGCATCCAGGTGAGCTGCCGTACTTGTCCCTGGCCATCCACCTCGACCTGCAGCACGCCGACCGCATAGAGCAAGGGCGGCAGGCGTCCGGGGTAGATCCGACTGCGGTTCAGGCCGTACAGATGCGTCGCGGCGTCGCGCCGGTAATCGCGCGGGGTGGCGGCCGCCGACGCACCGGGGCCAGCGGCGGCAGCTGGGGCCGGAGCCGGTGCCGGGGCGGCCGCCGTGGGAGGCGACTCGAGCCGGACCGAAGGGCGCGCTTCGTCAACCGGCGCGCCTGCGGGGGCAGAACCCTCGCGAGAAGCGGGCGGGGTGCTGCAGCCTGCCAGGAGGGCCGCTACTGCGACGGCTGCACCCGCCAGCACGCTGGCGGCGCGCCCGGTGGCGGGGGGCTGCGGCACTCGGCCGAGAGGGGTGGGCTTGCGCATGGTGTCTCCTGCAACGGGGGCAAGCATACTTCGGTCTTGTTGCCTCTCACACCATGATGCCCTGGTCGCTGCCCGATGCCTGTTCCCGCCTGCTGCTGCACGACGCGGTTCTGGTGCGCGTGCACGCCACCGAGGGCTCGGTACCCCGCGAAGCGGGCGCCTGGATGCTGGTGTGGCCGGATACGGTCGCAGGCACCATTGGAGGGGGGCAACTGGAGTTCCAGGCTATCGCGCAGGCCCGCAGGCAACTGGAGGGGGGCGCGCCGATGCACTCCGATGGGGTGCACCGCTACCCGCTGGGGCCCAGCCTGGGGCAATGCTGCGGCGGTGTGGTGCATCTGACCTTCGAGCGCGTGGGGGCGGCTGACGCGCAGACGCTCGCCCAACGCCTCCTGCCGACGCGTCAGCCCCTGGCCCTGTTCGGGGGCGGCCATGTGGGCCACGCGCTGGTGCAGGCGCTGGCGCCGCTGCCCTTCGAGATCACCTGGATCGACAGCCGGGACGGTATCTTCCCCACCGACAGGCCGTCGGGTGTGCGCTGCGAGCACTCCGATCCGGTGCAGGCCGCCGTCGCGGATCTGGCGGCGGGGACGCACGTGTTGATCATGAGTTTCAGCCATGCCGAGGACCTGGACATCGTGGCCGCCTGCCTGCGCCGCCAGCGTGAACGCGCTGACCTGGCCTTCATGGGCCTGATTGGCAGCAAGACCAAATGGGCGACCTTTCGCCACCGCCTCGAGCAGCGCGGGTTCTCTGGTGACGAACTGGCGCGGGTGACCTGCCCGATCGGCCTGCCGGGGATCCACGGCAAGCAGCCCGAGGTGATCGCGGTGGCGGTGGCGGCGCAGTTGCTGCTGCAGTCCTGAACTTGCTTACACTCCGTCCCTATGGCCGCAGCGGTGCCGGGCTTGCCAGCAAGCCCTGGGTTCGCGGTCTTCCCTGCTCAGAGCGCCCGCGGTGGTGAGCAGTCCTGAAGGTTTTCATCGCCATGGAAAGCTACCTCCTCGACTGGGCCAACCTGCTTCTGCGCTGGCTGCACGTGATCGTCGCCATCGCCTGGGTCGGCTCCTCGTTCTACTTCGTCTTCCTCGATTCCAGCCTCACCCCCCCGGTCGATGACGACCTGAAGAAGCAGGGCGTGAGCGGCGAGCTGTGGGCCGTGCATGGCGGCGGCTTCTACCACCCGGTGAAGTTCGCGCTGTCGCCACCCAAGCTGCCTTCGCACCTGCACTGGTTCTACTGGGAAAGCTACAGCACCTGGCTCTCGGGCTTCGCCTTGCTGGCGGTGTCCTACCTGTGGAATGCACGGGCCTACCTGATCGACCCGGCGCGCATGGACTGGGCGCCGGCCGCCGCGATCGCCGCGGCGCTGGCCTTTCTGGTGGTGTTCTGGCTGCTCTATGACGCGGTGTGCCGTGTGTTCGGTGACCGCGAGGGCGGCGACACCGTCGTCGGCGCGCTGGTGGCGGTGCTGGTGGTGATCGCGTCGTGGCTCGCGTGCCACCTGTTCGCGGGTCGCGCGGCCTTCCTGCTGGTGGGGGCGATGATCGCCACCGCCATGAGCGCCAACGTGTTCTTCTGGATCATCCCCGGCCAGCGCAAGATGGTGGCGGCCATCCAGGCGGGCCAGCCGGTGGACCCGGTGCATGGCAAGCGCGGCAAGCAGCGCAGCGTGCACAACACCTACTTCACGCTGCCGGTGCTGTTCGCGATGCTGTCCAACCACTACAGCTTTACCTGGAGCCACCCGCACAACTGGGTGGTGCTGGTGATGATGATGTTCGCGGGCGCGGCGATCCGCCAGTTCTTCGTGCTGCGACATGGCTGGAAGCTGGGGCGCAACCGGCACCCGCTGCCCTATGCGGTGGTGGGGGGGGTGGTGATCCTGGGGGTGATGGCGTGGCTGGTGCCGGCCGCGCCTTCGGCCTCCAAGGCCGCGGCAGCCTCGCAGACCGCACCGACCTTCGCACAGGTGCAGACCGTGATCGAGCAGCGTTGCCTGTCCTGCCACGGCGCGCAGGTGCAGATGAAGAACGTGCGCCTGGATACCCCCGAGGCGATCACCGCGCAGGCGCAGGCAATCTACCAGCAGGTGGTGGTGACGCGGCTCATGCCGATGAACAACGCCACCGGGATCACCGAGGACGAACGCTCCATGGTGGGGGCGTGGTTCCAGGCCGGCGCCAAGCGCCCCTGACATGAAAAGGCCCCGCCGCGGCGGGGCCTGCAGGGCGCGGCGTCAGCGGAGGGTCATCCCATCGTCTTGGGCAGCCACAGGGAGATCGCCGGGAAGGCCACCAGGATCGCCAGCCGGATGATGTCGGTCACCACGAAGGGGGATACCCCCCAGTAGATGGTGGAGAAGCTGTTCTCCGGCAGCACGCTCTTGATCACGAACACGTTCATGCCGACCGGGGGCGTGATCAGTCCCAGTTCGACCGTCATCACGATGATGATGCCAAACCAGATCGGGTCGAACCCGAGCTGCACGATCACCGGGTAGATGATCGGCACGGTCAGGATGATCATGGCCATGGCGTCCATCAGGCAGCCCAGGACCAGGTACATCACCAGGATCAACATCAGCACGCCATAGGCGCCGATGCCCATGCCGGTGAGGAAGGCGGCGATCTTCTGCGGCGTCTGGGTGATGGTCAGGAAGTACCCGAACATCAGTGCGCCGATCAGGATGGTGAACACCGCGGCCGAGGTGCGCGTGGTCGAGAGCAGGGCTTCCTTGATCTTGGCCCGATCGAGCCGGCCACGCACCAGCCCGAGAATGAAGGCGCCGCACGCGCCCACGCCACCCGCTTCGGTGGGCGTGAACAGGCCGCCATACAGGCCGCCGATCACGAAGATGAACAGCACCAGGGGCGCCCAGATCGCCTTGAAATCCTGGGCGCGCTCGCGCCAGGGCTTGAGCTGGCCTGCAGGCAGCCAGTTCGGGCGCATGTGCACGATCACCATGATGGTCAGCACGTACATCAGGATGGCCAGCAAGCCCGGGATGATGCCGGCGACGAACAGCTTGCCGATGTCCTGCTGCGTGAGGATGGCGTACACCGCCATCACCGTGGACGGCGGGATCATGATGCCCAGCGTGCCGCCGGCGGCGATCACGCCGGTGGCAAAGGACTGCGGATAGCCAAAGCGCCGCATCTCGGGATAGGCCACACTCGAGAACGTGGCTGCCGTGGCGACCGATGAACCGCAGATCGCGGAAAAGCCGCCGCAGGCCAGCACCGTCGCGGCCCCCAGGCCGCCGCGCACATGGCCGACCAGCGAGTTGGCGGCGCGGAACATCTCCTGGCTCAGGCCCGAGACGGACACGAAAGCCCCCATCAGCATGAACATCGGGATCACGCCGAAGGCGTAATCGGTGACGGTGCGCATCGAGGTCTGGCCCACCAGCTTCAGGGCCGGGCCAGCGCCGGACAGCACGGCGTAGCCGGTGATGCCCACCAGGCCCATGGCCATGCCCACCGGCACGCGCAGCAGCATCAGGGCGAAGAGGGCGACGAAGCCGATGACGGCAATGAGATCGGTATCCACGGAGTTCTTCTTCTTATTCGTTGACGGGACGTACGGCGTCGAAATGCTCGTCCTGGAGTGACTCGGGGGCGAAGACCAGGCGCCAGGTGCGCAGCGCGATCAGCAGGACCGCGACCACATCGCCGGTCCAGGCCACCGCGTAGAACGGCCAGGTCGGCATGTTCAGGTCGTAGGTGAGCACGTTGTCGACATAGGTCTGGACCACCTTGTCAAACAGCATGACGGTCTGCACCAGCACGACGAACAGCAGCACCAGCGTGGCGAACACGTCCAGTGCGCGTTTGGCGCGAGGGCCGACGGCGCTCCAGAGCAGGTCCACTGTGATGTGTCCGCCCCGGTAGCTGGTGGCGGCGATGCCCCAGAAGATCAGGATGCCCAGGAGCATGCGGCCGATGTCGAAATGGTCGGGGATGGATGTGGCGAACAACTTTCGCAGCAGGACGTTGACGAAGATGTTCAGGGCAACCAGGCCCACGAAGATCGCGGCGATCCATTCGATGCCGTCGATGAACCGGTCCGAGAAATTCTGTTTTTTCATGGGAGCTTGAATGCGCGAAGCGGGGCGGGGGGCGCTTGCGCGCCCACGCCGCCCCGCTGGGGATCAGGCGATCAGAGCGCCGCCTTGAACTTCACCAGGCTGGACTTGAGGCCGTCCATCACGGCCTTGGGGTCCTGGCCCGCCTTGCGCACGCTCTCGGCCCAGGCCTGCTCGCCACCGGCGGTCGCCTGGCGCCAGGCGTTGATCTGCTCCGGGGTCAGCTTGGTGGCCTCGTGGCCCGGGGTGCTCACGAGCTTGGTGCGGCCCGCAGCTTCCATGTCGGCCCAGGGGCCTGCCACTTTCTCGGCCCATTCGGAGGTGCAGTGGTCGTCGACGGCCTTTTTCTGGGCGGCATTGAGGGCATCGTACTTGCCCTTGTTCATGACCCAGACGAAGGGAGTGACGTAGATCGGCACGTCCAGGTGGAACTTCACCACCTTGTCAATGCCGAAGAGGCTGATCGAACCCCAGGGGAAGGTGATGGCGTCGGCCACGCCGCGCTCCAGGATGTCACGCGCCTCGGGGGCCGAGGACTGCACGTTGGTGCCGCCCAGGGCGGTGACCATCTGGCCGACGGTGCCGTTGGCCGGGCGTACCTTCATGCCACGGATCTCGCCCGGGGAGGTGATCTTCTTGCGGCTGTGGATGGTGCCAGGGTCATGCACGAAGGCGAAGCAGTACTTCACGTCCTTCATTTCCGTGGCCGCGTATCGGCGGTACCAGTCGTCGATGGCGGCCGACCCGCTCTTGCCGTTGGAGAACAGGAAAGGCAGCGAGGCGCCTGCGATGATGGGGAAGCGCCCCGGCTGGTAGCCCGGGTTGACGTAGGCGAAATCGGTGATGCCGTCACGCGCCATGTCGTAGTGGTCGAAGGCCTTGCCCAGTTGTTCGGCGGGGAACAGCGTGGCATTGATCGTGCCGCCGGAGGCGCGCTTGAGGCTCTCGCCCCAGGCCTGCAGGCCCGGGTTCAGGGCGTGCTGGGCGGGCACCCAGCTGGACATCTTGACGTTGACCGTCTGGGCCTGGGCGCCCAGGGTGGTGGCGGCCAGCAGGCCGGCCACGGTCAGGGCGCGCACGGCGAACGGGAGGGTGCGAAGGGTCATGGGGGGTCCTCGGGTCTTGGTTGGGAGGGGTCGAAAACGTTGGGTTTTATAAGCAAATGCCCCTGAAGGCCATGCTGGTTTTCCTCAGTGGGAGATGTGCCCTGCCGGCGCGGCGGATTTGCGCACCCACCGTATCGGTTGCGCCTTGACCGGCCGCGGCGGGGCTCCGTGGGCGCGCAGGGCGGCATCCAGCGCGTGGCCTGCGTCGTCGGCCAGGGCGGCCTCGCGCGCAGCGGCCACGGCCTGGGCGGCGCCGGCGGCGTCCGCCTGCGGGGCCAGGTGATCCAGCACATGCAGCAGGTTGTCCTTGCCCCGCTCGTTGGTGGCGCCGTAACCCTTGATCAGGCGTCCGCACAGGGCGACCTCGTGGCCCAGGGCCCAGTGCCGGCGTGTGCCTTGCACCACGCCGTCAAGCCAGCGCTCGATCATGGCCTGCTCGTTCGCATAGCGGCTGCCCCTCACCCGCAGCCACTTCAGGGAGGCCAGGGTGCGCAGGGCCAGCATGCCTCGCACCGAGTGGGTACCGATCTTCAGCGGCAGGGCCCAGGGCGTCTTGCCCGCCGCGACGCGCCGGCGGTCCCAGGCTTGCAGGCGCGCGGCCAGGGCGGGCGGCAACAGGGCAGCGAACTCGGGCACGCCGGGTTTGAAGTGGTCCCAGACCTGCAGCAGGTCGTCGTCCTTCGCGCGCACCTCGGTGCGCACGCGGCGCCAGCGGGTCTCGCGGCTCTTGAGGTCGGCCACGCGCACGATGTCGTCAAACGCCATCCACAGGGCCAGCCAGCGCGCCATCTCGCGGGTGGTGGAGAGGCCTTGCACGCCCGCCGGGTCGGCGGCGCGCTCGGCCTCCAGCACGCGGGCCAGCCGCTGCGCATAGAGCGCCGCATAGTCGGGCCCTTGGTAGTCGACCAGGCGGGCATGGCCCAGGGCCATCATTTCGCGCACGGCGGGCGGGAAGGCGTTGGCCGCCTGCGCACTGGCCGGCGGCGGGGTGACCGGGCCCGCGGCGTCGTCCGCATCGTCCGCCAGCAGCGACTTCACCAGGGCCGACTGGGCCTGGGCCCCCTGCACGATCTCGAACGCGCGCGCGAAGCCGCGCAGGCTGGCCTGGGCGGATGCGCCGCCCCCCGCGCCCACCACCGCCTCATAGTCGGTGCGCGCGAAGGGCAGCAGGCCGCTGCCCGCGATCGCTCCGAGCATCACTGCGCTCACCACCGTGCCGCACTCGCGCGCGAGCGTCGACATGTCGAAGACATGGTGCTCGCGGCTGAAGGACTGCACGACGCGCGTGAGTTCCGAGGCATCCAGGCGGCCGTCCCCTGGTTGCATGCGCTCCAGCGTGGTGAGGCCGCGGCTGGAGGAGGTGATCACGCGGGTGCGATCGGGCGAGGCCATGCCGTTGCCGATCTGGCGCACGGTTTCGAGCAGCTCGGACGAGACGATCGCGTCGAGGGCGCCCGGCACCGGGTTCAGGCTGAAGACCGGGCGCCGGCCACCCAGGTGGGCCAGCGGCACAGGGAAGATCTCCAGGTAGTAGGTGGTCGCGCCGGTGCGCTGGGCCACGCCGGGGATGGAGGTGGCCTGCGCGGGATAGCCGGCATGGCGCGCGGTCTCCACCAGCCATTCGGTGAGGACGCCACCGCCCTCGCCGCCGAGGGCGCAGAGCAGCAGGGTGGTGGGCTGGGCCGTGTGTTCGTTCATGCCTTGCTTTGTCAGGTGGCAGGCTGGAGTGCGCTCACCATCGCGCGCCGCACGCCCGCCCACAGGCGCTCATGCCAGCGCGGGTTCTGCACCACCTCCGCGCGGTAGAAGCTCGGGCACAAGGTGGCCGCGTGCGCGTTCGCGCCGCACAGGCCGCAGCCCACGCAGCCGTCGATCACGGTGGCCACCGGGTCGACCTTGAGCGGGTCGGGGTTGTCCTTGAGGGTGAGGGTGGGGCAGCCAGACAGACGGATGCAGGCGTGGTCGCCGTTGCACACGTCCTCGTCGACGCCGTATTTCACGCGCACCACGCGCTCGCCCTGTTTGAGCAGGCTGGCGATCCAGGGCTTGATGCGGCGCTGGCGTTCGAGCTGGCACTCGCCCTCGGCGATGATCACCTTCAGGCCGTTGAATTCGCTGGTGAAGGCGTCCTTGAGCGTGCTGCGCATGGTGTCCACCTCGTAGGTGTGGACCTTGCGCATCCACTTCACACCCAGGCCCTCCAGGGTGGATTCGATGGTGCGGTCGGTGTGCACCAGGCTGTTGCCCTTGTCCTGGGCCAGCGCCTTGGCGGCGTCGGTGGGCGTGGAGATCAATTCCTGCGTGCCGGTGGCCGAGGTGTAGCCGTTCTTGAAGATCATGAGCACCGCGTCGTCGCCGTTGAACAGGGCAGACTGCACGCCCGTGAGCAGGCCGTTGTGCCAGAAGCCCCCGTCGCCCATGATGGCCAGGGTCCGACGCTGCATCATGGGTGACACGCCGGCCCGACTGGCCAGGCTCATGCCATAGCCCAGGATGGAGTGGCCGGTAGAAAAGGGCTCGAAGGTGCCCAGCGCGTGGCAGCCGATGTCGGCGGCCACGTGCACCGGGCCGATGTCCTGCTGCGCGAGCTTGAGCGCCGAGAACACGGGGCGCTCCGGGCAGCCGATGCAAAAGCCCGGAGGGCGCGGCGGCAGGGGTTTCGTCAATTGCGCCGACACGGCGGCGCGGCGCTCGCGGTTGGACGTGAGCCACTGGCTGGCGGAATCGGCAGCGGTCTCACCCAGGTAGCTGCGTGCGAAGGGCACAAGCCCGCCAGCGATGACCTCCACGCTGTACTCGCCGCCCAGGGGCAGCAGGTCCTTGCCGTGCAGGCGGGTCTGGATGTCGCGCCGGCGCAGCATCGTGGCGATGTCCTGCTCGATGTATTCGGGCTGGCCCTCCTCCACTACCAGGACCGCCCGCTTGCCCGCGCAGAAATCGGCCACCTGCTCGGGGACCAGCGGATAGGTGACATTGAGCACCAGCAGCGGGATGTCGCTCTCGCCAAAGGCATTGGCCAGCCCGAGCTGCTGCAAGGCGCGAATCAGCGCGTTGTACAGGCCGCCCTGGACCACGATGCCCAGGTCAGCATGCCGTCCGGGCATCAGCTCATTGAGCTGGTGGTCCAGGATGTACTGGCGCGCCGCCGGGATGCGTTTTTCGTGCTTGAGTTTCTCCTGCACGAAGGTGACCGGCGGGTGGGCCAGGCGCATGTAGTCGAACTTGGCCGGGTCGGCCATCCACTCACGGGTGGAGATCTTCGGGGGCTGGTTGTCCTTGGCCTCGAAGCTGCCCCGCACGTGGCAGGCGCGGATGCGAAGCTCCAGGATGGCGGGCATGCTGGACGCTTCGGACAGGCGAAAGCCGTGTTCCACCATGTCCACCATCCTGGGCAGGTCGGGGCGCGGGTCCAGCAGGCACAGGGTGGATTTCAGGGCATAGGCGTGCGTGCGCTCCTGGATCACCGAAGCGCCTTCGCCGTAGTCCTCACCCACCACGATCAGCGCGCCGCCCACCACGCCGGGGGAGGCCAGATTGGACAGGGCGTCGGAGGCCACGTTGGTGCCGACGATGGACTTCCAGGTGACAGCCCCGCGCAGGGGGTAGTGGATGGACGCGCCCAGCATGGCGGCGGCCGAGGCTTCATTGGCGCAGGCCTCCACGTGCACGCCCAGTTCGCCCAGGTAATCCTTGGCCTGCACCATCACGTCCAGCAGGTGCGACACGGGCGCGCCCTGGTAGCCGCCGACGTACGACACGCCCGACTGCAGCAGGGCCTTGGTGATGGCCAGGATGCCCTCGCCATGGAAGGTCTCACCCGCTCCCAGGCGCAGGGATTCGATTTCCCGGCTGAATGAAACTTCCAAAGTAGGTCTCCGGCTTGCGTATTAGGGGGATGTTAATCAATCAAGCGCGCAGGCCAGGAATGCGCTGGCCCGCGCGAGCAGCCATCCCGCGCTGGGCGTGCGAGGGTGTGATCAGCCGAAGGCTTCAGGCCGCAGCGCGCGCAGCACGTTCTCGGGCGTGGCCGGGGCCTGCATCACCACACGCTGGCCCGGGCGGGCCGCGGCCACGGCGTCGCGGATCGCCTCCCAGGCGCTGATCCCGAGCATGAAGGGCGGCTCGCCCACCGCCTTGCTGCCACCCACGTTGTCCTCGCGGTTGGCCTCGGGCCAGAGGTCTACCTTGAAGTGCGCAGGGACGTCGCCCGTGGCCGGGATCTTGTAGGTGCTGGGGGCGTGGGTGGCCAGTTGGCCGCGCTCGTTCCACACCAGCTGCTCGGTGGTGAGCCATCCCACACCCTGGAGGTAGCCGCCTTCGATCTGGCCGATGTCGATGGCCGGATTGATGGAGGTGCCCACGTCGTGCAGGATGTCCACCGCCAGCACGCGTGTCTCGCCGGTGAGCGTGTCGATCGCGACCTCGGTGCAGGCCGCCCCGTAGCTGAAGTAGTAGAAGGGCCGGCCCGTGAGCGTGGTCTTGTCGTAGTGGATCTTGGGCGTTCGGTAGAAGCCGTCACTCCACAGCTGGATGCGGTTGGCGTAGGCCAGGCGCACCACTTCGTCGAAAGCGCGCGTGGCCTTGGGCGAGGTCACCTGCCCGCCCGCGAAGTGCACCGCGCCCGCGCCGCAGCCATCCAGGCCGGCCACGAAGGCCGCCAGGTTGTCCCGGATGTTGCGCGCCGCAAATTGCGCCGCGCGCCCATTGAGGTCGGTGCCGCTGGAGGCGGCGGTGGCCGAGGCGTTGGGCACCTTGCCGGTCTCCGTGGCGGTGCAGACCACGCGGTCGAAGGGCACGCCCAGTTCGTCGGCCACCACCTGCATGACCTTGGTGTGCAGGCCCTGGCCCATCTCGGTGCCGCCGTGATTGAGCTGCACGCTGCCATCGAGGAACACGTGCACCAGCGCACCCGCCTGGTTGAACAGGGTGGCGGTGAAGCTGATGCCGAATTTCACCGGGGTGATCGCCAGGCCCCGCTTGATCACGGGGCTGCGCGCGTTCCAGGCGCCCAGGGCCTCGCGTCGGTGGCGGTAGCCGCAGTCGGCCTCGAGCCGCGTGATCAGCGGATCCAGGATGTTGTCTTCCACCTTCATCTGGTAATGGGTGACGTTGCGGTCTTCGACGCCATAGAGATTGCGCCGGCGCACGTCCAGCGGGTCCAGTCCCAGGTGGCGGGCGATGTCGCCCAGAATGGCCTCGATCACGATCACGCCCTGGGGGCCGCCGAAGCCGCGGAAGGCCGTGTGGCTCTGGGTGTTTGTCTTGCAGCGATACGACGCGATCTCGACGTCGGACAGGAAGTAGGCGTTGTCGGTATGGAAGATCGCGCGGTCGGCCACCGGTCCCGACAGGTCGGCGGAGAAGCCGCAGTGCGCCAGCATGGTGAGCTTCAGGGCGGTGATGAGGCCCTGGTCGTTGAAGCCCACCTGCCAGTCGTAGGAGAAGGGATGGCGCTTGCCGGTGACCATGAAGTCGTCGTCGCGGTCCAGGCGCAGCTTGACGGGGCAGCGGAACTTGCGTGCTGCCAAGGCCGCCCACACCGCCATCTGGCCGGCCTGGGTTTCCTTGCCGCCGAAGCCGCCGCCCATGCGCCGGCATTCGACCGTGACGGCGTGGTTGGCCAGGCCCAGCGCGTGCGCCACCCAGTGCTGCACCTCGCCCGGGTGCTGCGTACTGGAGAGGATGCGCCACTGGCCCTGCTCCAGGGGCAGGGCGTAGGCAATCTGGCCCTCGAGGTAGAAGTGCTCCTGGCCGCCCACTTCCAGCTGCCCCTCGAGCACATGCCCGGACGCCGCCAGCGCCGTGTCCGGCTCGCCCCGGCGTACCACCACCGGCGGCAGCACATAGCTTTGCGCAGCATGCGCCGCGCGCGCATCGAGGAGGGCAGGCAGGGGCTCGATGTCCGGCTTGACCAGGCGCGCGGCGCGCCGCGCCGCCATCGCGCTGTCGGCGACGACCAGGCCGATCACCTGACCCACATGCTGCACGCTGTCCTTGGCGAAGATAGGTTCGTCGTGGACGAAGGTGGCGAGAACCGGGTCGCCCGGGATGTCGGCGGCCAGCACCACGCCGCGCACGCCGGGGGCAGCCAAGGCCGCCGTGGTGTCCACCGCACGCAGACGGCCATGGGCCACCGGCGAGAGGATGGGGGCGGCATGCAGGGTGCCGCGTGCCTCGGGGATGTCGTCGATGTAGGTGGCGGCGCCCGCCACCTGGGCGCGGGCGCTCTCGTGGATGCGGGAGGTGCCGACGGCGGGCGCCGGCGCGGCCAGGGGAGGGCGCACGTTCATGGCGCCACCTGCTCGGGATGAAAGCGTTCCAGGTTGATGCCCTGGACGCCCTGGGTCTCGAGCCAGAAGCGCCGCATCAGGTTGCCCAGGACCTCGCGGCGGTAGTGCGCGCTGGCGCGCATGTCGCTGATCGGCTGAAACTGGGCGCGCAGGGCGCCCGCCGCAGCCTGGGCGGCAGCCTCGCTCCACTCCTGGCCCTCCAGGGCGGCCTCGGCCTGACGGGCCCGTGCGGGCGTCGCAGCCACGCCGCCCGCGCCGATACGCACGCCCGTGACCCGGTTCCCGCTGCGGTGCAGGCGTATCGCCAGGCAGACCGCCGAGATGTCGTCGTCGTAGCGCTTGGAGATCTTGTAGGCCCGTAGGAATTCGCCGGGCGCGGGCAGGGGCACCAGCAGGCGGGCCACGACCTCGTCGGCGGCCAGAGCGGTCTGGCGGTAGCCTGTGTAGAAGTCCTCCAGTGCCAGGGTGCGCTCGCCCCGCGTACTGGCCAGCACGATGCGGGTGTCCAGCGCGATCAGCAGGGGCATGGAATCGCCGATGGGGGAGCCATTGGCCACATTGCCGCCCAGCGTGCCTGAATTGCGCACCGGCAGGCCGGCGAAGCGCTCGGCGAAAGTGGCCAGGCCAGGGCGCTGCGCCACCAGTGCCTGGTAGGCGTCCGCCAGCGTCGCCGCCGCGCCCAGGGACAGCATGCCGTCCACCGCCTCGATCCGCCGCATCTCGGCGACGCGGGAGACATCGAGGACCTGGCCGAAGCGCCGGTGCTGCTTGGTCACCCACAGGCCGGCGTCGGTGCAGCCCGCCACGAGCTGTGCCCCCGGATGGTCGCGGCGCAGGGTGAGCAGCTGCGACAGGCTGGTGGGCAGGAGATAGCCTGGGGCCCGGGTGTCCGCCGGTGCCAGGGCCGCCAGCTTCGCGGCCAGGTCGGCCTCGTCCACCCGCACCGGGGGCAGGTCCGCCATGCGCTGCGCCGCGTCGAGGATCGGCCGGTAGCCGGTGCAGCGGCACAGGTTGCCGGAGAGGTCGGCCTGGGCCAGCGCCCGGGTGATGGGGCGGCCCGTGCAGACATGGGTCTGGTACATCCCGAACAGGCTCATGACGAAGCCCGGGGTGCAAAAGCCGCACTGGGACCCGTGGCACTGGACCATCGCCTCCTGGGCGGGATGCAAGGTGCCGTCGGCGGCCGCCAGGTCTTCCACCGTCCACAGAGCCAGGCCGTCCACCGAGTGAGCCAGGCGGATGCAGCTGTTGATGGCGCGATAGCGGAGGCGGGGGCCCTCGGGCTCGGCCACGACCACCGTGCAGGCGCCGCAGTCTCCCTCACCGCAGCCTTCCTTCGTGCCGCAGGCCCCCAGGTCCTCCCGCAGCACCTCCAGCAGGGTGCGGTCGGGTGGTACATTGCCGAGCGTTATCACTTCGCCCCGGCGGATGAAGCGGATCGTCTTGGTCTCCATTGAGCCAAGTATGGCTGCTTTCGACCCAGGCCGAATGATGGAAGACCCCGGTGGCCAGCGGGCCTCGGCGTTTTCTCCGGCGCCCACAGGTCCCCAAGGCATGATCGACCAGACGCTTTTCGACAGGATGGACTTCCACTTGATCAGGGTGTTGCACACCGTCCTGACCGAGCGCAGCGTGTCCCGTGCCGCCCTGAGAATGGGCATGCACCAGCCGGCAGTGTCGGCCGCCCTGCGCCGGCTGCGGGAGATCGCCGGCGACCCCCTCCTGGTGCGCGCAGGGGCCAGCATGGTGCCCACGGACGCCGGGCTGCGGATGATCGAGCCCAGCGCCGAGATCCTGCGGGCCGCGCAGGCGCTGTTCGCGGACGCGCGCAGCTTCGACCCCGCCACCGAAACCCACACCTTCCGCATCGCCGCATCCGACTACCTCGGGCCGCAACTGCTGCCCGCCCTGGTCGCGACCCTCAACGCGCAGGCGCCCCATTGCCGGGTCGAGATCCATCCCCTGGTCGATCGCACCGAGAGCTACCGCCAGCTGGCCCAGGGTGACATCGACGTGGTCCTGATCAACTGGTTCGACCCGGTGGACGACCTGCATGCCAGTGCCCTCTTCGACGACGAAGTGGCCTGCCTGGTGTCCGACAGCCACCCCGCGGTCAAGCGAGGCTGGACCGTCGAGTCGTGGCTGGCCGAGCAGCACGTGCTGCCCCTGCCTGTGTCCATCTACTCGCGGGGCCTGATCGACGCCCAGCTAGAGCGTCTGGGCCTGGTGCGCAATTGCGTGGTGCACTGCCCGCACTTCGGCCTCATTCCCGACATGGTGGCCCGCAGCCATCTGGTGGTGACGGCGGGCCGCCGCTTCTTCGCGCGCTACATCGACCAGCTCCCCTTGGCTGTTCTGCCTTGCCCGGTTGTATTCCCGCCCATGGTTTACCACCAGGTCTGGCACACACGCACCGGCACCTCGGGCGCTGGCCTGTGGCTGCGAGACCAGATCCACCGGGCGGCGTCCGAGCTGCGCCTTCCCCTATGACCTTCCCCGCCCGCCTCGAGCTTTCCGACATCTCCAAGCGCTACCCGGCGGTCCTGGCCAACGACCGTGTGGCGCTGGCCGTGCGCCCGGGCGAGATCCACGCCGTCCTGGGCGAAAACGGCGCGGGCAAGTCCACCCTGATGAAGATCATTTACGGGAGCGTCAAGCCTGACGAGGGCCAGGTGCTGTGGAATGGCCAGCCTGTGACCGTGCGCAACCCGCAGGAGGCGCGGGCCCTGGGTATCAGCATGGTGTTCCAGCATTTCAGCCTGTTCGACACGCTCACCGTGGCCGAAAACGTCTGGCTGGGGCTGGACAAGCGCTTGTCGCTGGCGGAGGTCACGCAGCGCATCACGGCCAAGGCGCAGGAATACGGGCTGGACATCGACCCGAGCCGCCCGGTGCACACGCTGTCAGTGGGGCAGATGCAGCGGGTGGAAATCATTCGCGCGCTCCTGACCGACCCCCAGCTCCTGATCCTGGACGAGCCCACCTCGGTCCTGACCCCGCAGGCGGTGGAAAAACTTTTCGTGGTGCTGCGCCAGCTCGCGGCAAAGGGCTGCAGCATCCTGTACATCAGCCACAAGCTGCACGAGATCCGCGCCTTGTGCACCGCCTGCACCGTGCTTCGCGCCGGTCGTGTGACCGGCACCTGCGACCCGCGACAGGAAAGCAACGCCTCCCTGAGCCGGCTCATGATCGGCGCCGAGCCGCCGCAGCTGGAACACCGCCAGGCGCGCCTGGGTGATGTCGTGCTGCGCGTGCAGGACCTGTCCCTGCCCAGAGAGTCGCCCTTTGGCGTGGACCTGGAGCGCTTGTCCCTCGAGGTGCGCGCTGGCGAGGTCGTGGGAATTGCCGGTGTTTCCGGCAACGGCCAGCGCGAACTGCTGTACGCCCTTTCGGGTGAGGACGTCCGGGCCGAACCGGCGATGGTGCAGGTGTGCGGCCAGAGTGTCGGCCGACTGGGGCCGGGACGGCGGCGCGCGCTGGGCCTGCACTTCGTTCCCGAGGAGCGCCTGGGCCGCGGCGCGGTGCCCTCCATGGGGCTGGCCCACAACCTGATGCTCACGCGCCGTGAAGCGGTGGGTTCAGGAGGCTGGATCCGCATGCGGGCGCTGCGTCAGCAGGCCCGCGGCATCATCGACCGCTTCAACGTGCGTGCCGGCGGCCCGGATGCTGCGGCCCGTTCCCTGTCCGGCGGCAACCTGCAGAAGTTCATCGTCGGCCGCGAGATCGATGCCCGGCCCCGACTGCTGGTGGTCTCGCAGCCCACCTGGGGGGTGGACGTGGGCGCGGCCGCCCAGATCCGCAGCGAGATCCTGGCCCTGCGCGATGCAGGTTGCGCGGTGCTGGTGGTCAGCGAGGAACTGGACGAACTGTTCGAATTGAGCGACCGCCTGCATGTGATCGCCAAGGGGCGTCTTTCCCCTTCGCTGGCCCGCGCGCAGGCCACCGTCGAACACATTGGAGAGTGGATGAGTGGTCTCTGGGACCAGGACCCGCTTGAGGCCGCCCGGGAGGCTGCCCGTGTTTAAGCTCGAACTTCGTCCGCAGGCCTCCCCGGTGTGGAGCGTCGCTTCCCCGCTGCTGGCGCTGGCCATCACCGTGGTCCTGGGCACCGCCCTGTTCATCATCCTGGGCAAGGACCCGGTGCGTGGCTTGCAGATGTTCTTCTGGGAGCCCGTGAAGTCCGCCTATGCGCTGGGCGAGCTGATGGTCAAGGCCACGCCCTTGCTGTTGATCGCCCTGGGCCTGGCGGTGTGCTTTCGTTCCAACGTCTGGAACATCGGCGCCGAGGGACAGTTCGTGCTGGGCGCGATCTGCGCGGGTGGCGTCGCACTCATGGCCGACAAGGGCAGCACCGGCTGGATCGTGGTCGGCATCCTGATGGCAGGCATCGCGGGTGGCATGGCCTGGGCGGCCATCACCGCCTTCCTGCGCGATCGCTTCAACGCCAACGAGATCCTCGTGAGCCTGATGCTGGTCTACGTGGCGGTGCAACTGCTGGTGTGGCTGGTGTTCGGCCCCTGGAAGGACCCGGGCGGCTACAACTTTCCCCAGACCAAGTCCTTCGATGCGGTCACGCAGATCCCGCGCCTCATGAAGGGGTCGCGCGTGAACATCGGCCTGCTGATCGCGCTGGCCGGGGCGGCCGCGTTGTGGATCTTCCTTTTTCGCACGCGTGCCGGTTTCGCGCAGCAGGTCGGCGGCCTGGCCCCTGCCGCGGCGCGCTATGCGGGGTACTCCTCGCGCAAGGCGCTGTGGATGGCCCTCTTGATTTCAGGCGGGACGGCGGGCCTGGCGGGTGCGCTCGAAGTGGCCGGCCCCGTCGGCCAACTCACGCCCTACGTGCCGGTGGGCTACGGTTTCGCAGCCATCATCGTGGCCTTCGTGGGCCGCCTGCACCCGGTCGGCATGGTGTTCTCGGCGATCCTCATGAGCATGTTCTACATCGGCGGTGAACTTGCGCAATCGCGCATGGGCCTGCCCAAATCCATCACCGGCGTGTTCCAGGGCCTGCTGCTGTTTGCGCTCCTGGCCTGTGACACCCTGATGGTCTACCGGGTCCGTTGGCAATCGAGCGGCGATGCGGGCCGCAAGGCGGGGGCGTGATGGAAACCTACGCGCTGCTCCTGGCGTCCACCCTCAATGCCGGCACTGTCCTGGCCATCGCGTCGCTGGGCCTGTTGATCAACGAGAAGGCCGGCATCGTCAACCTCGGGGCCGAGGGCCTCATGCTGTGCGCGGCGCTGGCCGGTTTCGTGGCCGTGGTGCATACCGGCAGCGATCTGGCCGGCTTTGCGGCAGGGGCGGCTGCGGGCGCGGTGCTGGCCCTGGTCTTTGGTGCGCTGGTGATCTGGCTCAATACCAACCAGTACGCCACCGGCCTGGCCCTGAGCCTGTTCGGCGCCGGTTTCTCGGCCTTTGCCGGCATCCAGTACGTGCAGGAAAAGCTGCCGGAGCGTCCCCGCTTCTCGATCCCCGTGCTGGGCGACCTGCCCCTGGCCGGCCAGGCCCTGTTCCAGCATCACCCCGTCGTCTACCTCACCATCGCCTTCGCCGCGGCGCTGGTGTGGTTTTTGTACCGTTCGCGCACCGGATTGGTGCTGCGTTCGGTGGGCGAGTCGCCCGAGTCCGCGCATGCCCTGGGCTATCCCGTACGCCGCATTCGCCTGGCGGCGGTGGTGGCCGGGGGTGCCCTGTGCGGGCTGGCCGGTGCCTATCTGTCCGTGATCTACACCCCCCTGTGGGTGGAGGGCATGGTGGCTGGCAAGGGCTGGATCGCCCTGGCGCTCACCACCTTTGCCACCTGGCGGCCCGGGCGTGTACTGCTTGGGGCTTACCTGTTCGGGGGCGTGACCATGCTGCAGTTCCACTTCCAGGCGGCCGGTGTCGAGGTGGCCAGCGAGTTCCTGAACACCCTGCCCTACCTGGCCACCGTGGTGGTGCTGGCCCTGATTTCCCGCAATCCCGCCTGGATCCGACTGAATATGCCGGCATCGCTCGGAAAGCCGTTTTATCCGGGCTCATAATTCCAACTTTCCCACCCCTTCCAACCAGAGGAATCCATGACCGACCTGAACAAACGTTCGATGCTTAAAGTGGCGGCCTTGTCCGCAGTGGCTGCCGCCGCCCTCGTGGGCTGCGGCAAGAAAGACGCTGCACCGGCGGCCGCGCCCGCGGCATCGGCTGCATCCGCCGCCAAGCCCGAGCCGCTGAAGATCGCGTTTGCCTACGTCGGCCCGGTGGGCGACGGCGGCTGGACCTTCGCCCATGACAACGCCCGCAAGGCCGTCGAAAAGGAATTCGGCGACAAGGTCGTCACCAGCTACGTGGAAAAGGTCGCCGAGTCCGCCGACGCCGAGCGCAACTTCCGTGAACTGGTGTCCCAGGGCAACAAGCTGATCTTCGGCACCACCTTCGGCTACATGGAGCCCATGCTCAAGGTCGCCGCCGATCACAAGGACGTCAAGTTCGAACACGCCACCGGCTACAAGCGTGCCGACAACATGCGCACCTACGACAGCCGCACCTACGAAGGCGCTTACATGGCCGGTGTGATCGCCGGCAAGATGACCAAGACCAACGTGCTGGGTGTGGTCGGCTCGGTGCCGATCCCCGAGGTGGTCCGCAACATCAACAGCTTCACGCTGGGCGCGCAATCGGTGAACCCCAAGATCAAGACCAAGGTGGTCTGGGTGGGTGAGTGGTTCAACATCCCCAAGGAAGGTGAAGCCGCCACCGCCCTGATCAACGGTGGTGCCGACGTCCTGATGCAGAACACCGATTCGTCCGCCGTGCTGCAGACCGCTGAGAAAATGGGCAAGCGTGCCTTCGGCTGGGACAGCGACATGACCCAGTACGGCCCCAAGGCCCACCTGGGTTCGGCCATCATCAACTGGGCCCCGTACTACATCAAGACCACGCGTGACGCCCTCGAGGGCAAGTGGACCGGCAACAGCGGCATCTGGTGGGGCGTGAAAGAAGGCGCGATCGACATGGTCTCCGTCGCCGCCGACGTGCCGGAAGACACCAAGAAGCGCATCGAGGAAATCAAGGCCGGCCTCAAGGACGGTAGCTTCTCGATCTGGAAGGGTCCGATCGTCGGCCAGGACGGCAAGACCATCCTCGCCAAGGACGCCGTCGCCGACGACAAGTTCATGAGCGAGATCATGTTCTACGTCAAGGGCGTCGAGGGCAAGATCCCGGGCGCGGACAAGAAGAAGTAAACCGCGTTCCGCGGTTTCTCGAGGGGCCTTCGGGCCCCTTTTTGTTGGCTTGGGCGGGGTTCATGGACTGGCACCTCCAGGCTCGCTCGCGCCTGCATGACAATCTGCTCAGACCCGACCCCGGAGCGCCTCATGTCCACCACGCCCCCCATCCCCGCCGACCGCCTGCCCGAACTGCTTCGCGGCATGCCCAAGGCCGAATTGCATATCCACATCGAAGGCTCGCTCGAGCCCGAACTGATCTTCCAGATGGCCCGCCGCAACGGCGTCAC
>JACCDM011145267.1_pt1 | contig 42590 bp, 36 predicted proteins | sample 7445851 | NCBI WGS metagenome assembly JACCDM01 (sample SAMN15323438, study PRJNA562643) | freshwater metagenome | isolation source: river surface water | place: USA:Blue River Watershed | collected 2017-08-16
ACAGAACTAACCAGTTCGTACATTACGTCGGTGCCTCGGGATCGGCCCCTGGCATAACGCCGCGGACCCCCTGCGGCACGAGGAACCGGCAGCAAGATGCCCAAGACCCTGATCGACCTGTATTGCCGCGCGTTGAACGTTGCCATGGTGGCCTGCCTGGCGCTGATGGTGGTACTGGTATTCGGCAACGTGGTGCTGCGCTATGTGTTCAACACCGGTATCTCCATCTCCGACGAGTTGTCACGCTGGCTGTTCGTCTGGATGACGTTCATGGGCGCCATCGTCGCCCTGCGTGACCGAGGCCATCTGGGCACCGACTTCCTGGTGGGTCGCCTCGGCACGGCCGGCAAGAAGGCCTGCCTCGCGGTGGGCTACGTGCTGATGCTCTTCGCCTGCTGGCTGCTGTTTTCCGGCTCGCTGGCGCAGACGCGGATCAACCACACCACCACCAGCGCCGCGATGGAGGCCCCCGTGTCCTGGTTCTACGCCAGTGGCGTCGTCTTCGCGGTGTCAGCCGCCCTCTTGCTGCTGCATGACCTGTGGCGCCTGCTGACAGGCCGCCTGTCCGAAGACGAACTGGTCGCGATCCGCGAGTCCGAGGAGACCGCATCATGACCGTCGCCATCTTCCTGGGGTCGCTGCTGGGCGCCATGGCGCTGGGGATTCCCATCGCCTTCTCCCTGCTCCTGTGCGGTGCTGCCTTGATGTGGCACCTGAACATGTTCGACGCGCAGATCCTGGCGCAGAACGTGGTCAATGGCGCCGACAGCTTCCCGCTGCTGGCCGTTCCCTTTTTCATGCTGGCCGGCGAATTGATGAACCAAGGCGGGCTCTCGCGCCGTATCGTCAACCTGGCCCTGGCCATCGTGGGCCATATTCAGGGTGGCCTGGGCTACGTGACCATCGTGGCGGCCTGCCTGATGGCGGCCCTGTCGGGTTCTGCGGTGGCCGACGCCGCCGCCCTCACCGCCCTGCTGCTGCCGATGATGGTGGCCGCCGGTCACGACAAGGCCCGATCGGCCGGACTGCTGGCATCGGCCAGCATCATCGCCCCGGTGATTCCCCCCAGCATCGGCTTCGTGATCTTCGGCGTCGCCGGCGGCGTGTCGATCTCCAAACTGTTCCTCGCGGGCATCGTGCCGGGCCTGTTGCTCGGTGCGGCGCTGTGGGTCACCTGGTGGTGGCTGGTCCGCCGCGAGAAGGTGGTCCCGCCCCCGCGCAAGTCCCGCGCGGAGATCTTCCAGGCGTTTCGCGAGTCCACCTGGGCACTGGTGCTGCCGGTGATCGTGGTGGTGGGCCTGAAATTCGGCGTGTTCACGCCGACCGAAGCCGCCGTGGTGGCCGCGGTGTATGCCCTCTTCATCGCCACGGCCGTCTACCGCGAGTTGAAGCTCTCGCAGCTGTATGGCGTCTTCCTGGCCGCGGCACAGACCACCGCGGTGATCATGTTCCTCGTGGCCGCGGCCATGGTGTCGGCCTGGCTGATCACGGTGGCCCAGCTGCCGGCCCAGATCGTCGCCTTGCTGCAGCCGCTGCTCGATAGCCCCAAGCTGCTGATGCTCGCCATCATGGTCCTCACCATGGTGGTCGGCACCGCCCTGGACATGACCCCTACCATCCTGCTGCTCACGCCGGTGCTGATGCCGGTCGTGAAGGCCGCCGGCATCGACCCGGTGTACTTTGGCGTGCTGTTCATCATGAACAATGCCATCGGTTTGATCACGCCGCCCGTGGGTACGGTGCTCAATACCGTTGCCGGTGTCGGCAAGATCCGCATGGACGAAGTCACGCGAGGGGTGCTGCCCTTCATGCTGGCCCAGTTCGCCCTCGTGTTCCTGATGGTGCTGTTCCCGCAGATCGTCACCGTTCCCGCCCGCTGGCTCGCTTCGTGATCCGGCTTTTTTCACTTCCCTTCCCACAACCTGGAGACAAACCCATGAAACGCCTCTTCATCAAGTCCGCGCTCGCTGCTGCCGCCTCTCTGGCCCTGGCGGGTACCGCCCTGGCCCAGGACAAGGTCATCAAGTTCGCCAACCAGAACGCCGCCGGCCACCCGATCGTGCAGGGCATGGAGAAGTTCAAGGAGATCGTCGAGAAGAACTCCGGCGGCAAGATCAAGGTCAACATCTTCCCCAGCGGCCAGCTCGGAAGCGACCAGGCCAACCTGTCGGCCCTCCAAGGCGGCACCCTGGAGATGGTGTCCATGAACTCCGGCATCCTGGCCAGCGTGGTCAAGGAGTTCGGCGTGTTCGACTTCCCTTTCATGTTCGCCTCCGGCAAGGAAGCAGATGCCGTCGTCGATGGCGCCTTCGGCCAGAAGCTGCATGCCCGCCTGGAAGAAAAAGGGGTGGTGGGCCTGACCTACTACGAACTGGGCTTCCGTCACCTGACCAACGGCCGCCGACCGATCAACAAGGTGGCTGACATCGAAGGCCTGAAGCTGCGCGTGATCCCCAACGCGATCAACATCGACTGGGTCAAGGCCCTGGGCGCCAACCCCACCCCGCTGCCCTTCCCCGAGCTGTACGCCGCCCTGGAACAGAAGGCGGTCGACGGCCAGGAGAACCCGGTGGCCACCATCAACGGCGCCAAGCTGTATGAAGTGCAGAAGAACCTGGCTCTCACCGGCCACCAGTACAACCCGCAGTCGGTGATGATTTCGAAGAAGTTCTGGGACACCCTGTCCGCCACCGAGAAGAAGATCGTGCAGGACGCCGCCGCCGAATCGGCCAGGTTCCAGCGCACCCAGGCCCGCGCCCAGGAAGCCTCGATCCTCGAGAACCTGAAGAAGAACGGCATGCAGGTCACCAGCCTGCCCGCCGCCGAGATGGCTGCCCTGCGCGAGAAGATGAAGCCGGTGATCGCCAAGCACGGCGAAGCCATCGCGGCCACCGTCACCGAGCTGCAGGCCGAACTGGCCAAGCAGCGCCGCTGATGAACGCCGTCGCCGAGAACTGGCAGGCGCCCGCCCCCGGGGCTGCGCTGGCCGGTACCGCCCCGGCCAGGAGCCGCAAGCTCCTGCTAGGGCTGATCGGCGCTGGCATCCAGCAGTCGCTCACGCCGGCGATGCAGGAGGAGGAGGCGCGGGCCCAGGGCCTGCGCCTGCATTACCAGCTGATCGACCTGGACGTGACCGGCAGCGATGCGAATGCCTTGCCCACGCTGCTGGCGGCCGCCCGCACCATGGGCTTTGCCGGCCTCAACATCACCTTCCCTTGCAAGCAGGCGGTGATCCCGCTGCTGGACGAACTCTCGGACGAAGCCCGTGCCATGGGCGCGGTCAACACCGTCGTCTTTCGCGATGGCCGCCTGATCGGCCACAACACCGACGGTTCGGGCTGGGCCTGGGGCTTTCTCCGTACCCTGCCCGACGCCGACCTGGGCTGCGTGGTGCTGCTGGGGGCCGGCGGTGCCGGCTCCGCCATCGCGCACGCCGTGCTGCGACTGGGTGCCGATCGCCTGCGCATCGTCGACAGCGACGGCGCACGTGCAGACGGCCTGGCCAATGCACTGAACGCACTCTACGGACCGCGTGCCGAAGGCAGCACAGACATCGCCGCATCCCTGCAAGGGGCGAGCGGCCTGATCCACGCCACCCCCACCGGCATGGCCAAGCTGCCGGGCCTGCCACTGCCAGCCGACCTGCTGCACCCCGGCCTGTGGGTGTCGGAGGTGGTGTATTTCCCGCTGGAGACCGAGCTGCTGGCCGCCGCCCGCGCACGCGGCTGCCGCGTGGTCGATGGCGGCACGATGGCCGTGGGCCAGGCGGTGGGGGCCTTCGAGCATTTCACCGGTCTGGCCGCCGACCCCGAACGGATGCAGCGGCACTTTCGCCGCCTGATCGCTGAGCGCGCCTGAGCCAGGCGCCTGGCACTGGAGACACGACGATGCCCGCCAACCGCGAAGCCCTGCCCGAGCCGCCCAACCCGCTGGGCCTGGAGGGCATTGAATTCATCGAGTACGCCACGCTGCGACCGCAGGCCCTGGGCCAGGTGCTGGAGACCATGGGCTTTCGGCCCGTGGCGCGGCATCGTTCCCGAGAGATCACCTTGTACCGCCAGGGCGGCATGAACCTGGTGGTCAACGCCCACCCCGATGATGCGCGCGCCAGTGCCACCGAAGGCGGCCACCCGGTGCTGTCGGCCGTGGCTTTCCGGGTGCGTGACGCCCGCCTGGCCCATGAGCGTTGCCTGGCACTGGGCGCCTGGGAAACCCCCAGCCATGCCCGCGCCATGGAGTTGAACATCCCGGGTATCCATGGCCCGGGCGGCGCGCATTTCCTGTTCATCGACCACCACGAGAAGTTCTCCGTCTACGACGTGGACTTCGTGGCCATCCCCACCGTCGACCCGGCACCCCCCGCCATCGCGGCGATGTCGTGGTTCGGCGTGGTGCAGTACATCGGACTGGGCCGCAGCGCCGAGTGGCTGACGTTCTACGAGCGCATGTTCGGCTTCCAGTCCATCCCCGATGAACAGCGCTTCGGCGTGATGCCGGCGGGCAAGCTGATGCAAAGTCCCTGCCGCCAGTTCATGTGGCAGCTGATCGAACCGGACAGCTTCGATGACGACGACGCGCGGGAGAACCTGCAGCGCGTGGGCATCGGCACACCCGATGTGTCGGCAGCCGTCACGGCGCTGCGCGCGCGCGGTGTGCAGTTTGTCGACTCGGCGCAATTGCACCCGGACGACCGCGGTGCCCTGACCCGTACCGAACTGGGTTCGGTGGCCTTCGAGCTGGTTCATCGCGCAGCCTGAGGAGGCGCTCATGCATCCTTCGCAACGCCGTATCGACGGCTTCGGCATGGACACCATCACCCTGGCCGGTCCGCTGGAAGCCAAACTGGCCGCCATGCGGGAGGCCGGCTTCCAGCAGGTGATGCTCAGCGCGCGCGACGTGGTCGGCCACCCGGGTGGCCTGGCGGCTGCGGTCAAGGCGGTCCGCGAAAGCGGCCTGCGGCCCACGGGCTTTCAGGTGCTGCGTGATTTCGAGGGGCTATCGGGCCACCTGCATGGCTACAAGGTGGACATCGCCAAGTCCATGCTCGAGATGTGTGCCGCGCTGGGTTCGCGCGTGCTGCTGGCGTGCTCGTCCACCTCGCGTCACGCCTCGCAGGACATCGACGACATCGCGCGCGATCTGCGCAAGCTGGCCATGCTGGCCGTGCCCCTGGGGATCCAGGTGGCCTACGAGGGCTTGTCCTGGGGGCGCACGATCAATGAATTCACCACCGCCTGGGACGCGGTGCAGCGCGCCGACTGCCCCAACCTGGGACTGGGTATCGACTCCTTCCACATCTTCGCGGCCAAGACGTCGCTCGATGCGATCGACGAGCTCGATCCAAAGCGGATCTTCCTGGTGCAGCTGTCGGACTTCATGTGGCACGAGACCCCCACCTTCGAAGACCGCATGACCACCGCACGCACCTTCCGCGTCTTTCCGGGCGAAGGCGTGCACAGCGAGGCCCTGGCCGATCTGGTGCAGCGCCTGCACGCCATCGGCTACCGGGGTGACTACAGCTTCGAGGTGTTCAACGACGACTACCAGCAGATCCCGCTGCCCGTGGTTGCCGAGCGCGCGCGCCGCAGCGCGCTGTGGCTGGCGGAGGACGTGCTGCACCTGCCGCGGCCGCTGCCCGCCTGGACACGGCGGGCCTGATCGCCGCTGGCCGGTTCAATCCGCCAGGTGGGCGGGCGGTGGGATCTGGGCCTCCTTGCAGATCCGAAGCTGCAGGGTCTTGACCTTCTTGGGCGAGTCATGCACGCCGCCATCCAGGATGTGGGACATGTTGCCGCGCGCCGCGAACACGACGCTTTTCAGGCCCTGTAGGGCGACCAGCCAGGTCATCTCCTCGATCTTGCAGCTGAAGTCGAAGTCTGCGAAACCCAGCGACTCCAGGGTCTTGAAGTTCTGGAAGACCGTGAGGTCGATGGTGCGTTCGCCATACCAGCTGCCCGACGGACCCTTGGGCTCGAGGCGGACCGAGGGCAGCGCGTTGATCGCATCGATCAGGGCGGCAGGCAGGACCCGCAGCTCCCCCTTGGTCTTGCCCTTGGGCAGCTCGTTCAAGTCCATCCGGATCGTCACGCTGGCCAGTCCCCTCAAGTCGCTCGCATCGACGACGGACAAGGGAATTCCCACCACCTGAAGCTGCGGGCACCCCTGCAGGCCCCGCAGGGAGGTCAGGCTCGCGCATCGACGCGCGTCGATCTCTCGCAAGGTGGCGGGGGGACTTCCCAGGTCCGCGAGGACGGGGCAGGCCTCCACGGAGATCACCTCCAGTTGCCTGCAGGCCTGCATGCCGTCCAGGCGCGCCAGGTTGGCACTTCCATCGCAGACCAATCGCACGAGGCTGGCGGGCAGCTGCCCCAGGGAGGTCAGGCCCGGACAGTTCTTGAGGGTGAGGGTCGTGACCGGACCGTCCCATCCGCGTGGCAAGGTCGTCACCGCCGAATCCGCAAGATCGACCGTCTCCAGCTGCTTGAGGATGCCCAGGGGCGAGGCGTCCTTGAGCGCCGCGCAGTCCTGCAGGTCCACCTGCTTGAGGGCCGGCAGTGCGCCGATGTGGCCCAGATCAGACAATCCGCTGTTTCTTGCTGTCAGTTGGGTGAGCGTGGGAATTTCTCTCAGGCCCCGCAGGTCCTTGAGGTTGCGGGTGTGATTGAGCGACAGGCTGGTGAGCGCGCCGCCGAATGCGGGCAGGTGGGCCAGCGACGCCAGGGCCTGGCAGCCATCCAGGGAAAAATCCTGGGTCCCGTCGTACAGCTTGTTGGCCGCGATCGGCAAGTTCGCCAGCCCCTCCAGCGACGTGAGGGAGGCACACATTTCCAGGTCCAGCGTCTCCAGCGCGGTGCAGGCGGCCAGCGGCTGGAGCGAACCCAGGCCCGCGCATTCACGCAGGTCCAGGGTTTTCAGGCGGGTGGCGGCATTCAGGACCTCCAGCGTGGTCACCTGCTTGCATTCGCGCAGGTTCAACACCGTCAGGTGCTGCGCGCACGCTGCCAAGGCGCTCAGGTCGGACAGCGCCTCGTTCTCCGACAGGTCCAGGTGGGTGATCCGCGGCGACTGCGCCAGAGCCGACAGGTCCTCCACGCCGCTGCAGGCGAGGTTGCATTCGGTCAGGGCCGGCGCCTGCAGTCCCTGCAGGGAGACCAGGCGGCCCTTGCCGTTCCAGCGACGACCGGCGATCTTCAGCACCTGCAGCTTGGGCATCGGACCGAAGCCCGCCAGGTCCGGGGTGATGTCGTCGCCGATGTGGATGGACAGGTGGGTGAGCTCGTCAAACCCCTGCAGCGTCGGCGCCTGCTGGCAAAAGACCAGTTCCAGTTCGGTGATCTGGGCTCGCAGCTTGGCCAGCGGGCTTTGCGGGCGGGCGCGGCACATGAGGCCAAAGAGCGCCAGATCCAGGTAGGGCTGCGCCGGCCCGGTACCCGTGAAGCGCTTGCCACGCACCAGCGCGCCATTCTTGACCGAGACGCCCTCGACCAGCGTGTCGAAGTCATCGCCCAGGGCGGCCGACAGCTCCAGCCCCATGAGGATGTTGGGCACATCCCGGGAGGACAGCAGCTTCCAGACGGCCCCCACATCCGACCTCAGCGCCTTGGTCGGCTTGGCGCGGGGCAGCAGCTTGCGGTCGTCGATCTCGATGGTCTTGGTGTCGATCCCCGGGGGCAATGCCTTCAGGGGCTTGAGCGCGCCGCAGCCGGTCAGACCCAGGACCTTCACCGGTGACTTCCAGACTTCGGGCAAGGTCTCGAGCTTGGGGCACCCGGTGATGCGCACGGAGGTGAGGTGCTCCAGCCGGCCCAGCGCCGACGCGTCCACCAGTTCCGGACATTTCTTGATCTCCAGCTTGCGCAGGTGCGCCAGCGACGCCAGGGCATCCAGGTCGGTGATCGCGATCTGGTCCATGCGCAACTCCTGCAGGACCGCCGCGCCTGCCTCGATCCCCGCGAGATCGGCCAGAACCGTGCAGCGGTTGATCGTCAGCTCGGTGATCCCGGGCGCCAGAGGCGGCAGGCCTCGCAGCGAGCTCAAGGCCTTCATGTCATTGAGCGCCAGGAAACTGGTGTGTGCCTCTCCCGGAGCGGTCAACTCGGTGGCCAGCTGCTTCATCGGCAGGCCCTCGATCGAGGCCAGGGCTTCGCAGCCCGAAAAGTCCAGCGCCTCCAGGCGGGTGAGCTTCTTCAGGTCCGACAGGTCGGCGATCCGCTCCAGTCCGCCGATGTCCAGCGCACGCAGCTTCGTGGCACCCCGCAGCGCACGCAGGGATCGGAGGGCAGCGCAGTAAGCCAGGTCCAGTTCCTCCAGGGTCCCTGCACTGGCCTCCAGACTGTCGATGGACTCCAGGCGCTGGTTGCTTCGCAACTTCACTTGGCGCAGACGGGGACTGGCCGACAGACCCCCGATGTCGACCAGGTCCATGTAGGACGCGTCGAGTACTTCCAGGCGCGGTGCGTCCAGGCCCCGCAGGGTTTCGAGGGTGGGCCGCTCCTGGCCATACATCAGGAGGCCGCTGCCCAGGGTGAGGGAGCGGAGCTTGGCCAGCGTGCCCAGCGCTGCGACATCGGCCCCCTTGAAGTCGGCACTGAGGGTGATGTTGGCCGATGTCAATGCGGCAAACCGCGACAGGTCAGGCAGAACAGCGACCTTGCACACGAGGGTGGTCACCGCATCACGCAGCTTCGCCTCTGGCGTTCCCTTGGCCGCAAGCCCCAGTTGCTGCAGCAGCAGTGCGTCCAGGAAGGGTTGGGTCTTGTCATTGCCGGTGAAGCGCTTGCCCCGTACCAGCTGGCCCTCGGCGTCCACGCTCACTTCCGTCAGCAGGCCCTCCAGGGGCTCGCCCATGGCCGCGGCCAACTCCAGACCTTGCAGGGCCGTCTTGCGGTCCTTTTCCAGGCACAGCTTGTAGATGCGGGAGGCCTCGCCTTTCAGGGGCTTGAGGCGGACGACGGGTTCTGTCATGGGTGTTGATTCGGGATTTGCAGTGGGGATCAACGGGTGGGGCCGTCGGCGGTTGCTCAGTCGGCAGGCAACTGGATCACGCGTCCGAACTTCAGGTGCGCGCCGGATTTTCCGTCGGCGGTGACCACCCAGAGCAAGGGGCAGCGCGTGCGCGTCTCGGGCTCGGCCGCATAACCATCCGTGAGGTAGATGCAGGCGTCAAAGGGGCCGTGACTCGGGTCTCGCACCCATTCCAGGGCCGGGTCGAAGGCCGTGCCCCCGCCCCCCTTGGGCGCAGCCGGGGTCTTGCCCTGGTACGGATAGCTGCGATGCACCTGCGCATCGCATTCGATGACGATGACTTCGGCATCGTTCTTCCAGATGCCGTGGATCTCGCGGAAGAACACTTCCAGTACCTTGTCGGAGATCGACCCGGAGGTGTCGATCACCACCGCAAGGCGTTGCTTGCGGCGGATGCGGATACCTGGAAAGGTGCCAAAGCGCTTGGACATGCGACGGTTCGTGGCCACGACTTCGGTGCGGTAGCCGCTGCTGGCAAACAGGCGCAGGGTGCGTTTCCAGTCGATCTGGGGCTTGCGCCGCTCGGCAATGGCATCGAGTTCGCTGCGGATCTCGGCGGGCAGGTTGCCCCAGCCCTTGGACGCCGCATGGTCCCGGGCCCGCAGCAGGTGCCGCTCCAGGTCGGCCTCCAGGGCCTGGCGCAGGCCCTCGGTCAGTGCGGGCGCCCCGGAGCCGGATCCGCCAAAGCCTTCACCGCCCCCGGCGTACCAGAAACTGTGGTCTCCCTGCTGCGGCTCGCCCAGGGCCTGGCGCAGGGCTTCCTCGCTGCGGGGAGCGCCGGTCGACTTGCCGGCCTTCATCGCCTGGTTCAGCGCCTGGAACTTCTCGTAGTACCACTCCAGCGTCTGGTTGGCCTCCAGCCCCATGTCCGGAAATTCGCGCAGGGTGACGGCCATGTCCGGCAGCGGCCAGGGCGCCACATGCTGATTCACCACCAGGTCGGCCGCGATGTTGAACAACTTCGGGTCACCCCGCTGGATCAGAGGGCGATACAGATGGCGAAACAGCAGGTGCAGCGCCTCGTGCTTGATCACCGCGACCCGCTCGTCCTTCTTCAAGGACTTCATGAAGAACTCGGGATTGACGATCAGGTGCAGGCCCTGGGGCGTGAGCGAGACGGCGGCGGTGGGCACCTTGTCATCGATCCGGCGCACGACCCCGCTCAGGAGGTGCCCGTAGAACGGCTCCTTGAGCAACAGGGCGACGATGCCCCGGCTGACCTCGTCGCCGACCGAGGCCTGGGACTTGTCGGCCTTGGAAGCGGCCGCGGCCTTCGCCATCAAAGCCCTCCGAGCACGCGCTTGGCCAGCTCCGGCGACCGCAGCATCGCGGGCAATTCGCCCCCCGCGGCCACCAGGTCCCGGTGCAGGCTGAAACGCAGGTCGTTGGGAATGTCGTCGTGCAGCAGGAAGGCCGTGAGGTTGGCCGCGTGCGCAGGTTCCTGCCGGTACTTCGGATCGGCCAGGGTGAGGTACAGGCGCGTGCAGATGGTCGCAATCCGATCCACCCGCTTGGCCGCCCCGGGACCCTTGGCCAGTTGCGCGATGCGCTTGGCCACCGCCGCGAAATCCTTCGCATCCAGAATGTCGTAGGGGTTGACCAGCTGCTCCAGGTCGTCATTGACGAAGGCCAGGAACGTGGTCGCGGTGATGTCGTCCAATGAGCTGGCCGCCAGCACCCGCACCAGCTCGATGTCCTTCTTCAAGTCCGCGATGGCGCCGATCTGGTCGAAGAACTGCGTCAGCGTTCGGGGGGTGGTGCGCTTGCCCGTGATCACCTCCGGATACGTCAGGACAAAGGCGATGCCCCGCGAGTCGATGCCGCTGGCACTGGCCCACCGGCTCCAGGCCTTCAGGTCGAACACCATGGTCAGGTGCAGCATGCGCGTGAGCATGGCGTCGTCCATGGTGCTGACCGAGTAGTCGCCGCCTTCGGGGTTGGCGGTACAGACGATCTGCCATTTGGGCGGCAGCTTCCAGGAGAACATCTCGAACTCCTGCAGCAGCTGCATGGTGCCGCGCAGGATACGGTCGTCGGCGCGGTTCAGATCGTCCAGCAGCAGGATGCCCGGACCGGTGTCGTCTTCGCGCGGCACCCACTCCGGGGCCATGTAGACCGTGGTTTCGTCGCCCTGGATGTCGGGGTTGGGGTCGTTGCGCACCGGCAGCCCGTGCAGGTCGCCCATCTCCTCGAACTGCGCGGGCGCGCAGTAGCGGAACTTCCACCCGTTGCTGGCGGCGAAGGCCTTGACGATGGCGGTCTTGCCGATGCCGTGCAGGCCCCAGATGCAGATCGGGGTGGGCCGCTTGCCCTGGCCGTTGGGGCTGGCGCCAGCCGATTTTTCCTCGTTCGCCAGGTTGGTACGAAAGATGTGCTCCAGGGCGCGCGTGACCGATTCGCTGTCAAGCTTGGCGCCATAAGTGGTGTACGAGTCGGACATGGTGGTGTGTCGATAGAGGGAAAAGCCAGGGCTTTGATGGGGTATGGGTTCGTTTAAGGATCCCGGATGAAATAATCATACTGGTCAGAATAAGAACCGATCGATGGCGGCGGAACATCCCCGCCGTCCATTGCCTGCAAGGAGGCAGACACACATGGCCAAACCCCTGATCGTGACCCTGGGCAGCGAGACCCTCTCGTTTACCCTGAGTGAGGTCGAGCGCAGTGACCTGTACGGCGCGCGCAAGCGCGTGCCCACGGATGCACAGGGTCGCACCTGCACGCGTGCTGCGCTCACGGCCGATGGCAGCCAGCTGGTCGCCGCGGGAATGTCCGGTCAGGGGTACTTCGATGCCCAGGGCCGCTACGTGCCCCGGGGCAGCCTGGTGGGCGTCGATGCGCAGGGCCAGGTCGTCCCGCCCCAAGCCTCCACCCTCGGGCTGCCCCAGACCCTGCAAGGCCCCCTGGATCCGGGCGCTGTACTGGACATGGAGCTCCTGAGCGTCTACCTGCTCGAGCCCGAGCAGCCCGCCGGTGCGCTGATCGACCGCCTCAAGGCCGGCGACGTCTATGCCTGCGACTTCAACTACGCGGCCAGCCTGGAAGTGGAGCGCGCCTTTCTCCTGGGCAACGACCAGGGCCTGTTCGCGCTCGTGGGCAAGCCGGCGCAGGTGGCCTGGGTGGAAGAAGGCGCCCGCTTCGCGCCCCCGGTCGAAGCTGCCGACGCCGCCGACGACCTCGATTTTGAAATGCTCTGAAGTCCGCCATGTCCCAGAACCTGCACCTGGCCAATGAAAAGGGCCGCAACGCCTTCGTCACCCTGGCCGCCGTCAAAGCCGCGGCGGCCCCGCGCCTGTCCCTGCCGGGCGAAGCGGTGACCTTCCGGCGCTACATCGCCTGCACGGAGAGCGGCACCCATGCCGCGCTCAGCGCGCGCTGGGGCGACAACTACGCCACGCACCTGGTCGAGGGCGACCCGGAGGTCGATCTGGAGCAGGTGGGCCAGTTCATCGAACAGACGCAGACGGTCTACCTGGACCCCGACGGGCAGGTGCTGACGGTGGAGCCGAGCCTGATCGAGGTGCTGACCCACCCGGATGGATCCGAGCGCGAGCGACGCCAGCCCCAGGAGAGCGACGCGAACATCGCATCGGCCCTGCCGGTGCGATGGACAGGCAAGCGCATTGCACTGGCCGAGGCGGTGCGCAAATTCAGCTTCAAGCGCCGCCTGCAACTTCGCCACAGCGACGGCCTGACCTACGAATTCCTGCACGCCATGGCCAAGGAACTGGGCGAGCCCCGCAGCGTGATGCTGCTGGGAACCGGCGACAAGGGCACCGGGCCGCTGGTGTTCCAGGCCAACGGCCGGCCCTACCGGGGTTTTCTGGAGGGACAGGTCCAGGGCACCTCGTACCGTCTCACCCTGCTTCTGAGCGACATGGAACTCAAGCGCCCCGCAGCGGCAGGAGGTGCGGCATGAGCGCCACCCCCTACAGCGGCGGCCAGCCTTTCGGCGCGGGCCTGCGCGATGCGAGCCTGTCGGATGCCGGCCTGCTCGAGACCCTGCAAACCTACAAGCGGCGCGTGGCCGGCACCTACCGCGCCCTGCCGCCCGCCCGCCTGGGCGAGATCAGTCCGGCCCCCATGTGGGTCACGCGCAAGATCGACGGCGAGACCTGGTTCCTGGTCCGCCAGGCGGGCCAGGTGTTCCTGGCGAGCCCGGCCGGCCGTGTGCTGGCGGGAGACCTCCCGATCCTGCGCCAGGCGGCCCATCTGCCCGACGACAGCATCGTGGCCGGCGAGTTGCACGCCCGCGTGCAGGACCGGCGCGAACGCGTGGGCGACCTGGCGGCCGCCCTGGCCGGCTCGGGCCCGCAAGCGCCCGAGGGCATTGCCTTCACCGCCTTCGACGGCCTGCGCCTGGGGGGCCAGCCCCTGCCGATCGCCTACGACGAGAGGCTCCAGGCCCTCGCCGCCAGCCTGCCGGCCGCCAGCCACCTGCAGGTGATCGAGGCGCAGGCCATGCACACGGGCCTGGAGGTGTTCCAGCATTTCGAGTCGCAGGTGCTGCCCGCCGGCGGCGAAGGCCTGGTGGTGCGCCACGCCAGCGGCATCATCTACAAGGTCAAGCCCGAGATCACGCTGGACGCGGTGGTGATCGGCTACACGGTCAAGGCCGACCAGCCCCAGGCCTGCCGCTCCCTGCTCCTGGCCCTGCGTCGACCGGAGGGCGATTTCGTGATCGCCGGGGCCTGCGGCAACCTGGGGGACGACGCCTCGCGCCGTGACTGGTTCACCCGCCTGCAGCCGCTGCAGGCCGCGTCGGGCATTCGGCGCGCCAGTGACAGCGGTGGCCTCTACCAGTTCGTGCGACCCCAGGTGGTGGCTGAATTCACCGTCACCGACCTGCAGGGTGAACTCTCGGACGGCCAGGTGCCGATGGCCCAGACCGCGGCGTTCGGTGAGGCCGGCTGGACGCGCGTGGGCGCCCTGCCCTCCCCCAGCCTGATCCACCCCGTCCTCAAGCGCCTGCGAGAGGACAAGCAGGCCGACGAGACCGGCGTGCGTGTCGCGCAGCTGCAGGAATACCTGCCCGCCCGCCCAGAGGCCGCGCCCGCGCAGGGCAGCGCCTTGCCGGCCAGCACCGTGGTGCGCCGCGAGGTCTGGACCAAGACCACCAAGGGGCAGCTGGCCGTGCGCAAACTGCTGGTGTGGAAAACGAACAAGTCCGAGGCCTCGAGCCGCCACCCGGCCTATGTGGTGCACTGGACCGATTACAGCGCGGGCCGCGCCGAACCGCTGGACCGGGAGGTGCGTCCCGCCCCCGATGAAGCCAGCGCGATGCAGATCGCCCAGGGTCTGATTGACGACAACATCAAGAAGGGCTGGGAGAAGGTGGGGCTCTGACATGACGGAACGACTCAAGCCCCTGCGCGGCGAGGGTGCGAAATTGCTCAAGATGGTGGCCGAGGCCACCGACCTGGCCACCCTGGAGCAGGCCCTGGAGCTGGCCAACGCGATCGGGCAGCCCGCCGAGGGACTGCTCGAGGGGGTCCAGGTGACCGCCGCGGGCGAGCTTTTGCCCAGCAGCCGTTTTCGCGGCACGCAGGCCACCCAGGCGACGCTCGACCTGCTGCTGGTGCACCAGCTCTCGCTCGCCCCGGCAGGCTCGCCGGAGGCGCAGCTGCGGCAGTCCGTGCGTCACCTGGCCCTGTCGTGCCCCCTGCTGGCGCCTCTGCGCGGATTTGACGGCCTGGAAACCCTGGAGCTCACCGTGCCGGCGGGCGCGCAATGGACGGACCTGTCCGCCTGGGGTCCGTTGCCGGCCTTGCGGACCTTGTCGATCACCCAGGCGGGCACGAAGGATCGGCCCGCCTGCCTGCTGTCACTCGAGGGCCTGCACGCGCCTGCGCTGGAGACCGCGAACTTGAAGGCCCTGGGCCTGACCCGCATCGACGCGCTTGCAGCATCGTCGGCGTTGTCCGAGGTCGATCTGGCCGAGAACCCCGCCCTGGCGTCAATCGACGCCCTGGCTTCAAGCGCCGCGTCGCTGACCACCTTGAACCTGGAGGCCTGTGCCGCGCTGGGCGGCATCGGTGCGCTGGCAGGCGCAGCCTCTCTGCGTGCCCTCAACCTCCAGGGCTGTGCCCGTGTCACGTCCTTGCAGCCCTTGGCCGCCAGCGCCGGACTCGCCCAGATCGATCTGGCCGACTGCGCCAGCCTGGTGTCCCTGGAGGGTCTGTGCCCGACGCCGGTGGGTCCTTCCCGCTACCGCGCCTTGAGCCTCAAGGGGTGCGCCTCGCTGCGGTCCCTGCGGGGCCTGCCCCCCCTGAACGAGGAAGTCGAGAGCCTGCAACTGCAGGACATGCCGGCACTGGCCAGTCTGGATGGGATCGAAGCCGCCCGCGGGATCGAGACCCTGGTGATGGAAGACTTGGCCCTGACCAACCTGGACGGCCTGTCGGAACTGACGCGATTGACCGAAGTCAGCGCCGTCGATTGCAAAGACCTGGAGGATGTCCGCGTACTGGGCCGATTGCCCGCCTTGGTCCAGGCCAGAGTCAGTGGCAGCCCGAAGCTCGCCCGCCTGCCCGAGGCCTGGGGCGACAGGCTGGAATCGCTGGAACTGTTCAAAGGCGTCTACACCGCGATCGGGCGGCTGCCTGCCAGCCTGAAAAAACTGTCGGTGCGCGAAGCCCGATCGCTGCACGACCTGCAGGGTGTCGAAGGCGCCCTGGCCCTCAAGGAGATCTCGGTCGACACCTATTTGCGCGATGCCAGCGCGCTCAACGGACTGCCGCTGGCCTGCGTCTGCTGCTCCGGTGGAACTGCAGGCGCCGTGACGCCGGCCTGGGTGCATTCCGCCCTGGGCATGCTCAAGCCGCTGCGGCTGGACCTGCGGTCAGCGAACCTGAAAGACCTGCAATTCCTGCTCGAACTTCCCGACCTGCAGCAGCTGCATGTGGACTATCAGTCCTGCCAGACCTATGGCTTCAAGGGCTATGACCACCTCACCGAGGCCGCAGTGCGGACCTTGCAGCGGGTGGTCTGCAAGAAACACCAGCTGGCCTTGCCCGCCTTCCTCAAGCCGCGGCGGGCGTCCACCCAGGCGGCGGCCCCGGGCGGGCCCAGCCTGGCCGACCTCAAGCGGGGCCTGACCTCGACCGATTTCCATGAAGTCGTCGCGGCGGTGAACGCCCTGCGCACCAGCGGCGATGCCGGCCTGCACGACGCGGTCCTGGAGGGCGTGCATGCGCCCACCCTGTACACCGGCGACACCGCCTCGCTGGGAAAGATCTTCCGGGACATCCGCGCCCCCTACCGCCCATGGGCCCGGTGGGCCCTGACGCATGTCCTGATGGACGCGCCGCCGACAAGCGCCTCGGCCCAGGCCCTGTGCAACACGATCGAGTCCATCACCCTGAGCGTCAGCCCGGTGCATAGGCGGCAGACCCCCGGCCCGCTGGCCTGGGGGCGGTTCAAGGCATTGAAGTCGCTGACGCTGGAAGGCATCGCCGACCAGGACCTGTCGTACCTGAGCGAGGTCGCTTCGTTGCAGTCGCTGTCGCTCAAAGGCCTGGCCCAGATGGTCTCCCTCCAGAGCCTGGCGGCCATGAAAGCACTGCCCACGCTGCACACCCTGAAGCTGGAGGAATGCAAGGCCCTGCAGTCCCTCGAGGGGCTGCAGGGAGCCACGCGACTGGAGATGATCACCGCCTCCGGATGCGAGGCCTTGCGCGATTTTTCGGCGATGTCGGGTCTGCAGGCCCTGCGGGTGTTTCCGGGCTGGAGCCTGCGTTCGCCTCGCATCGACTTCGCATCGTTTGGCGCGCTCACGGACATCGGCTTCGTCACCGGGCTGCGAGGGGCCGAGGCCATCGAGCTGAAGCTGCAGGGACGGGTGGACCTGTCGGCGCTGGCACAACTGCCCCAGTTGCAGGCGCTGAGCCTGGAGCTGGACACGCTGGAACAGGATTTCTCGCCGCTCAGCGGCCTGCGCAAGCTGCAGATCGACCTGATCGATCCCGCCACCGGCTACAGCAGCAGCCCTCAGGGCAAGCCCCAGCCTGGACAGTCGCATGCGTGGCGCGGCGAATTCCCCTTGCTGGAGACCCTGCGGGTCACCGGGGGCGCGCACGACCTGTCACAGCTGCGCGCGCCAGCGCTCACCGCCTTCGAGGGCTACAGCCGGTTGACCTCCCTGAAGGGTGTCGGCCATGCGGCGAAGCTGACCTTCTACCTGGCCGATTGCGAGTCCCTGGACGGCCTGGCTGGCAGCCCCGTGACGTCCCTCGATCTGCACTACCTGGAAAAGCACACGGCCAAGCTGCCCAGTTTCGCCGTGATCCACGAGGTGCCGAACCTGCACACCCTGCGCATCGCCCCGACGCTGACCCCGCAGCACGCGCGCGAGTTGACGGGGTGCGTGCAGGTGCAGTGCCTGCAGGCCCACGGGTATCGCGGGTCGCTGGCCTTCCTCGCAGGATGGACGCAACTGGCTGAAATCGACCTGCGTGATTCCGGCGAGCTGACCGATCTGGAGATGCTCTGCACCCTGCCCTCGCTGACCCTGGTGCGCCTGCGCGGTGCCGCCCTGAAGCGGGAGTCCTGGCCCAAGGCCCTGCAAGACCGCCTGGACTTCAGGAGCACCTAGCCGGGGCGTCTCGGGCATCACCCCCGCGGGTGATGCCTGGCGTGCAACTGCTTGAGCCGCTCGCGTGCCACGTGCGTGTAGATGGTGGTGGTGGAGATGTCTGCATGCCCCAGCAGCATCTGGACTGCCCGCAAGTCGGCCCCGTGATTGAGCAGGTGGGTGGCAAACGCGTGACGCAGCGTGTGCGGCGACAGGGGCGCCGTGATGCCGGCGGCCTGGGCATGCTTCTTCACCACCACCCAGAACATCGCCCGCGTCATGGCCGCACCTCGCGCGGTCACGAACAGGTCCTCGGTGGCCTGCCCCGCCAGGATCTCCCCGCGGGCCTGCTCCAGGTAACGCACCAGCCAGTCGCTGGCCACCTCGCCAAAGGGCACCAGCCGCATCTTGCCGCCCTTGCCCAGCACCCGCACCACATGCTCGGACAGGCTCACGTTCAACACCTTGAGCGTGACCAGCTCGCTCACACGCAGGCCGCTGGCGTACATCAGTTCCAGCATGGCGCGGTCACGCAGGCCCAGGGGCATGGCCACGTCGGGCGCGGCCAGCAGGGCCTCCACCTGCGGCTGCGTGAGCGTGCGCGGCACGCGCAGTGGCCGCTTGGCAGACTGCAGCTTCAGCGTGGGATCCGCCGTCACCAGCCGCTCGCGCAGCGCCCAGCGGAAAAAGCGCCGGAACACCGCCAGCCGCCGGTTGGCCGAGGTCGCCCGCGTCTGCGCGTGGCGGTGGGCGAAATACCCGCTCAAGTCGGTTTCGCCCGAAGCGACAAGGGCCACGCCCCGGCCTCGCAGCCAGCGGTCGTAGCCCTCCAGGTCGCGGCGGTAGGCCGCCAGGGTGTTCTTCGACAGGCCCTCTTCCAGCCAGAGGGCGTCGATGAAGGTGTCGATCAGCGGATCGGGCGTGTCGCTCAATCGCGTCTCAATCGCGGCTCAATCGGCGCTCAATCGAGCTTGAGCTTGGCGCTGTCCACCACCTTCTTGTACACCTCGTACTCGGCGCGGATCTGCTGCGAGAACTGTTCGGGCGTGTTGCCGATGATGACGGAACCGGTGTCCTCGATGCGCTTGCGCACCGCCGGATCCTGCAGCGCCTTGAGCGTGCCGGCGCTGACCTTGTCGACCACGTCCTTGGGCAAGCCCTTGGGAGCGGTGATGCCGTAGTAGGCCATGCGGTTCACGGGCTCCAGGCCGACTTCCTTGAAGGTGGGCACGTTGTTCAGGCCCGCCACGCGCTGGGGCGCCGCCACCACGATGGCGATCAGGCGGCCTTCCTTGATGAAAGGCAGCGCCGAGGGCAGGTTGTCGAAGATGATCGGCACCTGACCGGCCACGGTGTCGTTCAGGGCCGGGCCCGCGCCGCGATAGGGGATGTGCGTCACGAAGGTGCCGGTCAGGCTCTTGTACAACTCCATCTGCAGGTGGCCGATGCCGCCCGTGCCCGAGGACGAATACGAGTACCTGCCGGGGTTCTTCTTCAACTCCGCGACGAAGCCGGGGTAGTCGCGCGCCGGGAAGCTCGGGTGCACCGCGATCACGTTGGGCGTCGCGGCGATGTTGATGATCGGCGTGAAATCGGTGAGGGTGTTGTACGGGATCTTGGGGTTGATCGCCGGGTTGGCCGCCGTCGTGGAGACGGTGGCCACTCCGAGCAGGTAGCCATCGGGCGCCGCACGTGCGATCTCGGTGGCTCCCACCACGCCGCCACCGCCCGCCTTGTTCTCGACCACCACGCTCTGGCCCAGGGCCTTGCCCAGGGGCTCGGAGATGGTGCGGGCGATGATGTCCGTGGTGCCGCCCGGTGCAAAGGGCACCTGCAGGCGGATCGGCTTGCTCGGGTAGGCCTGGGCCCAGGCCGCGCCAGCGGACAGGGCCAGGACAGCGGCGGAAAACACGACACAGTGACGGCGTTGCATGGAGTCTCCTCGGGTTGGGGCCAGCCGGAACGGCCGGAATAAGCGGATCTTAAAGCGTGCGCCGGCCGGGTTGTTCCGAGGGGTTGCTATGCTCGACGGGTGAATCTCCTGCAGCTGCTATTTCCCGATTTCTCCCTCATCCTGTGTGGCTGGCTCCTGTGCCGCTACACGTCCCTGGACCGCAAGGTCTGGGAGCCGGTCGAGGCGCTGGTTTACTACTTCCTGTTTCCCGTCCTCCTGTTCCATTCGGTCGTGCGCCAGCCCCTGGACCTGGGCAGCGCCTCGACGCTGATTGGCGCCGGCGTGACCCTGGCCCTGGCCGGGATCGCGCTGTCCTATGTCCTGCCTTACCTGCCCGGGATCGGTCGGCACATCGACGCCCGGGACCATGCCGCCGGCGCCCAGGTGGCCTTCCGCTTCAACTCCTTCATCGGCCTGGCGGTGATGGACCGCCTGGCGGGCCCGCAGGCGGTGCAGATGCTGGCCATCCTGATGGGGTTTTGCATCCCGATGTTCAACACCGCCGCCGTCTGGCCGATGGCGCGCCAGTCGGGGACCCATTTCGGGGCGGCCGTGATCCGCAACCCCCTGATCATTGCGACGGTCAGCGGCCTGCTGGCCAACCTCGCCGGGCTGTCGATTCCCGTGTGGCTGGAGCCCACCGTCACGCGCATCGGCGCCTCCTCCATCGCCCTGGGCCTGATGGCGGCGGGGGCAGGCCTGCAACTGAGTTCGCTGGCGCAAAGCAAGTCGCTGGCCCTGTCGCTGCTGGCGATCAAGCATCTGGCGCTGCCCCTGCTGGCGCTGGCGCTGGCACGCCTGATGCGACTGGACACCCTGCAGACGACCACCTTCCTGTGCTTTTCCGCGCTGCCCACCGCCTCCAGCGGCTATGTGCTGGCCGCTCGCATGGGCTACAACGGCGCCTTCGTCGCGGCGCTGGTCACCCTGTCCACCCTGCTGGCCGCCCTGAGCATTCCCTTCGCGCTGGGGGTCCTGCTGCCCCTGGCCGCCCGCTAGCCCTCAGGTCACGCTGCGCCCGCACCCTGGGCCAGCGCCCAGTCCACGTGCTCACGAACCAGTGCGCTGGGGTGCTCCCGCAAGGCGGTGAGGGCCCGGCGCAGGCCGACGTCGTCCTCCTGGCGCAAGGCGTTGCCAGCCGCCACCGCCACGTTGCGAAGCCAGCGTTCGTGCCCGATGCGGCGGATCGGGCTGCCTTGCGTCCGTTGCTGGAATTGCGCCTCGGTCCATCCCAGCGGGTCGGCCAGGGCCTGGCCCACCATCGCCTCGCGCGCGTCGAAATCCGGCAGGTCGCTGCGCTGCGCGAACTTGTTCCAGGGGCAGGCCAGCTGGCAGTCATCGCACCCGTAGATGCGGTTGCCGATCGGCGCCCGCAGTTCCAGGGGGATCGGGCCCGGGTGCTCGATGGTGAGGTAGGAGATGCAGCGGCGGGCATCGAGCCGGCCGGGGCCCACGATGGCCTGTGTGGGACACAGGTCCATGCAGGCGCTGCAGCTGCCGCAGTGGTCGGTGACCGGGGGCGTGGCGGGCAGCGGCAGGTCCAGGTAGATCTCGCCCAGGAAGAACATCGACCCAGCCTCGCGGTTCAAGACCAGGGTGTGCTTGCCCCGCCAGCCCTGGCCGCTGCGGGCCGCCAGTTCCGCCTCCAGCACCGGCGCCGAATCGGTGAACACCCGGTGCCCGAGGGGACCGACAGCCGCCGCGATCCGGTCGGCCAGCTGCTGCAGGCGCGCGCGCAGCACCTTGTGGTAATCGCGGCCCCGGGCGTAGAGGGACACCACCGCCTCGCGGGGTCGCCCCAGTCGCGCCCACTCGACGGCCTGCCAGCCCTCGGGCGTGTCCCGGGGCAGGTAGTCCATGCGGGCAGTGAGGACACTGACCGTCCCGGGCACCAGTTCGGCGGGACGGGCCCGTTTCAGGCCGTGGGCGGCCATGTAGGCCATCTCTCCGTGGAAACCACGCGACAACCAGTCCAGAAGCCCCGGTTCCGCCGAGGACAGGTCGATGCCCGAGACGCCAATTTGGGAGAATCCAAGCTCACGCGCCCACTGCCCGACCTGCGGGACGAGCGACGAACCGTCGAAATGAGCTTGACTGCTGCCGACCATCACCCGCCGATTGTAGGAAGCCCCCTTGTGACCCGCTGGCGAGTCGAGGCGGACACCCTCGCCTTCGCCCGCCGGCTCGCAGCGCACGCGGAAATCCGCAACGCCTTCGTGGCGCTGCGCGGCGACCTGGGCGCGGGCAAGACGACCTTCGTGCGGCACCTGCTGCGGTCGCTCGGTGTCGCTGGCCGCATCAAGAGCCCCACCTACGCCGTGGTCGAACCGCACGAGGGCGCGCCGCTGCCCGGCCAGGTGGCGCCGCTGCCGATCTGGCATTTCGACTTCTACCGTTTCAACGACCCGCGCGAGTGGGAGGACGCCGGTTTTCGCGATGTCTTCGCGGGGCCGGGTCTGAAGATCGCCGAATGGCCTGAACAGGCGGGCGGCGTACTGCCCACCCCGGACCTCACGCTGGACATCGCCGTCCAGGCCGACGACGCGCGCGAAGTGACCGTACGCGCCCACACCCCGCGGGGCCAGGCCCTGATGGCCGCATGATCCGGCGGCGTCACGTCCTCAAGGCGGGTACCCTGGTGCTCTCGCTGGGCGTTGCCGAGATCGCGCGCGGGGCCACCATCCTGGCGGTCCGCATCTGGCCCGCACCGGACTACTCGCGCGTCACCATCGAGTCCGACGGCCAGCTGGTCTCGCGCCAGTCCCTGGTCACGAACCCGCCACGGCTGGTCGTGGACATCGAAGGCATCGACCTGAACCCCGCGCTGCGCCAGCTGGTGGCGAAGGTCAAGCCCGACGACCCCTACATCGCGGGCATCCGGGCGGGCCAGTACGCGCCGGGGGAGGTGCGACTGGTCTTCGATCTGAAGCAGGCCGCCGTGCCCCAGGCCTTCCACCTGCCGCCCATCGCGGCCTACCGCCACCGGCTGGTGCTGGATGTCTACCCGGCCGCCCCGGTGGACCCACTCGAGCAACTGATCGCACAGCGCCTGCGCGAGATGCCCCCCGCCCCTGCCGCGGCCCCGAACCCGCCGCCGGCGGCGTCCGCCGCCGCACCGGCGCGCGACCCCCTGGGCGAACTGATCGAGCGCCAGATGCAACGCGCGTCGGCGCCGCCTGCTCCCCCTGCGCCCCCTGCGCCCGCCACGGTGGCCGAGGCCGCCCCGGCCCCGGCGCCAGCCTCGCGCACGGACCGTCTCATCGTGATCGCCCTGGACCCGGGGCATGGCGGCGAGGACCCTGGCGCCATCGGCCCGGGCGGCACGCGCGAGAAGGACGTCGTCCTGAGCGTCGCCCAGCGGCTGCAGGCGCGCATCAACGCCAGCAGCGTCAACGGCAGTCCCATGCGCGCCTTCCTCACTCGCGACGCCGACTTCTTCGTGCCGCTGCATGTGCGTGTCCAAAAGGCACGGCGCGTGCAGGCCGACTTGTTCGTGAGCATCCACGCCGACGCCTTCTTCACGCCCACGGCGCGCGGCGCCAGCGTCTTTGCCCTGAGCCAGAGCGGCGCCTCCAGCACCGCGGCCCGCTGGATGGCCGACAAGGAGAACCGGGCCGACCTGATCGGGGGCGTCAACGTCAAGACGCAGGACGCCCACGTGGCGCGGGTGCTGCTGGACATGAGCACCACCGCGCAGATCAACGACAGCCTGCGACTGGGCAGCGCCATGCTCGGCGAGATCGGACAGGTGGGGCGGCTGCACAAGCCGCGCGTGGAACAGGCGGGCTTTGCGGTCCTCAAGGCCCCTGACATTCCCAGCGTGCTGGTGGAGACCGCCTTCATCTCCAACCCCGAGGAAGAGGCGCGCCTGCGCAGCGAGGCCTACCAGGAGCAACTGGCCGATGCGCTGATGAAGGGGATCCAGCGCTACTTCGCGGCCAACCCGCCACTGGCGCGAAGCCGCACGGTCTAGCCCGGCGTGCCGGGCCTCAGGGTGCGGGGGCTTGCGCGCCTGTCGCGGCGACAGCCTTGCGCCGGGCCCGCCAGGCACCGAACAGGACGATCAGCCCCGGCACGATGATCAGCGCCCAGATGATCTTGTCCAGGTTGGCCTTGACCCAGGGCACGCTGCCCAGGAAATAGCCCGCGGTGCAGATGCCCAGCACCCAGATCAGTGCGCCGATCACGTTGTAGAAGGTGAACTTCGCGCGGTCCATTTCCGCCACGCCCGCGACGAAGGGCGCGAAGGTGCGGATGAAGGGCATGAAGCGCGCCACGATGATCGTGACGCCGCCATAGCGCTCGTAGAAGGCGTGGGCCTGCAGAAAGGCACGCCGATTGAAGAACCGGGACTGCTCCCACTGGAACACCTTGGGTCCGAAATAGCGTCCGATGGTGTAGTTGCACTGATCGCCCAGGATGGCGGCGGCAATCAGCACCCCCATGGCCACGGGCAGGCTCATGAAGCCCACGCCGCACAGCGCGCCCACCACGAACAGGAGGGAGTCCCCTGGCAGGAAAGGCATCACCACCAGCCCGGTCTCGACGAAGACGATCAGGAACAACAGGGCGTAGACCCAGGGGCCATGGTCCCGGACAAACGCCTCCAGGTAGCGGTCCACATGCAGGATGAAGTCGATCAGGAAGGCGGCGTATTCCATGGCGGGGCATTATGGCCCGCCGCCTAGAATGCCGGGGTGTCCGCCCAGCCTGAAACCCCTCCGCGCCGACCGATCCGCGAACTGCCCGACGAACTGGTCAGTCAGATCGCCGCGGGCGAGGTCATCGAACGCCCTGCCTCGGTCGTGCGCGAACTGGTCGACAACGCCCTGGACGCCGGGGCGCGCCAGGTCACGGTGCGCCTGCTGGCTGGCGGTACCCGCCTCGTGTCCGTCGAGGACGACGGCGCGGGGATCGCGCCGGGCGAGCTGGCGATTGCCCTCAAGCGCCACGCCACCAGCAAGATCGCGTCCCTGTCCGACCTGGAGGCCGTGGGAACCATGGGCTTTCGCGGCGAGGCGCTGGCCGCCATCGCTTCGGTCTCCGAACTGAGCCTGCTCTCGCGCGTCGAGGGCGAGGCCACCGCCTTCCTGCTGGAGGCGCGCACTGGCGAGCTGCGGCCCGCGGCGCGCGCCGTCGGCACCACGGTCGAAGTGAAGGAGCTGTTCTTCAGCACACCCGCGCGCCGCAAGTTCCTCAAGACTGACGCGACCGAACTGGCCCACTGCATCGAGGCGGTTCGCCGCCATGCCCTGGCCTGGCCGCAGGCCGGGTTCGCCATCTGGCACGAGGGCAAGCTGGTGGAACAGTGGCGCCCCACCCCCGCGCGCGCCACCCGCATCGCCGACGTGCTGGGCAAGGACTTCATCGACCAGAGCGTGGCCGTCGATGCGCAAGCCGGCCCGCTGCGGGTGACCGGTCATGCCGGCCTGCCCGATGCGGCCCGCTCCCGCGCCGACCAGCAGTTCGCCTACGTGAACGGCCGCTATGTCCGTGACAAGGTCATCGGCCACGCCGTGCGCAGCGCCTACGAGGACGTGCTGCATGGCCAGCGCCAGCCGGTCTACGTGCTGGCCATCGACATCGATCCCGCGCAGGTGGACGTGAACGTGCATCCGACCAAGGTCGAAGTGCGCTTTCGTGATGGCCGTGCCGTGCACCAGGCGGTGCGGCACGCGGTGGAAAACGCGCTGGCCACGCCGCGCGCAGGGCAAGGCACGGGCCAGGGGCCGTTCGCAGCGGCGGCAGACCCTTGGGCGCAGGACACCCGTCCGGGACCCGGCGGATTCGCGCCGCCACAGGTCCCGGACGCGGCGGCGCCCCCGCGCTGGAGCCAGCCCTCGATCCACTTCGCGGCGCGCGAGGACCTGCCGGGCCAGCCCGTCTCCGACCTCGGTCTGCTGTGGCAGCCGGGCGTGGCCCCGGCGGCTCCCGGTGCACCCCGCCCCGGACTGTCCGCCCCCTTGCCCGACGGTGACTGGCCCCTGGGGCGGGCGCTCGCGCAGTTGCAGGGTGTCTACATCCTGGCCGAGAACGCGCAGGGTCTGGTGGTCGTGGACATGCACGCGGCGCACGAGCGCATCGTGTACGAGAAGCTCAAGGCGCAGGCCGGCGACGATGCCACGCAGGCCATCGCCAGCCAGCCGCTGCTGATTCCCGCCACCTTCGCGGCCACGCCCCAGGAAATTGCGACCGCCGAGTCCAGCGCGCAGGCCCTGCAGCTGCTGGGACTGGACATCGCGCCGCTCTCGGCCAGGACGCTGGCCGTGCGGGCCGTGCCCACCACCCTGGCCCAGGGCGACGCGGTCGAACTCGCGCGCAGCGTGCTGGCCGAACTGGCGCAGCATGACGCCAGCACCGTGATCCAGCGGGCCCGCAACGAGCTGCTGGCCACCATGGCCTGCCACGGTGCGGTACGCGCCAACCGCCGCCTCACGCTCGACGAAATGAACGCCCTGCTGCGGCAGATGGAGCAGACCGAACGTTCCGACCAATGCAACCACGGGCGGCCGACCTGGCGGCAGCTCTCGCTGCGCGAGCTCGACGCCCTGTTCCTGCGCGGTCGCTGAAGCGGCGTCCCTGACCGATGTCCCGCGCGCCAGATTCGCCGCCCTTCCTCGCGCTGGCAGGCCCCACGGCCAGCGGCAAAACCGCCGCAGCACTGGCCCTGGCGAGCAGGCGGCCCATCGAGATCGTCAGCGTGGACTCCGCCCTGGTCTATCAGGGCATGGACATCGGCACGGCCAAACCTACGGCGGCGGAGCGCGCCCAGGCGCCACACCATCTGATCGACATCCGTGATCCTGCCCGGGCCTACAGCGCCGCCGAGTTCGCCACGGATGCGGCGCGCTGCATCCGCGAGATCCATGCCCGCGGCGCCCTGCCGGTGCTGGTGGGTGGCACCATGCTGTATTTCAAGGCCTTGTTCGAGGGCCTGTCCGACATGCCCGCCGCCGACCCGCAGGTACGCGCCGAACTCGACGCGCAGGCGGCACGTGAGGGCTGGCCCGCGCTGCACGCCGAACTCGCGCAGGTCGATCCGGTCACCGCGGCGCGCCTGCCGCCCCACGACGCTCAGCGGATCCAGCGCGCCCTGGAGGTTTATCGCCTCTCGGGCCGCCCCCTGAGCCACTGGCATGCCGACACTCCGGGCGGTCCGGATGGCGCCCGCGCGCCGATGCCGCCGGCGATGCTGCTGTCACTGGAACCCCAGGACCGCGCCTGGCTGCATGAACGCATCGCCCTGCGGTTCAGGCAGATGCTGGCGGACGGATTCCTGGACGAGGTGCAGCGCCTGCGCGCCCGGGGCGACCTGCACCCGCTCATGCCCTCCATGCGCTGTGTCGGGTACCGCCAGGCCTGGGCCTGGCTGGAGGACACCCGGCATGCGCAGGACGTGGGCGGTGACCCGCCGCCCGCGTCCATTCTGCTGGAGGCCGGTATCGCGGCCACCCGTCAGCTGGCCAAGCGGCAGCTGACGTGGCTGCGTGGCATGCCCACCCGCCGCGTGATCGCCTGTGACGCACCGGATGCCATCGAGCAGACGCTGCGCGCTGCACAGGAGATCCCCGCATGAATGCGCCCTGGCAGGACACGGCCACCAAGCCTGTCGTGCGCGCGCAGGGCCTGGCCAAGCGCTATGGCGAGGAGACCGTGTTCTCGGGCGTCTCCCTGACCGTCGCTGCCGGTGAGTTCGTGGCCATCGTCGGTGACTCGGGTGTGGGCAAATCCACCCTCCTGAATGTCCTGGCCGGACTGGACACCTTCGACGAGGGACGTGTCACCCTTTGCGGCCAGGATCTGAGCGAGGCCAGCGACGACGCACGCGCCTTGCTGCGGCGGCGTCATGTGGGCTTCGTCTTCCAGGCCTTCCACGTTCTGCCCCACCTCGATGTGGCGCAGAACATCGCTCTGCCCCTCATGCTCCTGGGCCAGCCCCCTGCCGTCATCGCCCCGCGCGTGCAGGCCATGCTCGAGTCCGTCGGCCTGCAGGGACTGGGGGCCCGCCTGCCCCAGCAGCTGAGCGGAGGACAGCTGCAGCGGGTGGCCATCGCGCGCGCGCTGGTGCATCGCCCCGCCCTGCTCCTGGCGGACGAGCCCACGGGCAACCTGGACCCCGGCACCGCCATGCGCGTGATGGATCTGCTGCTGGCGCAGACACGAGAGCAAGGTGCCGCCCTGGTCCTGGTCACGCACTCCGAGACGGCGGCCCGCCGCGGCGACCGCGTGCTGCACCTGACCGCGCACGGCTTTGCCTGACACGGCAGGCAGCCGGTTTTGTCCGACAGCCGCAGCGGCTGCAGCCTGACGTCCCGGCGTCCAGCCCCGACTACGCTCGGTACCGACGGGCGCCGCCACGGCGCCTGCACGCCCACACCAGGAGAAGCCCATGGCCACCACCCGTTCAGGCAAGGACGCCTGCGACCTACTCGATGCTGATCACCGCGCCATCAAGAAGATGTTCAAGGAATACGAGGAACTCACCGGCTCACGCGCGCGCAGTGCCGCCCAGAAGAAGCTGGAGCTGGCGCAACGCATCTGCCAGGAGCTCACGATCCATGCCCAGATCGAGGAGGAAATCTTCTACCCGGCGGTGCGCGCCGCGATCAAGGACACCGATTTGCTGGATGAAGCCGAGGTCGAGCATCAGACCGTGCGCAGCCTGGTCGCCCAGATCCAGCGCGCCAGCGAGACCGACGACAGGGTGGATGCCAAGGTCAAGGTGCTGGGCGAGTACGTCGACCACCATGTGAAGGAAGAACGCGGCGAGATCTTTGCGCGGGCCCGCAGCGCCCGCAAGCTGGACCTGATGGCGATGCGCGAGCAGCTGGAGCAGCGCAAGGAGGAGCTCATGGCCGAATTCACGCCGGCCCTGGGCGAACTCGCCGCCTGAACAGGGCTCGCAAGCCCCCGCCCCTGCGCGGGAGCGCGCCGGCAGGCCACAATCGGCGCATGCTGGCCCTGCTGCGCACCTTCTCCTGGCAGGAACTGCGCCACCACCCCTGGCGCAGTGCCGCCGCCGTGGCTGCTGTCATGCTGGGAGTGGCGCTGGCGTTCTCGGTGCACCTGATCAACGCCTCGGCGCTCTCCGAATTCTCCAGCGCCGTGCGCTCCGTCAACGGCCAGCCTGATCTGGAGCTGCGCGCGGTGCAAGGCGGCTTCGACGAATCGCTGTATGCGCGCGTCGCGCAGCACCCGCAGGTGACGCTGGCCAGCCCCGTGCTGGAAACCAGTACCGTGGTCACCCCGCCGGGCGGCCGCCGGCAGGCCTTGCGGGTGGTGGGCATCGACGCGCTCACGGTCGCAGCGATGGCGCCCTCGCTGCTGCCGACACCCGCGCCGGGTAGCGGCCGCTTTGCGCTGTTCGAACCGGCCACCGTCTTTCTCAATCCTGCCGCACGCCAGCTGCTGCCTGCCCCACAGATCGAACTGCAGGTGGGCCTGCGCCGGGTGCGGGTCGCCGTGGCGGGCACCGTCGCCGCCGGGGGAGCGCCGACAGCCGTCATGGACATCGCCGCGGCCCAGGACCTGCTGGGACGGGGGGGACAGCTCACACGCATCGACTTGCGGCTGGCACCCGGCACGGTGCGGGACGACTTCGTGCGTTCGCTCCAGCTGCCGCCGGACGTCACCGCCACCGAACCGGGCGATGCCGCGCAGCGCGTGAGCAACCTCTCGCGGGCGTACCGCGTGAACCTCACCGTGCTGGCCCTGGTGGCCCTGTTCACAGGCGCCTTTCTGGTGTACTCCGTGCTGTCCCTGAGCGTCGCGCGCCGCGCGCGCCAGCTGGCCCTCCTGGGCGTGCTGGGACTGACCGCGCGTCAGCGCCTGCAGCTGGTGGTCACCGAATCGGCGGGCCTGGGTGCCGTCGGCAGCCTGGCCGGCCTGGCCCTCGGCACGGGTCTGGCAGCCCTGGCCCTGCATCTGCTGGGGGGCGACCTGGGCGGAGGCTACTTCGCGGGTGTTGCACCGAGCCTGCAATGGAGCGGCCTCGCGGCGCTGGCCTACGGCGTCCTGGGCGTGGCCGCCGCCGTGGCCGGAGGCTGGCTGCCGGCCCGCCAGGCGCAACGCCTGCCGCTGGCGCCCTCCCTCAAGGGGCTGGGGCAGGCCACCACCACCGGGCGCAGGCACTTTGCCAGCCTGCTGCTGATCGCCCTCGCGGGACTGCTGGCGCTGGCGCCGCCCGTCGCCGGTGTGCCCCTGGCCGCCTATGTCTCGATCGCCTTGCTGCTGGTGGGCGGTATCACCGCCCTGCCTGCCACAGTGGCCGCCGTATACGACCGGCTGGCGCCGCGCCTGGCCCACCGCCTGCTGCCCCTGCTGGCGATCGAGCGCGCGCGGCGCGTGCGCGAGACCGCGGCGGTGGCTGTCAGCGGCGTGGTCGCTTCCCTGAGCCTCGCGGTCGCCCTGACGGTGATGGTCGCCAGCTTTCGGGATTCCGTGACGCGCTGGCTGGACGTGGTGCTGCCCGCGGACCTGTATGTACGCACCGCCGACGGAACGGCCGCGGGAGACACCGCCTACCTCGACCCCGCCTTCGTGCAGGCCGCCCGCCAGGTCCCGGGCGTGGCCCGCGCTGTCACCCAGCGCGTACGCACCCTCCTGCTGGATCCGGCGCTGCCGGCCGTCGCCCTGCTGGCGCGCCCGATCGACGACCCGGCCCGCACCCTGCCCCTGGTGGATACGCCCCTGCCCGTCCCCGCCGGCCGCATCGGGCTGTATGTGAGCGAGGCCATCACCGACCTGTATGGTGTGCGTCCGGGCCAGGGCTTCGAGCGCCTGTCGCAGGCCTTCGCAGGCCGGCCTGATTTCTTCGTGGCGGGCACCTGGCGTGATTACGCGCGCCAGAGCGGCGCGGTGATGATCGACCGCGCCGACTACCTGCGCCTGACCGGTGACGAACGTGTGAACGACCTCCTGCTGTGGCTCGCGCCCGGCGCGGACGCCGCCGACGTCCAGGGCGCGCTGCGCGGGCTCGGGGACAGCGGCGCGTTGCTCGAGTTCGCCACGACACAGGACATCCGAACCGTGTCGCTGCGCATCTTCGACCGCAGTTTCGTGGTCACCTACTGGCTGCAGGCGGTGGCCATCGGCATCGGCCTGTTCGGCGTGGCGGCCAGCTTCAGCGCCCAGGTCCTGGCGCGGCGCAAGGAGTTCGGCCTGCTGCAACACCTGGGGCTCACGCGGCGGCAGGTGCTGACCGTGGTGGCGGGGGAAGGCGCGGCCTGGACCCTGGTCGGATCGCTGGCCGGCCTGGCCCTGGGCCTGGCTGTGGCCGTGGTGCTGGTGCATGTGGTCAATCCGCAAAGCTTCCACTGGACCATGGATCTGCTCGTGCCATGGACGCGCCTGCTGCTCCTGTGTGCTGCGGTGGTGGCGGCGGGCACGCTCACCGCCTGGCTCGCGGGCCGGGCCGCGGCAGGCCGCGACACCGTGCTGGCCGTCAAGGAGGACTGGTGATGCAGCACCTGTCCCGCCGCGCGATCCTGCGGGCGCTGGCCGCCGGTACGGGCGGGAGCCTGCTCCCCGGGCTGGTACAGGCCCTGCCGCCACGCCCGCTGGTGTTTCCCCGCGACCACGGCGCGCATCCCGACCTGCGCACCGAATGGTGGTACGTCACCGGGCAGGCCCGGGCCGGCGAGCGCCTGTTCGGATTCCAGGTCACGTTCTTTCGCTCGCGTGTCGACGTCACGCAGGGCCTGGCCTCGGCGTTCGCCGCGCGCCAACTGGTGTTCGCCCATGCCGCCGTGACCGACGTGCAGGGCCAGCGCCTGTGGCACGACCAGCGCATCGCCCGCGCCGGCTTCGGGATCGCGCAGGCCGACACGGACGACACCCGCCTCAAGCTGCGTGACTGGACCCTGACCCGAGAGGCCGATGGCAGTTACCGCGCGCGCGTGCCGGCCCGGGAGTTCTCGCTGGACCTGCGCTTTGTACCCACCCAGCCCCTGCTGCTGCAGGGGCGCGAAGGCCTTTCGCGCAAGGGACCGCAGCCGCAGCAGGCCAGCTACTACTACAGCCAGCCCCAGCTGCAGGCCAGCGGGCGCCTGAAGCTGCAAGGACAGGCTCATGACCTGAGCGGACGCGCCTGGCTGGACCACGAGTGGAGCGAAGAATTGCTCCACCCGCAGGCTGTGGGCTGGGACTGGCTGGGGATGAACCTCGAGGACGGCAGCGCCCTCACTGCCTTTCGCCTGCGGCGCGCCGACGGTACGGCGGTATGGGACGGCGGGTCATGGCGCCCCCGGGCAGGGCCGGTGCAGGCCTTCGAGGCGGGGCGCACCACCTTCACCCCGCTGCGGTCCTGGACCAGCCCGGTCTCGGGGGCGCGCTACCCGGTGCAGTGGCAGGTCGATTGCCCCGCGGGGCGCTACACGGTGCGGGCCCTCGTGGACAACCAGGAGCTCGATAGCCGCACGTCCACCGGGGCGGTGTACTGGGAAGGCCTGAGCGAGCTGGCCGACGCCCGCGGGCGCGTCATCGGAATGGGCTATCTTGAGATGACAGGCTACGCGCAGCCACTGCGGCTGTGAGGCGCGCTCAGGTGCCGATCACCTGGCAGCTGCCAGGTGCGGCCGCCAGCAGGTGGCGGACCTGTTCTGCCACGGAGCCGAAGAGGCGATCCACCATCCCGGGGTGCTCGTCCTGCCCCATCAGGATGGTGTCGCATCCGAGCTCGCGCGACCGGTCAGCACCATGGCCCACCCGACTACACTGCCCGCCATGGCACGCCGACCTCCCTCCGACCCCGCCCTCAAGGGGCAGCCCCTCTCCCTGTCCGGCCTCCTGCCTTTCCTGCGCCCCTACCGGGGCCGTATCGCGCTGGCCGCCCTGTTCCTGGTGCTGGCGGCCGGTGCCACGCTGCTCTTTCCCCTGGCCTTGCGCGGTCTGATCGACGGCGGGTTGGCGGGACTGAGCCAGGGCGAGGCCGTGATGTCCCTGCGCCAGCATTTCCTGGCCCTGTTCGCCGTCGCAGTGGCCCTGGGCGTGTTCTCGGCGGCGCGCTACTACACGGTCAGCTGGCTGGGAGAGCGCGTCACCGCCGATTTGCGCAACGCGGTCTATGCCCACGTGGTGCGCCAGAGCCCGGAATTCTTCGAGACCACCCAGACCGGCGAGGTGCTCTCGCGACTGACCACCGACACGACCCTGGTGCAGACGGTGGTGGGTTCCTCCTTGTCCATGGGCCTGCGCAATGCGGTCATGGGGGCGGGAGCGCTGGTGATGCTGGTATGGACCAATCCCTGGGTCATGACGCAGGTGTTGCTGATCGTGGTGGGCGTCGTGCTGCCCACCATGTGGTTTGGCCGACGCGTGCGCCGCCTGTCGCGAGCAAGCCAGGACCGCGTGGCCGACGCCAGCGCCATCGCCGCGGAAGTCCTCAATGCCATCCCGGTGGTCCAAAGCCATGCCGCCGAAGACCGCGAGGCCCGTCGGTTCGACGCGTCCACCGAGCAGGCCTTCGGCACCGCCATTCGCCGCACCCGTGCGAGGGCCTTGCTGGTGGCCTTCATCATCATCGCGACCTCCGGACTGCTGCTCTGGGGCCTGTACGAGGGCACGCAGGCTGTGCTGGCCGGGCTGATCACTGCAGGTCACCTGGGCCAGACGGTGCTCTACGTGATCATCCTGGCCGGCGCGGTGGCGGTGCTGGGAGAGGTGTATGGCGACCTGCTGCGGGCCGCCGGGGCGACCGAGCGCCTGATGGAACTGCTCAATGCCCGCTCCCCGGTCGCCTCTCCGTCCGATCCGGTCCAGGCCCCCTGGCCCGCAGGGGGCAGTGCGCTGCGATTCGAGTCACTGCAATTTCGCTATCCCTCCCGGCCGCAGACACAGGCGCTCGCTGACTTCGCCTTGGACGTGCGGGCTGGCGAGACAGTGGCCCTGGTGGGCGCCAGCGGTGCGGGCAAGACCACCGTGCTGCAGCTGCTGCTTCGGTTCTACGACCCGCAGTCGGGGCGTATCGTGCTCGATGGCATCCCCATCGACCGCATGATGCTGCAAGACCTGCGAGAGCGCGTCGCCATCGTGCCGCAAGAGCCGGTGATCTTCTCGGCCAGCGCGCTGGAAAACATCCGCTACGGACGGCCCGGCGCCAGCGACGACGAGGTCAAGGCCGCCGCGCGCGATGCCTATGCCCATGACTTCATCAGTGCACTGCCAGGCGGTTATGACTGCTTCCTGGGAGAGCGGGGGGTACGCCTGTCAGGCGGACAGCGACAGCGGATCGCCATCGCGCGGGCCATGCTGAAAAACCCGCCCTTGCTGCTGCTGGACGAGGCCACCAGCGCCCTGGATGCCGAGAGCGAACGCATGGTGCAAGCGGCCCTGCATTCGGCCATGCGGGGTCGCACCACACTGGTCATCGCGCACCGCCTGGCCACCGTGCAACAGGCAGACCGCATCGTGGTGCTTGATCACGGGCGCATCGTGGAGCAAGGTACGCATGAGGCCTTGCTGGCACAAGGCGGTCTGTACGCGCGTCTGGCGAGCTTGCAGTTTCTGGCTTGAGACGCTGCAACCTACTGCAGCGGCCCCTTCAGGGCGGGCGGCACTGGCAGCGGCAGCACCCCGATTCCCTCTTCGAGCAAGGCCTCGGTCTCTTCACGCGTGGCCTGGCCGCGAATCCCGCGCTCGTCGGCCTCGCCGTAGTGGATGCGGCGGGCCTCTTCGGCAAAGCGCTCTCCCACGTCCTCGGTGTGGGCCATCACGTGGGCCACCGCCTTCATCCAGGCCGCCTGCAGGGCGGCCTCGGGCGGCACCATCACGCTCTGGCGTCCCGTTGCGGCGGGCGGGGTCGCAGGTGCGGGGGCCGCAGCCCCCAGGTTCAGGCGCGGCGCGCTCAGGCGCTTGATCACCGCGGTATCGCCGCACATCGGGCATTCGACCAGCCCGCGCGCCAGCTGCCCCTGGAAATCGTCTTCCGAGGCGAACCAGCCCTCGAACAGGTGGGCGTGGGTGCATTGCAGGTCCAGGACCTTCATGAGCGCCGCCGGACCGCCCCAAGGCGCGAAGGCCCCCTTGGGGGGCAGGAAGCCAAACAGCGTGAACCGACGTGGGGGTGCGTCATGCCGCGGATTGTGCGCGCCAGTCCAAAACCCAGTCACCCGACAGGACGTTCTGCAGCCACAGGGCGCAGGTCAGCGTCTTGCCGTCGGTCACCAGGCCCTGGCGGCACCCGTCCAGGAGCTGGGCGGGCGTGGCCGTGATGACATCCAGGAATTCGGCCTCATCGAGCTGGCGCTGGCCCAGGGTCAAGCCCCGCGCGAACCAGATCTCGATGCCCTCGTCGGCATAGCCGATGCACGGATGCAGGGTGCCCGCGTGGGCCCACTCACGGGCGCTGTAGCCGGTCTCCTCCAGCAGCTCGCGCTGGGCACACAGCAAGGGGTCCTCGCCCGGATGCAGCTTGCCCGCCGGGAATTCAATCATCACCCGGCCTACCGGGTGGCGGTACTGGCGCTCCAGGACGACCTGCCCGTCATCGAGCAGGGCAACGATCACGACCGCCCCCGGATGCAGCACGAACTCACGGTAGGACTCGCCACCATCGGGCAGGCGCACGGTGTCGCGCACGACCTTCAGGAAGCGGCCTTCCAGCAGCTTCTCGCGGCGGACGGTCTGTTCGCGCAGGTGGGCGTCCGCTGCGCCAGAAGGCAGGCTGCCGGCGCTCATGACCGGTGCTTGACCAGGTAGCGCCACACGAACCCGGGGAAGGCCAGCGTCACGAACAGGGCCACGGTGATCGCGTAGAACTCCCAGCCCTGGGGCGCGATCTGGCCGGCGCGGTGCTCCAGCAGCAGGCCCACACCGCCGGCCACGAGGTACATCACCCCCAGCTCCCCCAGGCGCAGGGCCAGGGACTTGGGCGCGCGCAGGGTCACCAGTCCGAACAGGCGCTGGCTGAAGAACGGCAGGTTGGCCGCCAGCAGCGCCAGCACGATGACGAACCAGATCGAGACGGTCAGCGACATGACGCCCCGAGGGTGCGTGTCAGGAGGCCAGCGTGCGCACGATCGCGTCGGCGCACAGGGCCATCAAGCCACCGGGCACGATGCCCAGCACCAGTACCAACGCACCATTGATCGACAGCACCACCCGAACGTCCGCAGGGGCCGAGACGGTGGTCGCGGTGATCGGCGAATCAAAGTACATGACCTTGACCACGCGCAGGTAGTAGAACGCGCCGATCAAGGACGCCATGACCGCGAAGATGGCCAGGCCCAGGTAAAGCACCTCGCCCGACGCCACCAGCGCCTGCAGCACGGCCAGCTTGGCATAGAAGCCCACCAGCGGCGGCACACCGGCCAGCGAAAACATGCACACGGCCATCACGCCGGCATACAAGGGGCTGCGCTGGTTCAGGCCGGCGAGGTCGGCGATCTCCTCGCTCTCGAAGCCTTCACGCGCCAGCAGCAGGATGATGCCGAAGGTGGCCAGCGTGGTCAGCACGTAGGTCACGATGTAGAACATCGAGGCGCTGTAGGCCATGTGGCCGTTGGCGGTGCTGCCATTGGCGACGCCAGCTGCCAGGCCCAGAAGCACGAAGCCCATTTGCGCGATGGTCGAATAGGCCAGCATGCGCTTGAGGTTGGTTTGTGCGATGGCCGCCAGGTTACCCACCAGCAGCGATGCGACCGCCAGCAGGGCCAGCATCTGTTGCCAGTCGATGGCCAGCGGCATCAGGCCCTCCACCAGCAGGCGGATGGCAATACCGAAGGCCGCCAGCTCCGGTGCGGCGCCGATCATGAGCGTGACGGCCGTGGGGGCCCCCTGGTAGACGTCGGGGATCCACATGTGGAAAGGCACGGCGCCCAGCTTGAAAGCCAGACCGGCCACGATGAAGACCAGGCCGAACACCATCACCTCGTGCTTGATGCGGCCGCTGCCGATCGCCTTGAACACCTCGTCGATGTTCAGCGAGCCGGTGGCGCCGTACATCATGGAGATGCCATAGAGCAGGAAGCCCGAGGCCATCGCGCCCAGCACGAAGTACTTCATGGCAGCCTCGGTGGCCTTCTCGTGGTCGCGGCGCAGGGCCACCAGGGCGTAGCTGGAAAGCGTGAGCAACTCCAGGCCCAGGTAGATCACCAGGAAGTTGCTGCCCGAGACCATCACGAAGATGCCCAGGAGCGAGAACAGCGACAGCGTGAACAGCTCGCCTCCGCGCAGCATGTCGCGGTCGGCGGCATAGGGCCGGCTGTACACCAGTGTCACGCCCACGGCGATGGCCGCAAAGGCCTTGAGCCAGTTGCCCATGGGGTCACTGACCACCATCTTTCCGAAGGCGTAGTGGGTGGTCCCCGCCATCGCGGCGCTGGCGCAGAGCCAGGCCACCACGGCCAGCGTCGCCAGGCTCAGGACGTAGGTCAGGCCACGCAGGCGGCTCTTGACGCCCAGGTCCACCAGCAGGATGGCGCAGGCCATGACCGCCAGGACGATCTCCGGGGCGACGACGAAGAGGCTTTGTGTGTCCAGCATGATCAATTCAGCTTCGAAGCCGCCACGTGCTTGAGGAACTCGGCGACGGAGACGTCCATGACGTCGGTGAAGGGCTTGGGATGAATGCCCATGTAAAGGACCGCGATCGCCAGCAGGGCCAGCATGAAGAACTCGCGGCCGTTGATGTCGGTCAGCGCCTTGACATCGTCATTGGCCACCGGACCCAGGTAGACGCGCTTGAACATCCACAAGGTATAGGCAGCACCGAAGATCAGCGCGGTGGCGGCCGCCAGACCCAGCCAGAAATTGGCCTTGGTGGCGCCCAGGATCACCATCCACTCGCCCACGAAGCCGGCGGTGGCGGGCAGGCCGCAGTTGGCCATGGCAAAGAGCAGCGCGAAGGCGGCGAACTTGGGCATGGTGTTGACCACGCCGCCATAGCTGGCGATCTCGCGCGAGTGCACACGGTCATACAGCACGCCGATGCACAGGAACATCGCGCCCGAGACAAAGCCGTGGGCGATCATCTGCACCAGGCCACCGGCGACGCCCAGGTCGTTGAAGATGAAAAAGCCCAGGGTGACGAAGCCCATGTGGGCCACCGACGAATACGCCACCAGCTTCTTCATGTCCTGCTGCACCATCGCCACCAGGCCCACGTAGATCACGGCAATCAGGGACAGCGCGATCATCAGCCAGGCCCACTCGTGGGCGGCATCGGGCGCGATGGGCATCGAGAAACGCAGGAATCCGTAGGCGCCGAGCTTCAGCATGATGGCCGCCAGCACCGCGGAACCGCCGGTGGGCGCCTCCACGTGCACGTCGGGCAGCCAGGTATGCACCGGCCACATCGGCACCTTCACCGCGAAGGCGGCGAAGAACGCGAAGAACAGCAAGGTCTGCGGCGCCGCAGCCAGGGGCAGCTGGTGCCAGGCCTGGATATCGAAGCTGCCTCCCGCCTTGTTGAACAGGTAGATCAGCGCGATCAGCATCAGCAGCGAGCCGAGCAACGTGTACAGGAAGAACTTGAACGCCGCGTAGATCTTGCGGGGGCCGCCCCAGATCCCGATGATCAGGTACATCGGGATCAGCGTCGCCTCGAAGAACACGTAGAACAGCATGCCGTCCAGGGCAGTGAACACGCCGATCATCAGACCCGACAGGATCAGGAACGCGCCCATGTACTGGTTCACGCGTTCGGTGATCGCCTCCCAGGCCGAGATCACCACGATCACCGTGATGAAGGCCGTGAGCGGCACGAACCAGAACGAGATCCCGTCCAGGCCCAGGTGATAGTTCACGTTGAAGCGTTCGATCCAGGGCGCTATCTCGACGAACTGCATGGCGGCCGTGGACGCATCGAACCCGGTGTACAGCGGCAGCGTGACCAGCAGGCTGGCGACGGCGCCGATCAGCGCGAACCAGCGCACCACGCGCGCCTGGTCGTCCCGGCCCAGGGCCAGCAGCACGGCGCCGAAGGCAATCGGCGTCCAGATGGCAAGGCTCAACAAACCCATTTTTATTCTTCTCCTACTTGCCCAGCCAGGCCGACAGCGGCGAGGTGAACCACGTGAGCAGCACGAACAGGCCGATGATCATGGCCAGTGCGTAGTGGTACAGGAAGCCGGTCTGCAACCGGCGCGTGAGCGCGGCGAACAGACCCACCACGCGGGCGCTGCCATTGACGGCAGTGCCATCGATGACGGCTTCATCGCCGCCTTTCCAGAGGGCCCAGCCCAGTCCGCGGGCGCCACGGGCCAGGATGTTCTCGTTGATCCAGTCCATGTAGTACTTGTTGTCCAGCAGCGTGTGCAGCGGCATCACCCGCGCCTTGATGGCTGCCGGCAAGGCCGGATTCACCAGATACAGGTACCAGGCCAGGACCACGCCAGCCACCGCGAGCCAGAACGGCGCCGTCTGCAGGCCGTGCAACGCCATCTGCGCGGCGCCGTGGAAGGCCTGGGAGAGTGAAGCCATCGCCGGGTGCCGCGCGGCGTCGACGAAGATCGCGTCCTTGAAGAAATCGCCGTGCACCAGCGGGCCCAGGGTGAGATAACCGATCACCACCGAGGGAATCGCCAGCAGCAGCAGCGGCGCGGTGACCACCCAGGGCGACTCGTGCGGCTCGTGGTCGTGGCCGTGGTCGTCATGGCCGTGATCGTCATGGTGTGCGTCCGGGTTCTGGTCGAAGCGTTCCTTGCCATGGAACACCAGAAAGTACATGCGGAACGAGTAGAAGGCGGTGACGAACACGCCCGCCAGCACCGCGAAGTTGGCAAAGCCCGCGCCCCACAGGTTCGTGGCGTGCACCGCCTCGATGATGCTGTCCTTGGAGTAGAACCCGGAGAACAGCGGTGTTCCGATCAGGGCCAGCGACCCCAGGAGCGACGTGATCCAGGTGATCGGCATGTACTTGCGCACACCCCCCATCCAGCGGATGTCCTGGTTGTGGTGCATGCCCATGATCACCGAGCCCGCGGCCAGGAACAGGAGCGCCTTGAAGAAGGCGTGCGTCATGAGGTGGAACACCGCCACCGAATAGGCGGAGGCGCCCAGGGCCACCGTCATGTACCCCAGCTGCGACAGCGTCGAATAAGCGACCACCCGCTTGATGTCGTTCTGGATGATGCCCAGGAACCCCATGAACAGGGCCGTGATCGACCCCACCACCAGGATGAAGGACAGGGCGGTGTCGCTCATCTCGAACAGGGGCGACATGCGGGCCACCATGAAGATACCGGCCGTCACCATGGTGGCGGCGTGGATCAGGGCGGAGATCGGTGTGGGACCTTCCATCGAATCAGGGAGCCAGACGTGCAGCGGGAACTGCGCGCTCTTGCCCATGGCGCCGATGAAGAGGCAGATGCAGATCACGGTCACCAGCATCCAGTCGGTACCCGGGAAACCCAGCTTGCCCAGCTCGCCCGCCTTGGCAAAGGTCTCCGCGTAGCTCAGGGTGCCCGCGTAGGCGGCGATCAGGCCGATGCCCAGGATGAAGCCGAAGTCGCCGACCCGGTTCACCAGGAAGGCCTTCATGTTGGCGAAGATGGCCGTCGGCTTGTTGTACCAGAAGCCAATGAGCAGATAGGACACCAGACCCACCGCCTCCCACCCGAAAAACAGCTGCAGGAAGTTGTTGCTCATGACGAGCATCAGCATCGAGAACGTGAACAGGGAGATGTAGGCGAAGAAGCGGTTGTAGCCCTCGTCTTCCTCCATGTAGCCGATGGTGTAGATGTGGACCATCAGCGACACGAAGGTCACGACGCACATCATCATGGCCGTGAGGCCGTCGACCAGGAAGCCGATCTCCATCTTCAGGCCACCGATCACCATCCATTCATAGATCGTGGCGTTGAAGCGCGCGCCGTCCAGGGCCACGCTCTTGAGGGTCATGGCCGACAGCACGAAGGCGACGAACACGCCCAGGATGGTGAGCGAATGCGACAGGCGGCGGCCGATCCAGTTGCCACCGAACTGGGTGCCCAGGATGCCGGCGGCGATCGCGCCCGCCAGGGGCGCGAGGGGCACGGCAAGCAGGGTCGATGCGGAGAGGGTCTGGCTCATATCGTGTGCGGGCTCAGCCCTTGAGCGTGTTGAGTTCTTCGACGTTGATGTTCGACTTGTTGCGGAACAACAGCACCAGGATCGCGAGACCGATGGCCGATTCGGCCGCCGCCACCGTCAGGATGAAGAACACGAAGATCTGGCCGTGCATGTCGTTCAGGTAGTACGAGAACGCGACGAAGTTCATGTTCACCGCCAGCAGCATCAGCTCGATGGCCATGAGCAGCACGATCAGGTTGCGGCGATTGAGGAAGATGCCCACCACCGACAGCGCGAACAGGATCGCGCCGAGGGACAGGAAGTGGCCGAGGGTCAGGCTCATGACGAGGCTCCGGGCGGGGTGTCAGGCGCAGACGCCGGCGGCGCGGCCCGGGTAGGTTCGAGCTTGACCACCTGCAAGCGGTCGGTCGCTTTGACGCGCACCTGGTCGGACGGATCCATGTGGCGGGAGTCCTTGCGTTCACGCAAGGTCAGGGCGATAGCGGCCACGATGGCCACCAGCAGGATCAGGGCGGCGATTTCCAGGGGGAACAGGTACTGGGTGTACAGCAGCTTGCCCAGCTCCTTGGTGTTGGAGTAGTCGGCCGCCACCGGCGCTGCGGCCGCCACGGCCTTGGCGCCTTCACCCACGCGAAAGCCCCCCATCAGCACGGCCGCCATCTCCAGGGCGATCAGTGCCCCGATCAGACCCGCCAGCGGAAAGTGCTTCCAGAAACCCGAACGCAGGCTGTCCATGTGGATGTCCAGCATCATCACCACGAACAGGAACAGCACCATGACCGCGCCGACATACACCAGCACCAGCGAGATGGCCAGGAACTCCGCGCGCAGCAGCAGCCAGATGGCGGCGGCCTGAGAGAACGCGAGCACCAGGAACAGCGCGGCGTGCACCGGGTTGCGCGCGGTGATGACGCGAAAGGACGCGAACAGCAGGATCGCGGAGAAGACGTAGAAGAAACCGGTGACGATGTCCATGGTGTTGTTCTTCGGGTTGGCGCGTCAGCGATAGCGCGCGTCGGCCGCCTTGGCCGCCGCGATCTCGGGCTCGTAGCGGTCGCCCACGGCCAGCAGCATCTCTTTCGTGAAATAGAGGTCGCCGCGCTTCTCGCCGTGGTACTCGAGGATGTGGGTCTCGACGATGGAATCCACCGGGCAGCTTTCCTCACAGAAGCCACAGAAGATGCACTTGGTCAGGTCGATGTCGTAGCGCGTGGTGCGGCGGGTACCGTCGGCGCGCTGGTCGGACTCGATGGTGATCGCCAGCGCCGGACACACGGCCTCACACAGCTTGCAGGCGATGCAGCGCTCTTCGCCGTTCTCATACCGGCGCAGCGCATGCAGGCCCCGGAAACGCGGCGACAGCGGCGTCTTTTCCTCGGGAAACTGGATGGTGATGGCGCGCGAGAGAAAGTACTTGCCGGTGATACGCATGCCTTTGAACAGTTCCACCAGCATGAAGCTGGAGAGGAAGTCCTTGAGCGAAAACGCGGACGGGCGGGACAGGGTTTGGGCGGACATAACTTGACTCGTTATTTCCAGATGTTGAAGGGGGTCTGCATCCACAGGCCCACCACCACCAGCCACACCAGGGTGACGGGGATGAAGATCTTCCAGCCCAGGCGCATGATCTGGTCGTAGCGGTAACGCGGGAAGGTCGAACGCACCCACAGGAACAGGGTGACCACCGCGAAGGTCTTCAGGCCCAGCCAGATCCAGCCGGGGATCGCGGCCAGCAGGGGCGCCTCGACCGGGGGCAGCCAGCCGCCCAGGAACAGGATCACGGCCAGGATCGAGACCAGCCACATGTTGGCGTATTCGGCCAGGAAGAACATGGCGAAGCTCATGCCCGAGTACTCGATCATGTGGCCGGCCACGATCTCGGATTCGCCCTCGACGACGTCGAAGGGGTGGCGGTTGGTCTCCGCCAGGCCCGAGATGAAATACACCAGGAAGATCGGCAGCAGGGGCAGCCAGTTCCAGGACAGGAAGTTCAGGCCCATGTGCGCGAAGTAGCCCTGGCCCTGGCTCATG
>JACCDM010619438.1_pt1 | contig 42563 bp, 45 predicted proteins | sample 7445851 | NCBI WGS metagenome assembly JACCDM01 (sample SAMN15323438, study PRJNA562643) | freshwater metagenome | isolation source: river surface water | place: USA:Blue River Watershed | collected 2017-08-16
ACCTCTTCTAGCGTTAAAGCTTTTTGAATATGAACTTTGGGCAATACTTCTTTTTTCGGTTGCTTGTTTAGAATCTCGACAATTTCATTATGCATAACCTGTAAATTAATTGCCTCGTCGGGTACAAAAACTATCGGTTTTACCACCTTGCGTTTTTTATTAAATCGCAAAGCACGAGTTTTTTTAATAAAATTTTTCAAACCCTCGCCTGCCCCGCTAAAAATTTGGTAAACGATTAGCCTTTTTTCTAAATCGCTAACGCTGCCCTTTTCTTCTTCAGTCAGTTCTAAATTTGGCAACAATGATCTAGATTTTAGTAATATCAAAATAGCTGCAATAACCAAAAATTCAGTTTTTTGATCAATATCAACATTCAACTGGCCAATGTGCGACAAATAGTCGTCGGTCACCCCGGCTAGCGAAATGTCATTAATAAAAAGCTTGCGCTTTTCAACCAATTGCAAAAGTAGGTCCAACGGGCCCTCAAATTCACCGTGTTTTACAACAAAATCCATTTATATATTATAGCTTATTTTGTTGACTTTTGCATGAAATAGGCATATTATTATGGGTATTATATGACACAGAATATTCAATGCAAATCAATGTTCCGCCGCTACCACTTTGTGTGGCTTTTTGCTTTTGAGTATTCACTAGTGTCGTTATCATAAAACCTATTTTTATTTTGATGAAGGAATTAGCGAGTACTCAAAAGGTACTCGCGTTCTTTTATTTAAACATTTTTCAAACCCATTAAAACTCAGAATATGAAAAACAAAAAACCAGAAGACCCAAAAGATTTAACCATTCAAGAAAGAATGGAAAAGTATTCAAAATTCAACGAGCTTGACCCATTTAGCGGTTTTAGTCCTCTCATAACAGGAGAAGAGGCCGCACCATCAATGCCCGTAGCTGATGCAAACTGCAAAGACTTTCACTACACAGCTGATGAAAAAGCTCAAGTTGAAAAAAAGAAAGCAGACGTAAATGCAAAAATCGACCTGAGTTTGCGAAAACACCTAGATCGTTACTGAACTTAAAACCCCGCGCATTTTATTGCCCGGGGTTTTCTATATGACACTTAATGACTCGCCAATTTCCAGCCAAAAAATATAGCAATATGTAAATAAAAAACGGACACAATAATTAAACATGTTTGCCCGTTTATCTATTTTTTTAATCGTAAGGATGGTAATTTTTTAATTTTAATATCATTACCGTCAACCTTACCACTAATGCCTAGGATGGTTATTCTTTCAGAGAATTGATGTATCTCAGACTCTCTTACTATTTTTACCTTTCTTTTATGGTTTGAATAAGCCGCAATCCATAACGGATATTGGTCAAAGTCTTTAGCTAAATGATTTTTATAAAAGCTGTACCCTGTGTATAGTATGGGCTTAACCCCATACCTTTTTTCAACGATTTTTAACCATTTTTTCAAACCCGTTTTTAATTTCTTTTGATTTTGAATAGAGCTTAATCTTTCAAGGTCAACTATCGGAATAATATCACCTTTTTTCAATTTAACAGTATTCAAATAATTATTAGCTTGAAGTGTGGAGTTTTCGTTAGGGTCGTAATAATGGTACGCACCCACTATAAACCCTTGCTTCCTTGCCCCTGCTAGATTAGTGTAGTACTTGCCGTCTCGCCTGTCATCGCCCATGGTAGATCTAATAATAACAAATCTAACCCTGTGCTTATCTTTTTTAACCTTGGCCCAATTAATGCGACCCTGGTAATTAGAAACGTCTATTCCGAAAACCACGGGGGATTTTTTTGAGCCCTGTTTAAACGAAAACAAGCCCAAACATAAAAATAATATTAGTATTTTTTTCATTGTGCTGAATTTTTTAAAATACTAATATATATTAAGTAATTTGTCAATCTACTTAATTAGTTTTTTTCGCAACGTGATACGGTTACTATTTACCGAAAAATTCAGTGCTAAAGTTTAGGCCTTTTTTGATTAGGTCAACAGTAAAATTTTCATCAATACCGTGCATATTACAGTCATCATTGCCCAGTGAAACTAACAATGTTTCAACACCTAGTAATTGTTTAAAGTCGGCAACTATAGGTATGCTACCGCCTACGTATTTAACAATAGGTTCTTTGTTGTAAACCTTTTTTAACAATCCCTTAACCTCTTTAACCTTTTCATTATTAATATCTACCAATATTGGTTGGTTAAATTCGGTATGGGCAATATTTACGGTTACATGTTTTGGTGCATGATTTTTAATGTATTTTTCAATCAACTTATAAACCTTGGCTGGGTTTTGCGGGCTAACTACACGCACGTTTAAACGCGCCTCGGCCATGGCCGGCACAATGTTCGCATAACCATCGCCAATGTAGCCGGTTTTAATACCGGTGGCTTGTATAGTTGGGCGTAGACCAGTTTGGGTGTAAAAATCAAAACCTTTCTCAGTATTCAAAACCTTAACACCGGCAAGTTTTACAATATGTTTACCATTGCCATGTAATTTTTTATGCGCATTTTTAGTTGCAGTATCAACATTAATCAAGCCATCATAAAAACCTGGTATAACTACCCTATTGTTTTTGTCATATAATGATGCAACCAATTTAGTTAGTTCATGTGCGGCGTTTGGTATAGCCCCGCCAAACAACCCCGAGTGCAAATTGGTTTTACCGGTTGTATATGTAACGGTCATACTAAAACCACCACGAAGCGATGCTTCGATCGTTGGGCTGTTGCCCTGTATCTCGCCATCTGAAATCATAATGTAGTCGCTTTGAAGTAGCTTTTTATTTTTAGCCACAATTTGCGGTATGTCGGGATTGGCAGTTTCTTCGTTACCCTCGATCATGAATTTAACATTGTATTTTAATTTACCTTGTTTGATCAATTCGCCAATGGCAATTATGTGAATTAAATTTTGACCCTTGTTATCAACAACACCACGGGCTAATAATTTACTTTTACTACCATTACCAATTTCAGTTAATTTGAATGGGTCAGATTGCCAACCGTCACCCTGCTCGGCGGGTTGTACATCATAGTGACCATAAATTAAAACTGTTTCGTATTTAGGGTTTGCAACATATTCAGCAAAAACAATTGGGTTGCAAAATTTACCATTTAAAAGTTTGGTTTTAAATCCATAATTTTGCAGTGTTTCGGTTAACCACGAAGCCGTTTTTAACATTTCATGTTTAAATGCATCGTCGGTCGATATGCTTTTAAAGGCGACATATTCGCCAAGTAATTTTTTATATTTTTCGAACATAAATTTAATTTTTAAATTAGTCTACTTTTTTAGTAATGATATGCAGTTCATTAAGCTGTTTATCAGAGATTTGCGAAGGAGAATTCATCATTAAGTCTTTACCTTCGCCTGTTTTAGGGAAAGCTATAACTTCGCGAATGTTTGGTTCATTTTCAAGCAACATTATTAGTCGGTCAAAACCCCAAGCAATACCACCGTGCGGAGGTGTACCACTATTTAATGCGTGCAACATGTGACCAAAATTGTTTTCAATATCTTCGTCTTTATGACCGATGATTTTTAAAACTTGTTTAAGGGCATCAGCTTCGTGGTTACGAATTGATCCACCACCAATTTCGTATCCATTTAATATAATGTCGTATTGAGTTGTTAGAATGTCGCCAATGTTTTGGCCATTCATTAGGTTGTCCATATGTTCGGGCACTGGGCGCGAAAATGGATTATGAGTAAATGTCCAGGCACCAACAGTATCAGGGTTATCAGATTTTTCAGTACTTTCAAAAAATGGAAAGTCTACCACCCAACAAAATGCTAACAAATTTTCATCGTCTTTGTTTTCGCGAATATCAGGACGGTCATTGCCGTATTTAGACATAGCTTCGGCATAAGATATACGAGGAAAAGGTATTTGTTGAATACGTTTATGCGGGTACATTTTTTGAACTAGTTCAATAAGCAGTTTTTCGTTTAGTGCCATGACGTCTTCCATTTGCACAAAACTTAGCTCCATATCGATTTGAGTAAATTCAGGTTGGCGGTCACCACGAGTGTCTTCGTCGCGCATACATTTTGCAATTTGAAAATATCGTTCAACACCACCAGCCATTAACAATTGTTTATATTGTTGTGGCGACTGTGGTAATGCATAAAAATTGCCTGGGTATAATCGTGAAGGTACAACATAGTCACGCGCACCTTCGGGAGTTGATTTGGTTAGTATTGGAGTTTCTACCTCGATAAAACCTTCAGAGTCTAGAAAATTACGAATAAAATTTGTTAACTTGTGGCGATTGCGCAAGTTTTTTTGTACACGAGTACGACGCATGTCTAGGTAGCGATATTTCAAGCGGTGTTCTTCACCTATTTCATAGCCGTCAGTTGTTACGTCAAAATATGGAGTCTCGGCACGGTTTAAAACTTCAATGCCAGTTATTTCAAGCTCGATATCGCCATTTTGCACATTAGCATTAATGTTACGCTCTGGCCTTTTGTTAACAATAGCCTTAACAGTTATAACCCATTCAGTACGCAAGTCTTTGGCAACCTCGATAGCTTCGGTATGGTTTGGCAATACAACACATTGTATAAAACCAGTTTTGTCGCGCAAATCTAAAAAGACCATTTTACCCTGGTCGCGACGAATATGTACCCAGCCTGAAACTGTTACCTCCTCTCCTATTTTTTGTGCCAAATCGGCTATATATGTTCGCATAGTATGTATACTATAACAAAAAACCCAAACTTTAGCACGCTATACTACAGGCCTTTTTACTTGCAAATATATGAATGTATTGTATAATAGTAGAAGATAAAACTAAAAATAAAACTATGGACCCTATACTATTAAAGGCCTATAGTGATATAGGCTACTTCGTAGCATACGAAGATGAAAACCGTATTGAATTAGAAGAGCGCGGAGAATCATTAACTATCGACCCAGACAAGGAGGCCTTCTGGGAAAACATATTAGATTATGTGTGGGATGATGTTCTTCGCTTAAAACTACTCAAAGACCTTGGTATATGTAAAAGTTGCGGGGAAAAACATTGTGAGATAATAACTTTACATACCGAAATACTCAGGCCAGAGATTGTTACTATTCGGGGAAAATATTTTGACGAAAAACACCTAAAGTTTCGTGCAAACTTCCCCTTAAAATCTGTTCCTGGAATAATAGAAATGCTTACAAAAGTTTTTTACCTTGAAATTCAGGCCGGTGAAATTGTATACAAATATCGTGATGTTAGAAATTTTCAATTATATATACCAATTAGAATAATTTCAGGGATCGTGGTTCAAATTTAAAGTTATTTAGCACTAAACAGACGTCCAGAAACGTCTGTTTTTTATTTATACCCTTCGGCTTGCAGGTTAAACAATCGAGCGTATTCATCATTTAGTGCAATTAGTTCTTCGTGAGTACCCTGTTCTCGAACTGCGCCCTTGTCAATAACAATAATTCGGTCAGCATTTCGCACAGTTGAAAATCGGTGTGAGATCATAATAACAGTGATATTATCTGGCAACTTTTCAAGTTGTTCAAATATTTGTGCCTCGGCATCGGCATCAATTGCACTGGTTGGCTCGTCAAGTATCCATAAGTCCTTTTTACTATAAAACATTTTAGCAATTGAAACTTTTTGCCACTGACCACCCGATAGTTCAACACCGTCTTTATACTTGCGACCAATTTGAGTTTTGTAGCCATTTTCGTGTGACATAATAAAGTCATGAATACCGGCCTTCTTGGCAGAATCAATTACCATGTCTATATCAATACCTTTTTCGATATCTCCAAGTGCAACAGCCTCTTCGAAAGTTAATTCAAATTTAGCAAAGTCCTGCGGTAATAAGGCAATTTTTGAATAAAAAGCTTCTTTTTCTAAATCACCAGTTTTAATACCATTATATTCAACTGAACCTTTGGTTGGTAAATAAAAACGTAACAATAATTTAGTTATAGTGGTTTTACCAGCCCCGTTTAAGCCAATAATGGCAACCTTCTCGCCACGATTTACAGAAAAATTTAATTTATTTATAATCTTTCGGTCAGATTCGGGATAAACAAAGTTGACGTTTTTGATTTCTAATTTTTCAAAACTTTCAATTTTTTGTGTGCCGTTTTCTATGGCCGGCTGAAATTCAAGATATTTAAAAATATCATACACATACGGTGCATCTTTATACATTCTAGACATCATTCTCAAAATCTTTCTAAAATTATCATTAAACGAATTAAATCGTCCATTAATAAACCAGAAACTACCCACAAGCATACCACCGGTAAAAACTTGATAAATCAAAAAAACTGGGACAAATATTTCCATAACATGTGTAAAAAATTCAGCAAAAATTTTTCTTTTTGAAAACTCATTATCTCTTTGGCTAAAGACGCTATCTATTACAGATCTAGCATTTTCCATTTTATTAATAAGAAAGTCTTTTATTCCAGAAACTTTTATCTCTTGGATAAATGATTTTTTACTAAAAAACTCATCAATCGAATGGAAATACTTTCGCTCTTGTACAACATTGTTTTCGACTTGCCACATTGAACGACCATCTAATAGTTGAACATAAAAATTAACAAGTGACGGGGCTATGACGAAAACCAAAAGCCACCAATTTTTTGTTGCTATAATTATCCCAAGGCTTATGATCATTGGAGCCAGACCAGAAATTGTTTCAAATATTGAGTTGTCTATAAAACCCTGTAGTTTACTAAAGTACGTATCAATATTAACCTTTAAGCTAGAGAAGCTTGAACTTTCATATGTTTGAATATCAACCCTTTCAGATGCTTTAGCTCTCAATATATAAGCCTTGGTCATAAATTTTCTACTGAAAATGTTCGAGACGCGAAAATCCCAGAAAAAAATAATTGTATTTAAAAACCTAAGCAAGACAATAATAATTATTGCAAATATTATCTTTTCATTAAAGAAAATTTTTGTCGAATTATAAATTGCAGTATTTAGAAAAACTGAAAAATACCATGCAGATACAGCCGAAATTACAGCCAAAGAAATATTTAAAAAGACAGAAAGTAGGAATCTTTTCTTGTCGGCTTTTAATGCCAAAGAAATTGTTTTATATATTGACTGAAAGATTTTATTGCCAATACGTTCACTACTTTTCATATACTAAAATCCTACTTTTTGTTTAACTTCGTTCATTTTTTTAGTTGCAATTTCAAGAGCCACTGCCCCACCCTTTTTTAGAATTTGCATAACCGCTTCGGGATTCTTGGCAAATTCGTTTCGGCGTTCGCGCATTGGACCAAAGTAATTTTTAATACTTTCAAGTAATAGGTCTTTTGATTCTTTGTACCCAATACCACCATTTTCATAACGAATACGAATTTCGGCCAACTGTTCAGCTGGAGTTACTAATTTATGCAATGCAAAAATATTACATTCATCTGGATTTTTTACTTCGTTTGGTATTTTAGAATCGGTCACAATGCTCATGACGGCTTTTTGCCATTCTAGGTCGGTGCCAAATAGTGGTACAACGTTTTTATATGATTTAGACATTTTTTGACCATCAGTCCCCGGTACAACTGCCACATCGGGCATTATCATAGCCTCGGGTTCAACAAATGTTGGCCCATTTTGATTGTACAAATTATTAAATGTACGGGCAGTATCGCGTGCGATTTCTAAATGCTGGGCCTGATCGCGACCAACTGGTACCACATTAACATCGTACAGTAATATGTCAGCAGCCATTAATAATGGATAGTCAAACATACCCACATTTATGTCTTTATTTTTAGCCTCGGCGTCTTTGAAAGCATGTGCGCGCATTAGTTCAGGCATTGTAGTTATGCAATTAAACACCCAACACAATTCGGCATGCGGTGGTACGTCAGACTGACGAAACAAAGTTACCTTCTCAGGATCCAAACCAATTGCTAAATAATCAAGCATTAAATTATAAGTATTAGTGCGCATTTCGTTGGGGTCTTTGACACTAGTTAAAGCGTGCAAATCAACAATCATTACAAAAACATTATAATCACCTGTATTTTGCAAATCGACAAATTGTTTCATGGCCCCAAAATAGTTACCTATGTGGGGTGTACCAGTTGGCTTTACGCCTGAAATAAGGGTTTTTTTAGCATTTGAATCTGATTGAATATTCATACATATAAATATACCATTTCTTTGCCACACTTTCCACACTACCCCAATATTTCGGGCCGGCCCGCCAATATGTTAAAATCATTTCACATGGCAAATAACCCAATCCAAATTCGAATACCACCGCAAGACGTCGATGCCGAACGTGCAGTACTGGGTTCGCTATTGGTACGTCCAGGTGCGATACATGAAATCTCAGATGTGATAAATTCAAAATCTTTTTACTATGACAAATTTGGCATAATTTACGACACAATGATTGAATTATCATTGCGTAGCGAGCCAATTGATATTTTGTCAGTTACGAATAGACTGCGCGAGAAGAAAAGACTTGAACAAGTCGGTGGTCAATCAGAGGTGGTTGATTTGGCTCAAGCCGTACCAGCATCAACCAACATTCGCTACTATGCCGATATTGTACAAAAAAAATATGTTTTACGTGAACTAATCAAAGCAGCCGACAATATTGCCGAGCTTGGCTTTAACGAAAGCGATAAACAAATTGAAGAAATACTTGAATACGCTGAAAAAGAATTGCTAGAAATGAAGTCGCGCCCACAAAGCAAACAATATGTGCCAATTAAAAATGCCATGATCGAAGCTTGGGAGCATATTGAAAAACTTCACGAACAAAAAGGCCAAATGCGTGGTATACCAACAGGGTTTAAAGACCTTGATGATTTATTATCGGGCCTACAAAAATCAGACCTTATAATTTTGGCCGCGCGACCTTCAGTTGGTAAAACAACATTTGCACTAGATATTGCCCGCAGTGCGGCGCTTCGACACAATGAACCAACTGTGATTTTTTCACTTGAAATGAGCGCGCAACAATTAGCCAATCGTATGCTATCAGCCGAAGCCCAGGTCAATTCATGGTCACTACGTACTGGTAACATTTCAAAAGAAAGCGACTTTGACCAATTACAAGATGCGTTAGGTAAACTTTCATCGGCGCCAGTATTTATCGACGACCAGGCTGGTACAAACATTGTGCGTATGCGTTCAATCATTCGTCGTATCAAAGCCGAACATGGTTTGGGTTTAATTGTTATTGACTACTTGCAACTAATGAGCCCGATGAAAAATCATGACTCAATGGTTAACCAAGTTACCGAAATTTCGCGAGGCTTGAAAGGTATAGCAAAAGAATTTAACGTGCCCGTACTAGCCCTATCACAGCTATCGCGTGCTGTTGAATCACGTGGTGGCAGACCTCGCCTGTCTGACCTGCGTGACTCGGGTTCAATCGAGCAAGACGCCGACATTGTTATGTTCATTCACAACGAAGACAAGTACAAAAACAAAGAAGAGCGTACAAACATAATTGAAATACTAGTTGAAAAGCACCGTAACGGCCCCGTTGGCAAGGTTGACCTATACTTTGATGAAGCAAAAACAACATTTCAAAACCTAGACAAAACTTATGCTGGTAATGAAAATTACACAGGTGGCGCAAATGTAAATGCTAAAAAAGACAAGTTTAATTTAGATGAATTTTAATTTATGATAGATCCAATTTACAACTTGGCGCAACTGTTTAAAAAACTGCCCGGTATTGGTGAAAGGCAGGCATTTCGCATAACTTATGACATATTATCAAAAGATGCTGGTTTTGCCGAAAGCCTAATTGAACAATTAAAAAACATTCGCGAACGTACGGCTTTGTGTCCAAAATGTTTTAGACGCTATGTAAACGACAACATACTAGTTTGTGAAATTTGTAGTAATCAAAAGACTGACAAAAAAACTATTTTAATTGTTGAACGAGACACTGATTTAACTGCCATAGTTCGCACAAATGTATACAAAGGCTTGTATTTTGTTTTAGGTGGTAGTGTACCGATACTCGAAAAAGACCCTTCAAAAATAATTAGACTAAAAGAACTTTTTAATAGAATTAATGAGTTAGTTGAAAGTTCACCAAAATTAGAAGAAATAATTATTGGCACATCAATAACTCCGGCAGGAGAACATACAGACGAAATAATTCGTACTTATTTAAAAAACATAATTAGCCAAAACAATATCCAAATAAAAAGCTTGGGGCGCGGTATATCAACCGGGACTGAAATTGAATACATTGACCCTGAAACTTTTTCAGGCGCACTAAAAAACAGGTCTTAAAGTATTTATTTAATTATTTAAAAAATTAAATCTGCAAAATAGTACCCTCGACAAACTTTGGGTTATTTTGATAAATTTGCACAAAACCACAAGTCATTCGAAGGCGTTTTTTTGTACCGTCAGATAGATTATAGTTTAATTCGTAAACCAAAGAGTCTCCTCCTGTTAAACAAGTGTCTAGTATCGAGGTTTCAAAGCGATCAATCTCATGCTGTTCAATATGAGACTTGAAAAGGTCAAAATTTGCATTTATAGGTAACTCTAAAGTGCTAGCTAAAAATCCGGGTAGTACAAAGTCGCCAGTTAGGCGATTCCATTTGAAATACCCAAGACCGGCTTTTATAGTTGATTGTTCAATTAATTTTTTTTGATTTTCAGCAATAACAAGATCAGATGCCCCCTTGCGCAACATACGTACAACATTTTTTAAATACAACGTAAAAAGTAAAACAATTAATGCCACAAAAAACCCAACAGCAAATGTCGAGAAAAATATCGAAGTCCAAGCGCCTTCATATTCTTCGGCAGGTATATCGATACTAACGCGAGCAAAAGCTAGACCATTTTTAGGATTATAAACTGGAGCGTGTGCCGTAACCCATTCGCCAAATGCGTCTTTGTGTGGACCCTGAACATAGTTTAGGCCTTGTTCAAAAAAAATACCTTCTTCGGGGCTGGATGTTATGTAAATTTGCCCAGGTATTGAATAATTACCTAAAACAGATGTTTTAGAATCTGCATAGTAAAACAATTGCCCGTCGGGCTTTTTGCCTAAAACATACATAGAGCGAATTTCACCGTCATAAGAATTAGCTTCGATTAAGCGACTTTTAAGCTCTTTATATTTTGGATTATTTATATCAGACAAGTCACCATTTAGAGAAAGCAAATCATTTGGATTGATAAATGAAGCCAATGTCATCGCCTTGACTTGCAAGGCGGCTTTTAGTCTTGCTGTTGTTAACCTGGCAAATAAAAATCCAGTAAGTATGCCAACAATTATAAAAAAGAAAAATAAAAATACACCGATTTTTTCAAGTCTAGATTTTTTTTGTATTTCAGTTAATGAAGGATTCATTAACTATATTATACTAAACACTACCAGTAAAATCCACTGCCGTAACCTGTATTGCTGTTTTGATAAGAATTATTAGTGGGCGCAGAGTTATAACCATAGCTCATATTTGCACCAAAATAATTATTATAAGGTTGGTAGCCAGGACTAAGAACGCCATAACCACCATAGTAGTTGTTAGGTTGGTAACCACCGTAGCCAGAATATATTGGAGAGTACACAACTTCGTTACCCATATAGCCTGAGTTTCCATAAATGTTGCCGTAACCATTCCCATAACCAAAACCTAATCCGGCATTCATTATTCCAAAATTACCACCTTGGTTGTTATAACCAGAACCAAAGCCCAGACCAAAGTTTCCATAGCTGCTGCCATAGTTGTTTCCATAACCACCTTGGTTGTATCCATTATAGCCTGAACCGTAACCATTAGAATTTATAATGCCAAAATTCTGTGCACTAGCGATTCCTGCAAAAGTAAAAACAAGCAAGAAAGACATCGAGACCATTAGAAAGTTTTTTGTGAATTTATTCATAAATCATTACTTGTATTATATTAATAGCTTGACTATATCACAGATTATAAATAAATCAAGCTTGACAAGTCTATTTAATACTTTCTAATAACAGCCTTTAGAACGGCGCATATGGTTAGGCTGTTTTGTGGGTAGATAGGTTTAAAGTTTTTATTTGCAGGTTCAAGCCAAATTTTATCGGCTCCCCCGCTATTTGTTTTACGAAAATATTTTAAAGTAAATTCGCCGTCAACTTCGGCCACAACAATTTGACCGTCTTTCGCAGTATTTGAGCGTTCAACCAATATCATGTCGCCGTCGGCAATGTGTTCGTCAATCATCGAGTCACCATCGACTGTCAGCATATATGTTTGACCAGCTTTTTTAACAAATAAGTCGTTTATATTAACAGTGTCTAGTATTTCAGTTGCATCGGCTGGAAAGCCAGCTTTGACTGTTCCCAGCATTGGTAATTCATCAAAAATTTTAGTTGGTACAATGCGACCCAAGTGGTCTTTGCAAACAATACCCGCATCGATTAATTTATCGACAACTTTTGAAACAGCATTTTTAGAGTGAAAGCCAAAAATATGCATCATTTCAGCATAGGTTGGCATGCGCTTTTCACGCGTGTAGAAATCAGTTAGTTTGGATTTGTAATTATTGTCCATATTTATATTATACTCTTGATGAGGTCAAAAATGAAAACAAACCGAAACTTTTTTGCTTTTTATTTTGTTGTTTGGCTTTACGGATCATTTCGCGTAGCATCATGTGCTTGCGAGCTTCGAACGTATAACCCTTGCCTTGTACGATTTTTGAATCGATGATTTCGTTAAGTCTTTGTAATTCTTTGCGAACTTTTATGTAGTATTGTTGTTCTGACATATATTTATTTGTTTTTACTTATAATTTAACTGAATAATTTTTGAACCTTTACTTATAACCCCCGTCGTCTATTAAATTAAGTATAAGTGAACGGCCGTTCACTGTCAATCAAATATGTGTGGATAAATAAAAAAAGCATGTGGCCTAGTGGCCCCATGCTTTATAAAAATACCTTTTAATTAATCAAAAATAACAAGTGAATTAATTTTTTCGTCAGGGACATAGTTTAATAATAACTCCCTACCTTTTAAAGAATCAACTTCCATTACAAAATTAAACCCAGCTATTTCAGCTCTGCAACCTAAAACAATTTTAGCTGCAGCCTCTGTAGTACCACCAGTTGCCAACAAGTCGTCGTGAATCAACACCTTGTCGCCCGGAATAATTAAACCTTTTTGTACAGTGAGTTCTTCAATAGCCCCATATTCTTTTTTAAAAGATTGGACGATAAGATCTCCAGGCAGTTTACCGGGCTTTCTCGCCATAATCATTGGCTTTCCAGCAAAAAGAGAAATACTTGTTCCAAAAATAAAACCCCGTGCGTCAAGGCATAAAACTTTATTAAAGGCAAAAAGTAAACCCTCTTTTGGCAATAAAGAATTCAGAGCCTTAGCGGTACCCTTTGCTAAAAAGGGGTCAGATATAATGCTTTGCATATCCTTAAAATCTACACCAGGTTTTGGAAAATCCATGTAACCCTTAATTCTTTCTTTTAAATCTTTTTGAAAAACTGTTTCTTTTCTAATTTGGTCTTTTTTCATTTTTATAAGTCTCCTAGCTAATTAATACCATATTTTCGTAATAAATCAAATGCTTGATTTTATATAAATATATGGTATTTTAATAAAGGAAAAATCGTATACAAATGGAAAGACTAAAAATAAAACTAGGTAGCACTAGTGCTCAAAAATTCAAAGCTGTTGAAATCGGTTGTAAATATCTATCTTTGGATTTTACGATTGAAAAAGTCAACGCCCCATCAGGTCAAAATGAACAACCAGTTGGGTTTGATGAAACTTTTGCGGGTGCACTAAATCGCGCAAAACTTGCAATAGAATTATCACCAACTGATTATGACATTGCGATTGGTATTGAGAGTGGAATATTTTCAATAAATTCAAGCGCCGAAACGACAACATTAGATATTGCAATTATTGTCGTGATTACAAAATCAGGCAAGCAAATAGTGGCAAACACACCCGGTTTCGTATTCCCTGAAATTTATGTTAACACAGCAAAAGAACTTGGTTTTGAAAAAAACACAGTTGGCCAAGTTATCGCCGAAAATCTTGGGGGCGACAAAACCGACCCTCACTCAATTTTAAGCAACGGAGTAATCACAAGACAAGAAACACTAATTGAAGGTCTGATGATTGCCTTAAAACAAATTTAAAGAACACACCCCTTTCGGGGTGTTTTTTGTGGACCGTACGCGACTCTTTCATTAGATGAACGGTGGCAAAAACAAAATCCCCTTTTCAGAGGATTTTATTTTGTGGACCGTACAGGACTCGAACCTGCCACCCCCGCTTTGCAAAAGCGGTGCTCTACCAGATGAGCTAACGGCCCTTTTTGTATATTTAACTAACAAAAACCATTTTACCGAAATTTATAAAAAATGCAACTTTTTTTACTTGATTTTAATATCTTTTATTGTGCTATAATGAGTATATGGAAAAAATCAAAAATAACCCGCTTTTTATTATTAGCTTAGCAATACTAGCATTCGCAATTATCTTTTGGGCTTCGGCGCGCGGATTTTATAAACAAGGTTCGTATGTTGAAGTCAAAGGCTTGTCTGAGAAAATCGTCAAAGCCGATACAGCGATTTGGTCAATGAACTTTGAAGTTAAATCAAACAACGTTGATGGCCTATATGCCGATATTGAAAAAAATATTAAAACAATTAAAACTTTTTTGAAAGAAAAAGGCTTTGAAGATTCTGAAATAAACGTGGCTCCGGTAAACATTTACCAAGACACATACAAAGACGCCCTATTTAGATACAATTCAACTAACCAACTATCGGTTTATACTAAAAAAGTTGACCTTGCTAAAAGCGCATCGAACGAAACACTAACACTAGTTAAACGCGGTGTGGTATTAAACCAAAACTCAATTGCATTTGAATTTTCAGACCTAAACAGTATTAAACCTGAAATGCTAGCCGAGGCTATAAAAAATGCTCGCGAAACAGCCAAGCAATTTGCCGACAATTCAGGCTCATCAGTTAACGGAATTTCACGTGGTAACCAAGGCGTATTCGATATAACCGACAAAGACCCAGGCTCACCCGAATTCAAAAAGATTCGTGTTGTTTCAACCTTACGATTTCTACTTCGTTAAAAATAATTAAAACATAAAAATGCCCCACATTCAGTGGAGCTTTTTTTATTTCTTCATAGCCTGATTTATGGCATGCGCAATGACTTCGTCGTGGCCGACGCCGAGTAGTGCTAGGCTTTGGCAAAATGGGCTTTGGTCGTATTCAAATGGACGGGTGTTTATACGTTCAACTACTAAACCGCGGTGTGGCGCATGCACAATATCAATTGCCATATGATGCGGGTAGTCAAACAGTGCGTGAATGTTTTTAGCTAATTTAGTTAGAGATTCTTTTTCGGCATGAGTAAATGTATTATGAAATCCTTCAACGTGGCGATTTTCAAGCGGGACCAGCGCGTACTGGTCTTGCCCACGAAAACCTTTGATTATACCTACATGCGCCCGGCGCCCAACCGGTAAATTAGTAATCATAACCTCGCCTTCAAAGTCTAAAAATATATGCCCAGCTGTAAACAAATCCATTTGATTTTTGGCTACAATTTCAGGGTAGCGATGTGTTGCCAGCGCCTCTATAGACCAAACCGGCGAAACTTTGCGATTAATTGTTTTAATAAAATCATTAATGCGACCGTCTTCGTCATCGGCAGGTATTGTATGAGTGTAAAGTAAATGCGACGTTGTTTTAATATCGTTACGTTTTAAAAATTCACGCATCATTTCGGGGCGCGAAATAATACCATACGTCATGTCAGTTTCAGATATTAGTGGAATACCTAATTGAGCCATTAATGCAGGCATAGAAAAATCGCGGTCTTTGGGAGTGTCATACAAAGCGTTCCATACAACATCAACAAATTTATTTATGTCAGCTGGCAACATTGGTCGGCCAAAAGCATGCCAAACACCAGACTTATCAATTAAAATATCAACGGTTCGGTGACCTAGTCTATCTAGTGTGGTGATCAAGTATTGCCCATAAGCCAAAGACTCGTCAATACGATTTGTACCGCCGCGAATTATACCTATACGCAAAGCTTCACCACTAATATTCATACTACAATTATAGCACTAAAAATTTATTTTTTGTAAAAAGTTTACTTTTTTAATTTAACTGCGGTTGTGGGCAAAAAGGTCTTAGCTCGTTTAAGTTTGTGAAAAGTTATAGCAAAACGGTGGGCTTCGCTATTGGCTAACAATATAGCCTTTTTAGTTTGAGGTTTTAAGTTCTTCGCATTTAAAATTTCGCGTGCCTGGTGCCTGTCGTCTTTAACAACTGAGACTATGGGGATTTTTAATTTAAACTCGGCCAATACCCTTTCGGCTACATTGATTTGCACATCATTACCGTCAACCACGATTAGGTCAGGCATTTGCCATTCGGTATGCTTAAATCGCCTTTCTAGTATTTCACCCAAGGCTTTTGGGTCATTAGCACCAGTGACGGTTTTAATATTAAATTTTTTGTATTCGCTTTTTACCGGTTCGCCATCACAAACTACAACCATTACACCCACCATATTTTTGCCTGACATGTGCGCCACGTCATAAGCCTCGATACGAAACGAAGCAGATGCAGCATTTTGCGAAGTGATGTTTATGTCTTCTTTAATAAGTGCAATATCATTAATGTGTTGCAGGGCAAAAATTTGTTTTTTAACTTCGCCCGCCTTTTCAAATTCTTTTTGTTTAGCTAGGGCCAGCATCTCTTTTTTCAAATTCTGTAAAATCCTTTTCTTTTTACCTTGAAAGAACAAGACTAGATTTTTTAAATTATTTTTATAATCATCCCTTGGTATTAATGCCAGTTGTTTATAAAATTGATAATTTTGTTTTTTAGCTGATTGGTCATCATAAAATGGAAAGATAGGGCGGATGATTTTTAACGCGACGCGCAATTGGCTACCATTAGTAAATGGACCGAACACATTTTTATAATCTTTTTTATTTAAATTGCGCCCGCGAATAACGAGCACCTTGGGTAATATGTCTTTTGTTATGCAAACATAGTTAAAGCTTTTGTTGTCTTTCTCTTTCGTATTATATTTTGGCTGATGCTTTTTGATTAATTCAGCTTCTAATATAAGGGCCTCTAACACGCTGTCGGTTTGTACATATTCAATAGTATTGGCATTAAAAACCATATCAACCAACAACGGCCCACGAGTATTGATAAGGTCTTTGCCAAAATAGCTTTGTACCCGTGAACGCAAAGACGTAGCCTTGCCAATATACAAAATCTCTCCACCCTGTGAGATGAACTTATAAACCCCAGGTTCGCTGGGTAGTTTTAACTTGGCCAAGTCTTGACTTTTCATACATCTATGATATCATATATTTAGGATAAAATAAAGCTTATGAAAGAAATAAAGGTTTTACTTATAGGCCATGCAGGAATTGGTCATGACATGCTAGACCTATTATTTTATAGGCTAGAACATATGCACAATTGTGATCTTATTGTTTTTGGAGCAAGTCCGAAAAAAGAAGATAAGACAACAACGCAAATGCTCGAGGAGTTTGCATTCAAAAACCATCACAAAGAGATTGATTTTGAATTAAAACTTGCCGAGCTAGATTTAACCATTAGCGGTGAAAGGCTTTGGGTAAATCGCCCCTTAAATTTTGAAAAAGTTAAGCTTGATGAAAATTACCAATTTTTATCAAGCAATAAAGGACTTTTAAACTTTAATTCACGAGGCGTTAGACCCCCGTGAACACATAAACCGCATTGTTATTCATTGCGGTTTTTTTATTTATAAATTTTAAGACTTGACTTTTAATTCATACATAGTACCATATTTAAAAGGAGGAAATAAAGCTATGAGTAGATATGCAGAATTCGACGAAACAAGCCCTGTTTTAACACTGTTAGAAATAGAAAGGGCCATGGTTGAACTAAGAATTTTTATGTCCAAAGAATTTAAAAACTGGACGAAAATATACTTCGTTCTTTCAAAAATTGTTTTCTTAAAAACCTTAGTCCCAGAAGATTTTCCTGAAAGTATTGAAGAAATGAGGATAAAGGATGTTAAATCAATGTCCAGTGATGACATTTACAACATGCTAAGACTTAATGATTCAAGTAAAGAAATGAAAAATGCCCTAGGAGTTTTCTATCGTGATAAATTCCTTCAAGAGGCCTTGAGTGCATGAAAAGATTTTAAGCGGAGTTTTATATACACAAAACTCCGCTTTTTATTTACATATATTGACTTTTTATATAATTAGCGTATTATAAATTTAACCAAAAATAAGCACATATCATGGAAGCAGAAAATACTTAGAAAGCTACCACGCTAAAATGCGTAAGGCGAAAACACTAGAAGAAGCTACTTGTATAGCCGATGAAGCTGTTAAGGAGATCGAGAAAAGTGACGATGATTACTCAGAAGGTGAAGTAAACACTTTGTTAATCTTACACAAAAGCCATCCATCCAACACTAACCAGCAACTACACACCGGCCTACTGGAAATCGCAAGACATGGCGTAAAAGAAACAGGTTTTTTTGGCGCCGAAGGAAAAAAACGCGAGCGAATACTTGCCCGCGAAGCAGAGCTAAAAGAAAGAGGTGTCGTACCAAGGTTTCTTATGCAAGACCCAAACAAAGGTCTTGAGCCTGGGTATTTGAAAAGTTAGCAAACTTAAAGCTGATGAAATTTGAACATAAATTTCATCAGCTTTTTTATTTGACTTTTTGTCTAATTAAATATATTCTAAAACCAGATATAAATACTTATGGAAAAAACACCCGAGCAAAAAATACGGGTTGAAATAATTCGTATTAAAGAACAAATTGAAACAGAGATGCTTTTACCTAGAAAGGAGGTGAACTGGAAATATATACAGTCACTACTAGATCAATTGGTAATATTACAAGAAGAAATACCGGTACCTGAAACCATAGTCGTTTCTAGTATAACAATTGAAAAAATTAGCAAGGCATCAAAAAGAGAACTTTTAGAGCTATGGATGAAAGAGTCGGAAGATTCAGAGATGAAGCCGGTACTGTATAGCTTCTATATGAAGTCGATTCTTCCAAGCAAAGAGTACCAAAAAATTAGACCCAAAAAAGTCGCATAAATTATTACATTATGTGGCTTTTTTTTGACTTTTCTTGCAACAAGAGTATGCTTAAAAGATACGTACCTTATGCAGCAAAAAATAAAAAAACCACCCAAAGATATTGTTAGTTTAGTAAAAAGACTAAACGCTGAGGGCAAAGTTAAGCTATTAATAAAGTATGTTGAAAGACCAGATGTTTTTTACACAGCAATAGCGGTAATCGGCACCGAAATGGCAACCGACCCAAAACTATTAACCGAAATTGGTATCGAGTACAAAAAAATAAACAAAAATTTTGTAGTCGAACAACTTGAGGAATGTCGTAAAAATCAACTGGCCGCATTTCAGGCACTTATTAACTTTCACTTCAGGCAATTAAAACTAACACTATCTTAGTAAATTAAAAAACGGAGCTATTTTATAGATCCGTTTTTTTTATTTATATATTTTATTTTTTACGTAAAATCTTTTTTAGATATTTGCCAGTGTGTGATTTTACATTATTTGCCACTTCTTCGGGTGTACCCTTGGCTACAACGATACCACCATTTACCCCACCCTCGGGCCCAATGTCTAGTATGTAGTCGGCGCATTTTATAATGTCTAGATTGTGTTCAATTAACACAACACTGTTGCCTTTGTCTACCAATAAATTTAAAATATCTAATAGTTTTGAAACGTCATCAAAATGAAGTCCTACGGTCGGTTCATCTAGTAAGTATATCGCCTTTTCAACCATAGGTCGGTACAGCTCAGATGAAATTTTAACACGCTGAGCTTCACCACCCGACAGCGTTGTAGCGCTTTGGCCCAATTGTACGTAATCTAAACCTACATCAGAAAGTGTTTTAACTCGGTCATAGATCGCTGGAATATCGGCAAAAAATTCGATAGCTTCTTCGATCGTCATTTGCAAAACATCATAAATGTTTTTGCCTTTGTATTTAACCGTCAAAGTTTCTTTGTCGAAGCGTTTACCATTACAAACATCACAGGTTACATATACAGTTGGTAAAAAGTGCATTTCAACTGCAATTTGACCGTTACCTTCGCAAGCTTCACATCGGCCACCTTTTACATTGAATGAAAATCGATTTGCCTTCCACCCACGAAAACGAGCGTCTTCGGTTGCGGCAAAAATATCGCGAATAAATGTAAAGGCTCCGGTGTATGTAGCAATGTTTGAACGAGGCGTTCGCCCAATTGGCGATTGGTCAATTAAAATTGCACGCGACAAATATTCAGTGCCGGTAAAGCTCGCACAATTATAAATTTTTGCACTGCGATATTTACGTTCAAAACGGGCCTGTAAATTTTTATACAAAATTTCATACATAAACGATGATTTACCGCTACCCGATACGCCCGTAATACAAACCATTTTACCTAATGGAATTTCAGCATTCATGTTTTTAATATTAAATACATTCCCGCCGACAATACGCATAGTCCCCTTGTCGCGTTCGCGTCTTTTTTCGGGTACTTCGATACGTAATTCATTACGCAGATAACCCAAAGTTCGAGAATTGTTTAACATTTTAGAATTTTTTGGCGCCTCTAAAAATTCATTTAAATACCCTGACACAATAACCTCGCCACCGTGTTTGCCGGCTTTAGGCCCAATATCAACAATGTAATCTGACGCAAAAATTGTGTCCTCATCATGCTCAACAACTAAAATTGTATTACCCAAGTCACGCAAATTTTGTAACGTTTTAATTAGGCGATCGTTGTCGCGTTGATGGAGCCCTATGGTTGGTTCGTCTAAAACATACAATGCGCCAACTAGTCGCGAACCTAGTTGTGATGCTAAACGTATACGCTGAGCCTCACCACCTGATAACGTGTTGGCTGTGCGGTTTAATTGTAAATAATCCAAGCCCACGTCTAACATGAAACCCAGTCGCGCCTCGATTTCGCGCACCACTGGTACTGAAATGTCTTTCTCTTGGTCGGTTAATTTTAGCCCCATGAAAAATTCGACAGCCTGCTCAATCGACAGATTAGCAATATCAACAATATTTATACCGTGCGAATTTAATTTCTTAGCTTCTTTACCTGAACCGGCAAGATTTTTCAAAAAATCACTTTTTATAAAAACATTCAAGGCCTCGGGGCGCAAACGCGCACCATGACAAGTGTCACATTCATCCAATGCGCCAAAATATTTTGTACCCAATCCGTTACAATCAGGGCAGGCACCGTATGGCGAGTTGAATGAAAACAAGCGTGGCTCAATTTCAGGGAACGAAAACCCGTCATTCTTACAAGCGAATTTAGCCGACATAGTAAATTCGTCAACAACGTCGTCTTTGCCAGATGTTTTTTTGTCATTTTTTGTATTAAATGAAATAGTTACCAATCCATCGGCTTCAAGCAGTGCACGTTCAAGCGCCTCGGCCAAACGGGTGCGCGAACTGGCTGGGTCATCAACGAATTCATGCACACCAAATGCATCGATTAATAAATCAATGTCGTGTTTTTTAGTTTTAGATAATACTAATTGTTCGCGCAAACTACGCAAGACACCATCTAATCGAACCGAACCAAAACCTTTACCCAAAAAGTCATACAGCATTTGATAGTATTCACCTTTGCGACCACGTACAACTGGAGCAAAGATTTGAACTTCAGTTTGGTTAAAATCTACACCCATGACCGATTTTTTACCTTTGGCACCCTTGTTATGAATTTTAATTTTATCAATGACAAAATTTAGGATTTCTTCGTTTGAAAGTTTTTTGATCTCTTCGCCACAAACTGGGCAATGTGGGTGGCCAACACGCGCAAACATAACACGCAAATAGTCGTATATTTCAGTAATGGTTGCAACAGTTGAACGTGGATTATTTGAACGAGACTTTTGGTCAATTGAAATAGCCGGTGACAACCCAGTGATTTCATCAACATCAGGTTTAGGCATTTGGTTTAAAAATTGACGCGCATAGGCCGATAGTGATTCGACATAACGACGTTGTCCCTCGGCAAAAATCGTATCAAACGCCAATGATGATTTACCACTGCCTGACATGCCAGTAACCGCAATCATGGCATTGCGAGGCATTTCAAGACTGATGTTTTTCAAATTGTGCGTGCGTGCACCCTTGACTACAATCTTATCAGTGCCTATCACTTTGCCTGTTTGTATTTTATTGTTGTTTTTTTTGTCGGCCATTTTAATATTTTATATTTGATAAATAAACACAAACATAGCCCCAGGGTTTGAGTATATGGGGGTATGTCTTTATTTAGTTAAAGCCATTTTAGCACAAATTGACGATTTTACTATACCAACTACATTGATTGCTCAAGCAGTGTTAGAGGCATTTCAACGTCTTGCTGACCTGCTACATAAGGCCCAACCTGATATTGACCAAAATGAATGATTAATTTGTCTTTGGTAAAAGTAAAATTAGCAAAATTTTCAGGATTTTTTGGGTCAGTGCCCTCGTTAACCATTGGTGCAATAACTTCTTTTATATAAGTTTGTTTTTCTTTTTCTGAGTCAAAGCCTTCGCCTAAGTTTTCAGTAAAACGCTCGATCAAAATATTTCTTGATATTTCAGAAACTTGATTTAAATATTTTGGATTATTTACAAACAAGTCAGCCAAAGTCATTTCTTTTTTATTTTTGACATCATAGTTATATGTAACCACCTCTTCATACGGGTGCGCTCCGCCAGTGTAGCCACCGATTCTAGTTAAAACACTGATGTATTGATTATTGTTTTGTTCAGGCGCATCAAATTTGGCATAAAAAAACATTTTGTCACCATCACCTGTTGGGATTTTTGGCAAATCACCTTCGGGGCCTTGAGTGTCAATTCGAGCTTGCCAGTTTTCAGCGGTTTCGGTTTTGTGTTCAGTTATACGTTCACGAATGTTTTGTTCAATCTTTTTATTAAATGCACTACTAGCATTTACAAATTGCGGTATTTGAACGTCTATATCGGTATAGTCAGTCGACTCATTAATAGTTTTTGTTACAACTGTTGATTCTTCAACATTTTGAGTGTCATCGACAACTGGGCTATTTACCCTATCGCGCCAAAGTAAAAACAAACAGGCGGCAAACAAAACCGCCACAATTACAGCTTTTATAATACTAGCCTTATGATGACCTACTGCCTCAACTTGTTGTTCCATTTATATATTATGGCATATATATAAAATATTAACCAACACTTAGTATTTTTAGTTATTTGACATAACAATAGATATGGTGTATTGTTTAAAAAAATACAAAATGGAAAGTACAGAAGAAATTAAAAGAATGGTTGATGATTTTGTGCACGAAATGTTCGACACAAAGAAGATAACAAAACGCCCTTTTCAAAACTTTTTTATGTTATTTGAAAAGTACAAATCGCACATTATTGATATGCCAGAATTTAAAAACTGGGTAACAATACTAGTAACTTTAATAGAAAATGACAAGCTTCAGTATAAAGAATGTACTGTAGAAAGTATTAACTTAGTTATCAGTGAGTGCTCTATCAATGTTACTGCCAACGAAATTCAAGGAGAAGAACTGGAAAAAAAGATAGATTCATTAAACGGGGTTATTTATCAATACACGCTTATAACTAAAATCCCAGATTATGGTGCTGGTGGACCAGCACTAAGAGCCAATCGTAAAGTTGGCCCGTGGTCAGAGTCTATGCCAGAAAATTAAACCATTATGCCTTTCATGTAACATACTGAAAGGCATTTTTTATTTATCCAGACGTCTGTACCCTTGTGGACAAAGATTATAATTATGTATATTATACCCTTAAAGCACATAAAAAATTTATTTGTAGCTCTCTAATCAAAGTTAATCATTCGGGATGCCTTAAATTACAAAACTTATAAAGGTTAAAGAAAAAGTTTGTTACAAAGCAGGTTAGTTGCTGACATGAGGGCTTTGTGTAAAAAAAATCGAAAGGTAATTTATTTTTGTTATGTTTGACCCCAGGGATTTCTCTTATAATTAAATGATGAAAAACTGGGTGTGCTTTTTAAACAGACGTCGGACGTCTGTTTTTTTATTTCTCCATTCTCTCTTTTAACACCATAATTTCGTCGCGCAAAATTGCCGCGGTTTCGAAGTCTAGTTCTTTGACCGCTTTGTTCATACCCTTTTCTTTTAATTTAATGATTTTGTCATAAACTAAATTATTGCGTTCATCGTCTGACATTAATGAATTTTTAATAGACTGACTTTCAGTTTTACCCTTGTTGCTTTTGTCTTTTTCAAATGTTTTTTTGAATAATTCAATGTCTAGCATCAGTTCAGCATTTACGGCTTTGCTGTGTTCACTTTCAAGCTCCTGCGCTATGTCACTGATTTTTTTAATAATTGTTTTGGGTGTGATTTTGTGTTTTTTGTTATACGCAACCTGAATAGCGCGACGACGATTAGTTTCGCCCAGGGCACGCTCAAGTGACCCAGTCATATTGTCAGCATATAAAATTACCCGGCCCTCTACATTACGCGCTGCACGGCCAATTGTTTGAATTAGTGCCGTATCACTACGAAGAAAGCCTTCTTTGTCAGCATCAAGTATACCAATTAGCGCCACCTCGGGTAAATCCAAACCTTCACGCAAAAGGTTAACACCAACTAATACATCAAATTCACCTTGGCGAAATTTAGTTAGTATTTGTATACGTTCAATGGTTTTAATATCACTATGCAAATATTCGGCTTTGATCTTTCTCTCTTTCAAATAAACCGACAAATCTTCGGCCATTTTTTTAGTTAGTGTTGTTGCCAAGACACGAAAACCTTTAGCAATTGTTTTTTCAGTTTCGATAATAAAATCTTGAACTTGGCCAACATAATCACCCGCCGGTGTTACAGGGCGAACAATCGTTTCAGGGTCAACTAAACCAGTCGGGCGAATAATTTGTTCAACAACCTGACTAGACATTTCGCGTTCGCGATCGCTAGGGGTGGCTGACACATAAATTGTTTGACCAACACGCTCTTCGAATTCGTCGTATTTAAGTGGCCTGTTGTCTTTTGCGCTTGGCAAACGAAAGCCAAATTCAACCAAAGTGTTTTTGCGCGACGCGTCGCCGGCATACATACCACCTAGTTGCGGTAGTGTTACGTGTGATTCATCAATGAATGTTAAAAATTCAGGCTTGCCGTCTTTGTCGTGCGGGAAATAAGAAAGTAGTGTTTCAGGCGCCTCGCCTGGCAATTTGCCCGATAATTGGCGCGAGTAGTTTTCAATACCGCTGCAATACCCCACCTCGCGCATCATGGCTAGGTCGTATTTAGTGCGGCGACCAATACGCTCGGCTTCTAACAACTTGCCTTCTTTTTCAAAATATTTTAATTGCTCTTCAAGTTCGGCTTTAATATTCTTTAAAGCTTTTTCAAGTTTAGCATCGGCAGTCATAAAATGTTTTGCTGGGAACAAAAACATATTATCAAGCTCGCCCATAATTTTTGACGAAACTGGATCAATTTTTGTAATGCGTGTAATTGCACCACCCAAAATTTCAATTTGATATTGCATTGTTTCAGACACCGGCATAATATCAACGCGATTGCCAATACTGCGAAATGTACCCGGTGTTAAATCGGCCGGTGTACGTTCAAAACGCATATGCACTAATCGTTTTAGTACATCATTGCGACCCATTACATCACCCACTTTTATATGAAAATTTTCTTTCTCGTAATCTTCGGGCGACCCCAAACCATATATACACGAAACTGATGCCACGATAATAACGTCTTTGCGGGTTAGTAGTGCCTGCGTTGTAGCATGGCGAAGCCGGTCAATTTCTTTATTAATCTGTGCGTCTTTTTCAATATAAGTATCAGTCGTTGGCATGTAAGCTTCGGGTTGGTAATAGTCATAATACGATACGAAATAGTGCACCGCCGCATCAGGGAAAAAGCTTCTAAACTCTTGCGCCAACTGTGCCGCCAAAGTTTTGTTATGAGCGATCACAAGTGCTGGTTTTTGCATTTCATTTATAACATTAGCCACAGTAAAAGTTTTACCAGTACCTGTTGCACCCAGTAGTGTTTGTTTATGCATGCCAGCACGTAACCCCTTAACCAATTGCGAAATTGCCGCTGGCTGGTCACCATCGGGTTTATACTGACTTTTTAAATGAAAGACTTTTTCAGACATGATATATAGCACTATACCATAAAATAAAGGTATTCTAAAAAACTAACTCTTTATATACCAGACTTATAAATTTTTCGTAAAATCTCCTAATTCACTAAAAAATAATACAGAAAAAAGGACAATTAGAAAAATACAAGAAAAAAACTCAATTAAATTTTTTTGCTTTGTGTTTTTATCAAGAGTTTTTTTGTTTTTTAATAGTGTATTGTAATTACTTCTTTTTCTAAGTAATGTTACCAATGGAACAAGAATAAAAACAAGAAGTAGCCAATTTTCGATGAAAAATTCCCCCCAGGGTTCAGGTAAAACAAAAGACGTAAATGTTAATACTGGAAAAATTAAAATTAAAAAAATTACCCAAAAAAGAAGATTCTTTACCTTGCCAGATTTTTGAGATTGTATTAATTGATTACTAGAATTATCATTTATATCCATATAATTATATTATAAGGCATGCAAGTTAAAATAACAAAAAATAAAAACTTTTTTTATTTTTTGTAGCTTTTTAGGAAGTTTGCTTACTTTAAATAAATTATGCTAATATTCCTAAACGGCCCAGGAACATAAAAGAACCCTAGCTAGTATTGAGCCATGCTTGAGCTTGCAGGGTTGGGAACCTTTACAACCTTTTGGTTAAAAAATAAAACCGTTGGCCAGGGGCTTCTTGTTTACAAGAAGCCCTTTTGTTTTGGTAAATAAAAAAAGCACCCCTACTTTATGTAAAAAATTAGCTTAATTCATAGTTACCGCTCTCAACCATTTCACAAGCATGGTTTAAGTCAATCAAAATTTCATTACACTTTTCATTAGACAGATTCATATCAGCTACTGTTACACTTACAGTGTCGTCATATAAAGTATAATCTTTATAGATAACAGATTGGGTATATGAAAATGTATACAAGGGAGTCTTTTTAGGTACGTTGCGTGGTTTTGAACTTACTATTAAAATTCCACCCTCACTAGTTTTTTGATATAGAGCTATAGCTCCTCGATATTCACATCGGACATCTCGGCCCATAAATGTACCTGTAAAGTATAAGACCCTAGCTCCACGATGAGGACCACTGATCGGCATTTTCCATTTATTACCACCGAGTATTTGCCTCATGTTTAAATATTGAGCATCGGCATCTTTTCGTATTTTATTATTTACTGAAGAAACAATAAAAAAGACTATCCCTATTATTAAAAGTAAAACTATTATAGGTACAATGTATATCATAAATAAATTTTAATTATAGAGCTACTAATCATTTAAGTATATCATTTATAAATAGCTATTCAAAAACTCTTTTTTAAATTCTTGGAAAGTATCATCTAATATTGAGGCTCGCATGTCGGCGACGAGTTTGGTTATGAAATACAGGTTATGGATTGTGGCCAATGTTGCGCCTTGCATTTCTTTGGCGCGAAAGAGGTGCGACAAATAGGCACAGGTATAATTTGTGCAAGTATAACATTTACAATTAGTTTCGATTGGTTCAAAAAGGGTTACGAATTTTGCATTCATTAAATTAATTTTGCCATTTTTTGTAAACACTGTGCCGTTGCGCGCAATGCGGGTTGGGCCGACGCAATCAAATAGGTCTACCCCGTTTTCTACGCCCATAAATAAATCTTCAGGTTCGCCGATACCTAATAAATGACGTGGCTTTTCCTCGGGTAAAATCTCATTGACCCATTTAACTGCAGTTTGCATGTCTTCTTTGGCAAATGAACCACCAATACCAAAGCCGTCGAATTGCTGGCCGTTTTCAGTTTGCATTTCGGCCAATACTTGAGCTGATTTTTTGCGTAGTTCTTCGTCGCGACCACCTTGTACAACACCAAATAAAGCTTGGTTTGTGTTTTTTGATTTATGAAAGTCTAAGCTTCGCTTTGCCCAAGCATGTGTGCGATCAAGTGCTTCACTTTGATATTTAAAATCTTCGGTTGGTGATGTGCATTCATCAAATGCAAAAATAATGTCAGCACCTAAGTTGTGCTGAATTTCAATTGATTTTTCAGGTGTAATGTAATGCATCGTGCCATCAAGGTGCGATTTGAATGACACACCATCATTGCCAACCTTGGCCAAGGGTTCATCACTACCAATTGAGCGTTCAGGTATCATAAAATTTGGGTCAGTAATCGTAGTCACCTTAGAAATTTCTTTGCCGTACGCTACACCTAATGAAAAAACCTGAAAGCCACCGCTATCGGTCATAGTTGGGCCGTGCCAATTCATAAAACGACCAAGACCCCCAGCATCGCGCACCAATTCATCTCCTGGTTGTAAATATAAATGGTAGGTATTTGCCAATACAACTTGAACTCCGGCGTCGGCAACTTGTTCAGGCGTTACGGCTTTGACAGTTGCTTTTGTGCCCACAGTTACAAAAGCCGGTGTTTGAATGTCACCATGCGGTGTAGTAATTACACCGGCACGAGCGGTCCCATTTTTATCACTTTGTTTTTTTGTAATTTCAAATTTAAACATTTAAATTTATTTTCTTTATATAAATTATTCAATAACAACTTGCACCCATGACAGTTCTTGAATATTAATTGGGCTTTTGGCTAAAACTTTTTTGTATGAATCGTGTTCGGTCGAAACAACACCGCTAATTAAAGCAATAATACGCGAATAAACTTGTTTGCTTAAAATAGCTTGACCTACATGAACTTCGACATCTTTAGGTATAGTAATTTCAAAACCACCCGAACCTGTACCTTTTAAGTCTAAATCTATTTGATTGCCTTCAAATAAGGCCTCGGTTATAGTACCAGGCGTTGAGTATAATTTAGCCTTTGAGTTTTTCTTGCCAACCTCGACAATTTCACCTATCGGCACAGAACCTTTGGCTATAACCATTTGCCCAACGACGATACCATCAACATTACCCACGTCGATAACGATAATGTCATAAGGCGACTTGTTTGGTTTTGAAAGAATTTCAGCTAAAACCATATTGGCGTGTTCTTTGCGCCCTAAAATTTCTTTTAGTTTTTTATTTTCGTCTTTATATATGGTCGTGCTTAATATTTGTAAATTAGCTTCATCAAGCTTATTACGTAGTTCCACATTTTCATTTTGTAATTTGTTTTTTGATTTTAAATAACCAGCAAAAACTTTTGGTACAGACTGACCCTTTAAGCCAACACGCCAAATAGATTCATTCAAAGAGCTTTCATTTAGTCTAAAAAATATTAAAAAGAATATTAAAATAGCTGATAGCAACGAGACTATTATTATAAAAATTTTATTGGCCGATCTAATTTGTTTATGTTTATACAGGTCGATCATATTGAGGTACCATTAAAAGTTCTTTATAAAAATCGACGTCCTCGACCGCAATACCAGTACCACGAGCAACGGCGGTTAGCGGGTCTTCGGCTACATAAACCGGCACTTTAAATGTTGTGCGTATTAATTGATCTAAGCCATTAATCAATGCCCCACCACCAACCAAGACTACGCCTTGTTCTAGTACGTCGGCTAGAATTTCGGGCGGAGTTGTTTCTAAGACTTCGGCAATCGAATCAATAATTTTTGCAATTGAATTTGCCATGGCTTCGCGAATATCAGCGTCGGTTACAATAATTTCACGAGGCAAGCCCGTTAAAATATCACGGCCACGAACAACTGTTTCCGTATAGTTACCTGGCACAGCTGAACCAACGGCGATTTTTACTGCTTCGGCAGTTTTCTCGCCAACAATTAATTTAAATTCGTCGCGAATAAATTGCAGTACGTCAGTGTTTAATTTGTCGCCTGCAATACGCAAGTTTTTTGAACGCACAACACCACCCGATGCAATAACGGCAATGTCGGTTGTGCCACCACCAATATCAACAACTACTGTACCTACGGCCTCTTTGATAGGTAGGCGTACACCCAAAGCCCCAGCTACAGGCTCTTCAATAAGGTAAGCTTGGCGCGCGCCTGCGGCGCGCGCAGCATCATACACAGCCCTTGCTTCAACATTAGTTACCCCTGTTGGAATACCTACAACCACCTTGGGCCTAAAAAGCTTTTTATCCATTTGATTAGCTTTGTTTATTAAATAAGCCAGCATTTCTTCGGTTACCTCGTAATCTGAAATGACACCGTCAACTAATGGCCTAATAGTTTTTAAATGCGCTGGTGTACGACCCAACATTTGTTTAGCTTGGGCACCAATAGCCACAATGCGGCCAGTTTTTTGGTTAACTACAACAACCGAAGGTTCGTTTATAACAATACCGTGACCCTTTAAATACACCAACGTATTGGCCGTACCAAGGTCAATACCAATACTATTCGATGTGAATTTAAATAGGTCTTTTAGTTTCATAAATTAATAAGCCTTTGCGAACAAAACTTTTTGATTTGAAGGTCGGCCAGTTTTTATACAAACACCATCTACTTGTTCTGTATCAAAAGGTATACAACGAACAGTTGCACCTGTCTCATCTTTTATTAGCTTTTCAGTTTGGGCAGTAGCATCATAATGAGCGAGTACTGCCTTGCCTTCATCAATGGCTTTTATAAAATCGTCCCAGTTGTCAGCATTAACAATATTTTCGTCTGTTCTATTCTTGGCAGTATTAAACAAGTCGTTTTGAATTTTGTTTAATAGGTCAACCAACGAACTAGCAAGATTTACGTTTTCAATTTTAATTTTCTCGCCAGTATCGCGACGTACAGCAACAACGATACCTTCGGCAATGTCGCGCTCGCCAACTTCAATACGAATAGGCGTACCTAGACGTTCCCAATGATAATGTTTTTCGCCAAGTCGTTTATCAGTTTCGTCTACCAATACATTTTTGAATCCACCAAAGTTTTCATTTTCAATTAAGCTGTCTCGAATTTTAGTACAAGCCTCAACAACGAATTCCCTATTCTCAGCTTTAACAATAGGTAAAATTACAACTTTTGTTTGAGCCATTTTTGGTGGCAATACCAAACCTTTGTCATCAGAGTGACTCATAATAAGTGCGCCGATTGAGCGAGTCGATAACCCCCAACTAGTTTGCCATGCGTATTGATACTCGTTGGCTTCATCTAGAAATTTTATATCAAAAGCCTTGGCAAAATTATCGCCCAAGTTATGTGATGTTGCATACTGCAAAGCCTTGCCGTCTTGCATTAACGTTTCGCAAGTATAAGTATGCAGTGCACCAGCAAATTTTTCAGATTCGCTTTTCTGGCCCGCAATTACAGGTATGGCCATGTAATTTTCAGCAAAGTCTTTGTACACGTTTAACATTTTTCGCGCAAATAGATCTGCGTCATTCATACTAACATGCACAGTGTGACCCTCTTGCCATAAAAATTCAGTTGTACGCAAAAACGGCTTGGTTTTTTTCTCCCAACGAATAACGTTTGCCCATTGATTAATCAATAACGGTAAATCACGGTATGAATGAACCCAGTCTTTATATGTTTCGTAAATTATAGTTTCAGATGTTGGGCGCAAAACAAGAGGTTCTTCTAATTGCTCACCACCTGCATGGGTTACAACGGCAACCTCGGGCGCAAAACCTTCAACGTGACTTGCTTCTTTTTTCAACAAGCGCTCTGGTATGAGCATTGGAAAATACGCATTGCTGACGCCTAGTTTTTTAAATTCAGAATCAAGTACATTTTGTACCCTTTCCCATAAAGCATAGCCATTTGGCATAATAACCATACAGCCCTTGACTAGCGAATATTCAGCAAGACCTGCGGTTTGAATAATGTCTAAATACCACTGTGAGTAGTCAGTTTCGCGAGATGTAATAGCCAGGTTTTTTTCCTCCATATTCATACATTCTATACCAAATCAGGCCGATTTGCCAGCTGGCAAATCGGCCTGATTATTTTAATAGTTCGTGATTAATTTTTACTAAACAACAACAGTAGCCTCTGGGACATTGTTTAATTCTTCAACTGGTTGTGCAATTACATTATCAACTACAACACCCTCTTCGGTATTACCAGACAGGCGTACATACAAAAGTCCTTGAAGTACGTAAACCAACGGTATTGTTGCAAACAAACCTAACAACAAAGGTAATGCAGAGATAATAACAATAATTAAGACCAAAAAGGATAGTAAAAATATTTTCATTTTTAAATCTTTTGTAGCATCGGCACTGGCTTTTAAAGACTCATGCAAATCCATTCCTTTATCAAGAGCAAAATATGGTGCCAAAATATAACGATACCCCCAAATAAATGCAGGGAAAATTAACAATAAAATACCAGCAAAAACGATCAACCCGCATATTAAATTAGTTACAAAGTATTTCCAAAAATTATCAAAACCTTTAAAAGAATCTTTAAAACTAGTATCTACACCCTTAGCCAAGTTAAGAAACAGTCTTTTTGACCAAAACTTAACAAGTACTGAATACACAACAAGCCCTATGTATATAGGGACTACCAAAAGCCAAGCCCTTTGTTGTATTGTAAAGTTTAGTGTTAATTGTAATAAAACAGTTGTAACACCAATAAAGAATAAAAACCCTAAAATTGTCCAATAATATTTTTTAGTAATCCCCCAAGCCTCTTTGATTAGTGGCTTATAAAATAAATCTGCTTTGTTCATATATAAATTGTAGCATAAAAACCCCACAAAAAATAAGTTCTTCCCATTAAAATACTTAATTAAAAAATATTTGACTTTTTATTTTAAATATATTATTATATTGGAAAAGTTACTTAGCAATGAAAGAAAAAACAGGAAATCAAATTATTCAAGATTACGGCCAGACCGTATTACCAGATGTTTATATAAGGATACTCCAAGAGCACCCTTACATACCCCAATCTGATCAGTGTATAAGAAATATAATCAACAAACATTGCGTAGATGATTTTGTACACAGATCAATACTTGATCTTGGATGCGGCCCGGGCAGATTAAGTTTTAACCTTGGACACAAAAACTGTCACGTTTCAGGCTTCGATATTTCAGATAGTTTCATTGAGTATGCGAAACGAATTAGTAGTGACAAAAACAATAATTATGCAAATTTTTATTTTAAAGATTTTGCATCTGAATCGTTATATGAATTTGAAAAATCTTTTGATGTCATACTTATGCAAGGTGTTATGCATCATATTCACGACAACGATCGCATGTTATTTATCGAAAAATGCCACGACTTACTTAAAGAAGATGGTATTTTAATTATTGGCGACGAGTTTATTGCCAATTATTTAAACGAACACGACAGGAGTTTTACAGTTTGTGCATTCTATATGCATATTATTGCCGAAGCAAAAAAGGGCGGTTTTGATGAATTAGCAGAGGAAGAAGCTAAAAATCTTATTGATGATGTACTTTCAGGTACAGAATTTGCTGGTTACGGGGATAAAGAAATTTTTGAATTTATTTATTTTCACGCTAGAGCATTTAATGAAAATTTCTACTCAGGAAATCTAAAAGAGACTCTTGGTGGTATAAGTTTTGGCACCAATGTAAGTATCGTTAAAGATAAGGTTCTTGAAAAAGCCAAAGAACTAGAGCAAGTGCATGCTAAAAATTTTAACCGTGGCGACAAAAAGGTGTCACTTATTGATTTTAGCACTTGGGTCACAAGTTACGGATTCAACATGAGAGAGACTTATAAATTCGGTCCGGTTGATCAACTTGGCGGCATGGGCGTAATCGTTTTTGTTAAAAAGTAAATTATTCTTAGTATTTTATAAGCCATTCGAAAGGATGGCTTTTTTGTTTGATTTTATGGGTCAAATATGTTAGTATTATGCCTGTGAATGTGTCATTTAAGGCTTTAAATATAAGGCTAAAATAAATGATAAATAGGCTGCAATGCTTAAAAACGTTCACCCAGAAATGGAAAAGGCCCTCGAAAGCCTATTAATCAAAGATAAAACAATTTAAATATGACACGTATTCAAGAAATGTTTGAAGCAGGTGTGCACTACGGGTACTCAAAAACTCGTCGCCACCCTTCAACTGCTAAATTTATTTACACAACAAAAAACAAAAACGATATTATCGATATCGAACACACAGAACAAATGCTAACTGACGCTGAAAGCGTACTATCAGGCGTTGCCAACACTGGCAAAGTTGCCCTAGTTGTAGGCACAAAAGCTGAAGCAAAAGTTATTGTTCAAAACCTATCTGAAAAATACAACCTACCATACGTTACTGAACGTTGGATCGGTGGTACCTTAACTAACTGGCCCGAAGTTAAAAAGCGTATTTCTAAAATGAATGACCTAAAGGAAAAACGTGAAAAAGGCTATTTTGACATATACACTAAAAAGGAACGTTTGATGTTAGACCGCGAAATCGCCGATATGGAGAAGAAATTCTATGGCCTACGCGACATGACAAAAACTCCTGATATACTTATAATTATTGACCCTAAAAAAGAGTCAATTGCGACAATCGAAGCGAGCAAAGTAAACATTCCAGTTGTAGCGCTACTAAACACTGACTGTGACCTAAAAGCTATTGACTACCCAATTTTAGGTAACGACTCGTCAGTTTCAAGCACAAGTTATATAATAGAGACTCTACTGAAACAATTTGCAAAATAAAAATTATTTGCAAAAACAAAGTTAGGTAAATTCAAGAACATTAAATTAAAAGTATTAAATAAATTAAATTTAAAATATGAGTACTATCACAACAGAAATAATAAAAGAGTTACGCGATGAAACAGGTGTTTCAATCATGCAATGTAAAAAAGCATTAGAAGACGCCGGTGGTGACGTAGAAAAAGCTAAGGTTATTTTAGCTAAACAATCTCGTGCCGCAGCTGAGAAAAAGGCTGATCGCTCACTTGGTGATGGACTAATCGTAACTAAACAAGCAGGTAACCAAACAGCTGTTTTGGTTTTACGATGCGAAACAGACTTCGTAGCGAAAAACGAAGACTTTATAAAAGTTGCAAATGACCTAGCCGACATAACTCTGTCTGACGGTATCGAGGCCGCAAAAGCCAAGGCCCAAGAAAAGATTGACCCATTAGTTCAAAAAATTGGTGAAAACATGGCCCTAGGCGAAGTTAGCATTTTAGAAGGTAGCCCAACGGGTGTTTATAACCACAACGGCAAAAACGTAGCAGTTGTAGTATTAGCTAATGGTGATGAAGCCCTAGCTAAAGACATTGCTATGCATATTGCAGCTATGAAGCCCCGCTTTCTATCAAAAGACGAAATTAGTTCAGTTGATATGGAAAATGCAAAATCAGTTTTTGAAGAATCAGTAGTCGGTAAAGACGAAGCAATGAAAGAAAAAATTCTAGAAGGTAAACTAAGTGCTTACTTTAAAGAGTTTACCCTACTTGAACAAAACTTTATCAAAGACCCTGAAAAGACAGTTGAACAAGTGTTGAAAGAAAAAGGTGCAGGTGTTGCGCTTTATGAACACGTAATGATCTAATCATATTGTATGGCAACGATTATCATATTTTACATATTACTAATTGGACTAATCATCTTTCTACAATGGAAGGTTAGCCTATTACGCAAAGGTAAAATTGAAATCCAAACCGTTCACAAAGACCGCAACAGAAAAATAAAAGTCATAAACCAAATAATCAAGTACCTTGGCCACAGATTAAAGGATTGGTTAAAAAATGGTTTTATACGATTCGCGTCATGGCGCATTCGCGCAAAAGCTCGCACTAACTATTTTATTGAAACAAAACTACCAGGGCTATATACAATACTTACCAAAAGACCTGAAATTGAAGAACATCATACAAAAAACATCTTTTGGCGCGGAGTTATTGAATACAAATATAAAATTCAAAAACTAAAAGCTCAAATTCTAGAAGAAGAGATTCAAAAAATAGCCGACAAAGAAAGTAGCAAAGATGCTGACCAAGAAATTGAACAAGAAATGATTCAAGACATTATTGCTGAAGCGGTTGAAGAAACACTGCATGAGCCAATAATGGTCAAACAAGAATATGTACAAGAAAAGCCCCTAGTGTTTCAAGTCAGTGATAAACCCAAAGTAAAAAAGGTGGCTAAACCTAAAAAAATCGAAGTGTTAAGACCCACAGACACAATTACCCCACCCCCAAGTACCGAATCTAAACCCAAAAAACTACGTAATATAATGAAGTTTTAGGTCTTGAAAATTTAACAAATATCTGCTATATTTACAAAAGTATCGATAGCAGATACGTGCCGTTTTAGCTCAGTTGGTAGAGCAACCGCCTTGTAAGCGGTAGGTCCTCGGTTCGAGTCCGAGAAGCGGCTCCAATTTACAAAACCCCTGACATTCGTCAGGGGTTTTGTAATACTTCACTATCAAGTTACAAACTAATTTGCAATCTGAATCATGGGGGCGAGAAGAATTTCTCGCCCATGTTTTTAATCAACTTGTGCATCACTACTTTTAATCAGCAATTCACCAAGCTCGTTTTTGTAACCAATTACCATATACAACCTAATGCTCCATTTTTTCGTTTTGGGTTTTGTATATCCCCATGGGTCAGTGTAGTAATCAGGCGGCATGTTTTGCAAGTTTTCAATAACTTTTTTTTCGTCATTTTTTGCCTGCTCTTCATCTTCGTAAACAGGTAAATTTAACTTACCCAATGCGGTTACAAAACTGTCTTGGCAAATTTCTACATACTTCCGTGCGCAAAGGTTGCTACCACTAAAGCATTGCTCGTAGTTCTCGTAAACTAAAATTTTTACTTTTTCCATTTTTTAATTGTTTTAATTTTTCGGAAGGAAATTGTTTTATTTTCCTGATAAATCACTACAGACAAAAGCCCACAGCTAAAACAATTATTAATTACCGCAAGCTCACTTGCTCGGGGCCTAAAACAATCGAGAATGAATAAAAAGCATATTAAAAAGAACTCCTGCAGTGTATCAGATTATGTTTGACTTGTCAATAGATATATGCTATATTGGCAAAGGATTTTTAACTATAGATATGAACAAAAGAACAGCAATAATTTCGTACCTTGCCATACCTGGCATACCAGTCGGATTTCACCAACAAGGAAACTGCGACATTTTTACCGGGGATTACGAGAAAATTAAATTCTCTGACTCCCAAATGCTACACAAAAAGAAGGCCATTATTGAAGGACTTCATAATGAACTAATGAAGCACATCGATGAATATGAGACCTTTTACATCTACATGGGCAGGATGTCACCATACATTGTAAGCGAAAAAGATTGGCCAATATTTGCAATGTTGAGTGAGTACTACTACAAACGGCCAAAGAACAAGGTTACAATTGTCGGGTGTAATTGTAGTGGCGCCCGAAAACAGAGCCTAGTTGACTACTCAGGCAACCACATTAAATGGTATCAGGTTATGTGTGGCGAACCCGACGAATACTTTCTTGACCTTATACGTAAAAAAAGTCAAAATAAAGTTATTACCGAATAAATTTTAAAGCCGTCTGAGAAATCAGACGGCTTTTTTTATTATGAAATTATTCAGATTTTTAATCTGTGGTTTTTGTATGGCTTATTGGTCTTGACTCAAAAGCTTTCTGACGTTTTCTATGGTTGTGTTACTTGCACCTTGTAGAACTTTTTCTTCGGGTTGGCCATTGCGAATATCTTCAGCATATTTGGCGTATTTTTCTTGTAGGGCCTTATTCATTTCGTCCATATTACCAAGGTCAAAGAACTTGGTAATTTGATCGGCCTTTTTTTCTTGTTCGGTTTTTTCAACCACAACAGGAGTTTCGTTTTCAATTACCGGATTGTTTTTCAAATACTCCTCGACTGCAGCAATCATTGTTTTTTGAGCACCCTGTAAAACCTTTTCTTTTGGTGTGCCTTTTCTGATTTCTTCGCCGTACTGGGCAACTTTCTCTATAAAATTAGTAGCAAAACCCTCGGCAAGCCCATTGGCTAAATTAACTAACTGGTTGTAAATATCAACACCGTGCATGTGTTCTTCGTTGTTCCATTCGTACTTCTTCTTTTGAATCTTTTCTCTAGTCTTGTTTACGTCGGCGCCCTCTATGCCTAATTTCTCGCGCATCTCCTCTATTTGAATTTCATGGTTAATTTTTTTAAGCTCTTCGGCATGAGCATTTTTACTATTTTCAAGCTGAGCCCGAGCTTCGGCAATTGCCAAAGCTCGTACCCTTTTCATTTCGGCATTTTTAGCCTCGTCAACATATTCGGGCATTGTCCACATTTCTTCTAGTAAATCAGGTTCATGCACAAGAGCCTTCCACCTTGTTGGTATAGCATCTAGCGGGCTTTCGTTAAGGCCTTTTTCGATAGCTGTTGTAAAAGACAACGGCATGTCTCTAAGAAGGTCGTCTTTTGATGCGCCATTTTTAATATCTTCTACATACTTATCAATTGTTTTTTTTGCATTGATAGCAATGATGTCATTTTCGGCGTGTTCCATATAGTTATTATATATACTTTAATGTTTTAAATCTACTCTGCCTTAATTTGTGTTTCTAGTTTCTCGCGGGCTTGTTTGTATTTTTCAAGTTCAGGGAAGGTTTTTAAAATCATGTCTTTTGATTGAAAACCAGTAAACAATTTTTCGTTCATATACACAGCTGGCAATTTTGTGTCTTCAACTTTAAATATTTTAATTAACGACTCTAGAGCTGAAAGATTTAAATTATAGTCAAATGAATACACGCGCAATTCTGGGTATTCGCTACGAAGTTCAGTAAGAACCGCTGATTGTTTAACACAGTCGCTACAGTTTTCTTCGGTAGTGTAGAAATAGAATATTGGCACAATCGAAACCTTACATTTTGAACGAATCTTTTCCATCAACAAGTAGTCTTTGATTTGTAATAGACTATAGTATTTTTTAAGTTCTAATACTTGGTCTTGATTTTTAATGTTCTCTTCGCTAAAACTGATCTTTTTAGCCAAGTCATTTAGCTCGCTTGAAAGCGATGTGGCCGAAACGTCTTTGCACGATAGTTCTTGCAATAATTGAAACTGTGTTTCAGACGACAGTATGTCGATAGATATTTTGTCTTGGATGGTTTTAACCTCGTCTAATTTACGATTATTCAAAGATGATGAAAGCCACGTAGCGCTTAGAAAAAGGGCTAAAGTTATTATAAAAACGGTTATGTAACGTATTATGTCTTTTCTATTCATATTGATTAATTATACTGATATTTTGATTATTTTCTAGTTTTTAACGACTATCTATTTCGGCGGTCCAACTGGCTTCATAATTGCGTACAGCGTTCCATACGGCTTTTAACAACCAAAATGGGGCCACAATACTGTATACAATGAAGAAGAAGAATATATCTATATTAAACTTACCCTTGCCGTGCAAAATTCGATGCCCCATATATAGTGAAAACAAAACAGTTGAGTAAACAAAAATTGAGACAAAGAAAACGGTTGAGGTGTTTATAAAAAATGGGTCAAAATTAAATGAATCAGTATTAAATGATAAGCCAGTTACAGACAGTTCAAGGGTCCTAACGCTTACATATTTATAAAGTTTATAGCCCATAAACACAAATAAAAACATGACACCTAGTACTGAAATAAAACCTGACGGTAATGTTAAAAAGCCAATGTTGCCATACTTTTTCTTGAAAAATAAGTGTTTATAGTCTATGGCATTACGCAAAAAACCATAAATCCAACGTGTGCGTTGCTTATATAAACCTTTAATAGTTTTGGGTGCAATTGTGTAAACATAGGCGTCGGGTGCATGTTCAATACGCATACCATTAGTTTGCATACGCAATGCAATTTCTTGGTCTTCGGTTACATGGGCGTGTTTATAGGGCCCCAATTTACGAAAAACCTCCATTCTAAATATTGAAAATGGCCCAGGCGTAACGTGGATTGCATTTACAAATGAAAGCATCTTTTTAACATAAATTTGCAATTCATAGTCAATCTTTTGAGCTTTTTGCACAATGTTGCCTGGGTTCCAGGTTACGATTGTTGGCGCTACGGCCATAACCTCGGGTGTGTCAAAATAAGTCATAATGCGCTTTAAGGCTTCGGGATGTACCAATGAATCTGAATCTAAACAGCCTACGAATTCAGTTTGACAGTGATCAAGACCTAAATTTTGCGCACTAAATTTGCCACCATTTGGTTTTGTAAAAATTTTAATTTGAGGGTGGCCCTCGTACATTTTCATTACCTCGAATGTATTATCAGTCGAGCCGTCGTCAACCAAAATTAGAAAAAGTTTGTCAGCCGGGTAATCCATTGCCAGCAACGAATCAACAGTCTTTTTGACGTTTAAACCTTCGTTATATGCAGGCACGGTAATAGTAACACCCGGGTAGTGGCTTAGTTGTATTGGGTCGCGACGAATAACCAATTCTTTGCGGCGCTCTAAAAACACCACTAAAAAGTAGATTTGAACGTATAACGACAAGAAGCTCAGTAAATAAAAGATCCAAACAAGGACGGTGCTCATAAGTGCGTATTATAGCACACTTTTACACCCTTTCAAAATAGCCTATCTTGTTAACAGTCCAGAACTTTTTGGTTCAAGATTGTAGAGTGTGGTAGAATAAATACATGGAAAATCAAACTAATACAAATGAAGGTGAGGAAAATATTGTTCAAGAAAATAATTTAACAAATAACAACGAGCAAGGTGCTGATCAAAACATTGACGGCATAGCTAAAATTAAAAAAGAAACTAAAAATGCACTGTGGGTACCAATACTTATAATTGCTGGTATTATAGTTTTACTAATCGTTTTAATTAAAATACCAAACAATAGCAATAGCGCGCTAACATTGCCAAATGGTGAAAAAATCCCAACACTTGATGAATCACAACAAAAACTAGATGAGGCCAAAAACGCATCCAATATACCCGATCAAAAACTAAGCCAATCTGATAAATGGCAAGGTAACCCAAAAGCTCGTATTGTAGTATTTGAATATTCAGATTTGGATTGCCCATACTGTATACGTTTTCACCCAACCATGAAGCAGTTAGTTAAAGACTACCCTAATGACGTTTTATGGATTTACCGCCACTTCCCACTGGATGAATTACACCCAAAAGCCCGCACCGAAGCAATCGCGAGTGAGTGTGTTGCAAAAATAGCAGGCAATGATGCCTTTTGGAAGTTTTTAGATAGCGCCCTTGCGTTTACCAGTTCAAACGTCGAAGACCCAATGCCAACACTTAAAGGCTTTGCCACAGGTTTAGGTATTGACCCAAAAGCCTTTGATTCATGTGTTGCAACCAACAACATCGATAAAAAAATTAGCACCCTCGTTTCTGATCAAGCAAACTTAGGTATACAATCAGGCGCCAAAGGTACACCATACAGCGTCATTCTAGACCGCCAAACCGGAGCCGTATACCCTGCCCCTGGCGCCCAAGACATCGACACCCTACGCGAAATCGTCAAAACAATTTTGAACGATAAATAAAACACCAAATATACAAAAACAAAAACCGCATTATGCGGTTTTTGTTTTTTGTATTAAATCTTAATCAAAATAATTTTTTAGTCTTTGGATTTTTTCGTGGCCACGAAGTTTTTCGTGAACCTTGGCTTCGATTTGGCGAATACGTTCACGAGTAACAGCAAATTCTTTACCTACCTCTTCTAACGTATGTTGTACACCATCAGTTAGACCATAGCGCATTTCAAGAATCTTTTGCTCTTTGGGTGATAGTTCAGCCAGCACTTCGTGCAGTTGGTCTGACAGTATTCGGCGTGAAGCTTCTTGGTCGGGGCGAAGTATTTTATCGTCGGCAATAAAGTCACCCAATGTTGATTTGTCATCGTCATCGCCAAACGGCTTTTCCAACGATGAAGTTTCTTGAATGATCTGTTCAATGAAGTGAACTTTTTCAGTACCCTCTTCTTCGTCGTCATAACCCATTTCGCGAGCGATTTCTTCGGGCATTGGAGTACGATCAAGTTCTTGTTCCAATCGGCGCAAAACTTGTTTGTATTTTGAAATAGTTTCAACCATGTGCACCGGTATACGAATTGTGCGTGATTGGTCGGCAATCGCACGAGTAATTGATTGACGAATCCACCAAGTTGCATAGGTCGAGAATTTGTAACCCTTTGTCCAGTCGAATTTTTCAACGGCTTTGAACAAGCCAATGTTACCTTCTTGAATTAAATCAAGAAGTGTAAGGTCAGCTGCGCGGTTAGTGTATTTTTTAGCGATAGACACAACCAAACGCAAGTTTGCACGTGCTAATAGGTTTTTAGCATCCATGTCACCGGCCACAATACGTTGGGCCAGGTTGCGCTCTTCAGAGGCTTGTAGTAGTGGGTATTGACCAATTTCTTTTAAATAAATTTGAACTGAATCATAGGCAGTGTCGCGCTTTTCTTCAAGACCCTTTAGTTCGGCATCGATATCAAGAAGATTACCACCTTCTAAAATATCAACACCAAATGTTGCAAAACGTTC
>JACCDM010185935.1_pt1 | contig 42442 bp, 43 predicted proteins | sample 7445851 | NCBI WGS metagenome assembly JACCDM01 (sample SAMN15323438, study PRJNA562643) | freshwater metagenome | isolation source: river surface water | place: USA:Blue River Watershed | collected 2017-08-16
ACTTCATCCAAATGAACTTCTTGTGTATAATTCGCGATGACATAAGCATAGACCCGATTAATGCGAGCTAGGTCAACCGCTGATAAAGCATAACTCGCATCATTCGATTCGATGATTTGTACATCTGAACCACCTTGACTCAATTGATGTAAAATGTTTAGAAAAGCAAGTAATTGCGGGAATGGTGCCAAATCCCCAAGCTGCATTAATTCACGAGCTATTCGATCTTGGGTGGGTCCCTGCACCGATAAGCCTCCGCGGGATTTTTCCAATAGCTGACGGATCCCAGCACAAGCCGGCTTAGTTAGAAAGTCTCCGCCTAAAAAATCTTTTTTGAAATGAATAACAAGCGCTTGTGCTGCAGTGGGCGAATCTTCTATCGCCAACCAGTCTTTGCGGTGATTTTGCCAGCAATGTGGTACATTTTCTCCGAGTAAAACTAAATCGCCTGGGCCAAAGTCCGTAATTTGATTTCCTACAAATCGTTTGCCTGTTCCTGAGATTATCAACGTTAATTCAAATTCGGGATGAAAGTGATACGGGGCATCGAATCGTGCCTGAATAACTTCTTTCAACTGGATCGAATTTCCAACAGGATCCCCAATATGCTCTAAACTTGCCTTCATTGTTTTATCAAATTACCTGATTGGTGCGAAACTAATCGCACCGCAGGTAAAATTGCATTATTATTGGCAAATTTTCAGGTAGTCTTAGCCACAATATTTTAGAAACTTTGTGCATGCTAACAACTCAATATTCTCTTCGCGCAGACCAAATCGCTGAATTTCAGCAAAATGGTCACATTTATTTACCCCAAGTACTTAAAAAGGATGCGCTTGAACCTTATCGCCAAGCGATTCGCTCCTGGGCTGCAGATTTTCAAGCTAAGCAAAAACCCATCGAGGAGCGTGATACCTATGGCAAGGCATTTTTACAAATGATGAATTTATGGGAAGAAGATGCCCAAGTGCGCGAGTTTGTTTTAGCCAAGCGATTTGGCCAGTTGGCCGCCGATTTATTGGGCGTGAAACAAGTCCGTCTTTACCACGATCAGGCACTTTTTAAAGAACCAGGAGGTGGACTGACTCCATGGCACCAGGATCAATATTATTGGCCACTTCAAACACCGAAAACCGTCACCATGTGGATGCCTTTAGTTGATATTTCTGAGGATATGGGTATGTTGACTTTTGCCTCAGGGACCCAACGAGTTGAATTACCCCCGATGCCTATTTCCGATGAATCTGAAGCGATGATCGCGCGTTATGTCCAAGATCAAAAATTCCCGATTGTTGCTCAGAAAACAATGCAAGCAGGAGATGCCACTTTTCATATGGGCTGGACCTTACATGCCGCTCCCGGAAATGATTCGAAAACAATGCGTGAAGTAATGACAGTCATATTTATGGATGCTGACGCGGTGGTGATGGAACCTAAAAACCCGAATCAAGAAGCAGATCGCTTGCGCTGGCTATCCGGTTATGAACCTGGCCAAAAGGTAGATTCTCCATTAAACCCGTTAGTTAATTAACTTGGTAATGGTGGGCACTTGCATTTTTTCTTTCGTTTAAGAAACGAAAAAATACCCTTTTTCTTTTGGTAAACTTTTGGTTTTGCATACGAAAAATGACTCATTCTGGCGGTCATGACGACCGAAGCTTCTGATTCATACAGCGAACCCGCAATCAGAACAAATGACCACAAGGCGATGACTTTTTTCATTCGTTTAAACGCGCTTTAAAGTAGGTAGTCGCTAGCTTCCAAGCCTCTTCCGTGGCTGCTTTGTCAAATGCAGGGTTCGATGGATTTGCAAATGCATGCTCCGCATCGAACGATTTAACTTGGATTCCTTTTCCAGCTAATTTCATGTTTGCCTCGAATTCAGCTACAACTGTAGGAGAGATGAATTTTTCTCGTCCCGCAAACAATCCCAAAACATCCGTATTCAATAATTTTAATTGTTCCACATCTTTGACTGGCATGCCATAGTACATCACACATGCCGTTGCCTGTGTTCCAGCCAAGATAGATGCTTTCAGCGAAAGGGCTCCGCCAAAGCACCAGCCAACAGTCGCGATTTTAGCTTTGGGACCTACGAAAGCGATGGCACCTTTAATTATATTTTCTAAACGTAGGGGATTTGCTCCCCCCATATACTTACCCGCTTCTTCGCGCGTGGTAGCTACCTTTCCATCATACATATCGATCGCCATGACATTCACATTCCCCAAATCTGTGTAGAAATGTTCTGCCTCACGCTTGATGTGGTCATTTAGTCCCCACCACTCTTGAAAAACAAACAAAGTATAAGTAGTTGGTTTAGCAGCCTTAATGTAAAAGGCATTTGCTTGCTGGCCGTCAGGTGTCGAAAAGGTGATCATTTCTCCGCCCGCCTGGCTAACATGACGATAGGGCTTGGGAAGTTTATGTGAACGCTGAAAAGCCTTGTTAGAAGCCATCAATTGCATGTCGTCTTTGGTCATAAAGCAACATGATTGACCAAAGCTGGCACTTGTGATGAAAAGAAGTGCGATTAACGCAAATAATTTGTTCATGGTAGAAATATTTGATGAAATTTATGAATAAAATTCGCATTTAGGCTAACTTGCGAGACCTATTGTTAAAAATATAACCTATGAAAAAGAATTTATTCGGCTTAGGCCGAGTGGTGTTTGCAGCATTCATTAGCTTAGCATCAATCTCAATCGCCTTCGCTCAGGAGGCAAATCCCTTGAAAGGTCAAAAAGTTTTGGTCTTTTCGTTAACCAAAGGTTTCCGACACAGCTCCATTAAGCCTGGCCAAATTGCCTTATTCAAAATGGCAAAAGAAAAAGGTTTCTCGGTTGACACAACTGAAAATCCAGCCATGTTCACGGAGAAAAACTTGAAAAACTACCGCGTGGTTGTTTTTATGAGTACCACTGGAAACGTATTAAATGACCAACAACAAAATGCATTTGAGCGCTATATTCAAGCAGGAGGTGGTTATTTTGGAGTGCATGCGGCAACTGATACAGAATATGATTGGCCTTGGTATAATCAATTAGCGGGTGGTCAATTCGCCTCGCATCCAGGTCGGCCAAATGTCCAAAAAGGCACATTCACTGCCGTAGATCAGGCACATATTTCGACTAAACATATGCCGACGACATTCGATCGTACGGATGAATTTTACGATTTTAAGAACTTCAATAAAGATGTTAAGGTGCTAATTACCTTGGATGAGAAATCATACAAGGACGGCAAAATGGGGGACTATCACCCGATGGCTTGGTACCATGAGTTCGATGGTGGACGTGCATTTTATACTAATTGGGGTCATACGCATGAGACATTTGATGAGCCTTTAGTCCTTCAGCATATTTGGGGTGGCTTGCAATGGGCAGCTTCAGGTCCAGCAATTAACTATAACAAGCCTTTGCGTACCGGTCCACTTCCAGAGGACAACCGTTTTACGAAGACAATTTTAGATAAAAATTTGGATGAGCCTACGGAGTTGGCGATGACAGATGGCGGTAAAATTTTCTTTGCCGAGCGCAAAGGAAAGTTGAAAATGTTTGACCCGAAAAAAGGTAAAACAAAGGTCGTAGCGGATTTGAATGTATTTTCTAAGTTCGAGTACGGTTTGATGGGTGTGAATGTGGACCCTAACTACTCAAAAAATCACTGGATTTATTTATTCTATTCACCTCAGACAGGGCAGCCTGATACGGCGCAGCATCTTTCACGATTCGTTTATGATGAGCTAAAAGATACATTGGTCATGGAAAGTGAAAAAGTATTGTTACGTGTTCCAGTCAAGCGTGATGGCTGCTGCCATACCGGTGGATCCATCGCTTGGGATAAATCAGGAAACTTGTATTTATCTACAGGAGACGACACGAATCCATTTGATTCCAATGGCTATGGCCCTATCGATAACCGCGACAAGCGTTCGGGTTGGGATGCACGTGCAACGTCATCCAATACAAATGATTTACGTGGAAAAATCTTACGCATCAAGCCTACTGATGATGGTAAGTATACAATCCCAGAGGGGAATTTGTTTCCCAAAGGCCTTTACCATACAAAGCCAGAAATTTATGTCATGGGGAATCGCAACCCATACCGGATAGCGGTAGACCAACATAACGGATTCTTATATTGGGGTGAAGTAGGTCCAGATGCAGGTGAAGATTCACCTAAGTATGGTTCAAAAGGCCATGATGAAGTTAATCAGGCACGCGAAGCCGGGTATTTCGGTTGGCCTTTATTTGTGGCAGATAATCGCCCATACAACCAACGGGACTTTAATAAAGATTCTACATGGGCTAAATTCAATCCCAAAGCGCCGGTAAATGACTCACCGCACAATACGGGATTAGCGCATTTACCAAACGCGCAAAAGGCATTTATCTATTACCCATATGGCGATTCTCCAGAATTCCCAGTGATGGGCAAAGGATCACGAAATGCCATGGCTGCAGGTGTGTATTACAGTTCAGATTATCCAAAAGATTCCAAAGTGAAATTGCCAAATTTCTATGACGGCAAGTTGTTCTCATATGATTGGTCTCGTGATTTAGTGTATACGGTGAGTATGAAAGCAAATGGGGACTACTTAAGCATGGAGCGTTTCTTGCCAAATATGAGCTTCTCACACCCGATGGATTTCACCTTTTCAAAAGATGGTGCGATTTACGGATTGGAATATGGGCCAAATTGGTTTGCTCAAAACGAGGAGGCAGTTCTATTTAAATTAGAATACAATGCAGGAAATCGTACACCGAATGTAGTCGCTACGGCAAGTAAGAAAGAAGGAGCCGCTCCGATGCAAGTGAAATTTTCGTCGGAAGGAACCATCGATTATGACAAGGATCCGATTACTTATCAATGGAATTTCGGTAACGGTCAAACAAGTACAGCCGCAAATCCAACGCACACTTTTACAAAACCAGGTGTTTACAACGTGGTTCTAAAAGTTAAGGATAACAAGGGCAATTCAAATACAGCTTCTGTTCGCGTGAAAGTTGGTAACGACGTACCTAAAGTTGACGTTCAAATTGAGGGTAACAAAACTTTCTATTGGAATGACAAAACGGTCAACTACCAAGTATCGGTAGAAGATAAGGAAGATGGAACGTTGGCTGCGAATAAAATTTCAGAGGAAGATGTGGTGTTAAATATCAATTACCTAGAAGGGTATGATCGCACAATCATCGAGCAAGGTCACAAGAGCAATACAACATTCTCTAATGGAAAACGCTTAATTGATTTGTCGGATTGCAAGACATGTCACGCGGTAGAAAAGAAGTCTATTGGACCAGCTTACAAAGAGATCGCGAAGAAATACCGTGCGAGTTCTCAAAACATTGATGAGCTTTCTAAGAAGATTATCAGTGGTGGTGGTGGAGTTTGGGGTGAGCAGGTAATGGCGGCCCATCCACAGATTTCCAAAGCGGATGCACGTGAAATGGTGATTTACATCTTGGGTCTTTCAGATAAGAAGAAAGCATCTCAACCAGTGAAAGGTTCGTATGTAACTTCAGATAAAGGCAAGCCAGGAACATTCATCTTCTCTGCATCTTACACAGACAAAGGAAATGGTAAAATGACACCGGCAACAGGTCAAAAAGTTGTGACTTTGCGTGATGCCAAAATTGCCGCGGGATCCTACGATAGCAATGTGAAAACAATGAAAACGAAAGTAGATGGTCTAGGTGAAATCGTTGTCGCGTTAGGTGATCAAGGATATGCCGCTTTCAATCAAATTGATTTGACAGGTATCAAGAATATTCAGATCTCAGCATTTGTGTTAGCTGGTCAAACGGCTGGCGGTAAGTTGGAAATGCGCCTAGGCAGTCCAACAGGTAAGGTGGCAGGTAGTGTAGATATTCAAAAAGCGGGTCAAGTAACCATGCCAGTTTCAGTGAGTGGTGTAAATGACTTGTACTTTGTATTTGTGAATCCTACTGCTGGTGATAAACCATTGTATGCCTTGAAGGAGTTCTTCTTCGAGAACTAGGCTTAAGCCAATGGATTTGATGTGAAATGAATAAGGCCCCAATCGGGGCCTTATTTTATTTTGGAGGATGCTCAGCGATTCGAATAGCCTTGAGATATAAGTTCTCCACCTTCTTTCGCGCCCAATCCGTTTTACGTAAAAATGTCAAACTGGAATTGATACTTGGCTCATGCGAAAAACAGTTGATGCGGATGCGGCTCGAGAGCCCTTCCCAGCCGTAGGTGTCAACTAAATATTCTAAAATAAATTTTAGCGTTTTGCCTTCTAATGGATCCATCGTTTATGCTCTTTCAGATAGTTCTAACCAACGTAATTCTTTTTCTTCCAGGGTGTTTTTAATGACTTCTATTTCTTTTGCCCAATCAGCCAATAGCTGAAAATCAGCTGAGCCACTATTTAATTTTTCGATTAGGGCTTCCTTCTCAACTTCCAATTTGGCCATTTCTTTTTCTAATTCGTCGAATTCTTTTTGCTCTTTGAAGCTCAATTTGGCACCTTTTTGAACCGAGACTACGGGTGTTTCAATAACCGCAGCTTTAGGAGCCGGAGCAGGTTCCTTTTCTTTATTTTCTAACGCAATCCGGTAATCTGTATAATTTCCATTGAAGAAGTTGACCTCTCCTTCACCTTCCACCAAGATTAATTGGTCTACTAAATTATCCATAAAATAGCGGTCGTGCGAAACGAGTAATAAACAACCTTGGAACTCACTTAAAAAGTCTTCTAATAATTGAAGTGTATCTAAATCTAAGTCGTTTGTAGGCTCATCTAGAATTAAGAAATTGGGATTCTTTACCAAAACTTGCATTAGTTGCAAACGCTTTTTCTCCCCACCAGACAATTTCGAAACAGGCGTGTATTGCTGGGCCGTTGGGAATAAAAATTTACTTAAAAACTGGCTCGGTGTCAACGACTCATTCTTGCCATAAGGGATGACTTCCGCGATTTCTGTAATGGTATCGATGACACGTTGTTCGGGCTTAAATTCGAATGGCAATTGTGTATAATACCCAATCACTAAGGTTTCGCCTGGATCAATGGTTCCCGAATCGGGTTGTTCTAAGCCAGTCAATAATTGCAAAAAGGTCGTTTTCCCCGCACCGTTTTTTCCTACGATTCCTATTCGATCTTTTTTCTTAAATGTATAGGTGAAATCATTGACTATTTTTTTCTCACCCCAGGCCTTTTTTAGGTGGTTGATTTCAATGATTTTATTCCCTAAACGGGACATTTGGATGTTCAATTCCAGCTTGCTATCGTCAACTTTCCGATGGGCCATTTCCTCTGTTTCAGAAAAGGCGTCGATGCGGGATTGAGATTTGGTGCCTCGTGCTTTTGGCTGGCGACGCATCCATTCCAATTCCTTGCGGTATAAGTTTTTTGCCTTCGCAACGGTACTTGCTTCTGACGCCTCGCGTTCTGCTTTTTTCTCTAAGAAATACCCATAATTTCCTTCGTAGGTATAAATGGACCCAAGGGCCAATTCCATCATTTTGTTGCAGACTTTATCCAAGAAATAACGGTCGTGGGATACGACCAATACAGTGACATTTGGCCCAGATAAAATACCTTCTAACCATTCAATGGTTTCAATGTCCAAATGGTTAGTCGGCTCATCCAAAATCATAATGTCTGGACTTTCGATCAACAATTTCGCCAATGAAAGGCGTTTCTTTTGGCCACCTGACAGGGTGGAAACTTGTTGGTCTCCATCGGGAATACCCAAACGTGTAATGATTTGTTTGGCTCTGGCCTCGTAATCCCAGGCATTATGTGCCTCCATTAATGCAAATGAATCTTCTAGTTCCTGAGGATCACCGGAGAGCATGGCTTTTTCGTAAGCTTTAATCGCTACGGCACTTGGTAAATCATCTGAAAACAAATAGTTTAACACACGTTCATTTTCTGCAAAAATTGGATTTTGGGGTAGGTAGCCTACACGAATACCCTTGCGGATTGTAATCTTACCTTCGTCGGGGGATTGCATGCCCATGATGGATTCCATCAAGGTGGTTTTCCCTGTTCCGTTTTTTCCGATGAGCGCTACTTTTTCGCCTTTCTGCAAGCCGAAAAATAGGTTTTTAAATACCCAGCGTTCGCCAAGATTTCGCGAAATATTCTCCGCCGATAGATAATTCATAAGGTATTAGTCGTTTGCTTCTGCAGCTTCTTCACGCATTTTTCTGCGTAATACTCGGCCCGAAACGATGATGCTGATCTCATACAATCCGAATAACGGAAAAGCGACCAACAATTGGGAAATCACATCTGGGGATGGCGTGATAATCGCAGCCACTAACAAGATGACGATCAACGCATGTTTGCGGTATTCGCGCATGAAGGATGGGGTTAAAATTCCTACTTGCGATAATACGAATGCAATCATGGGCAACTGAAAAGTCAGACCACATGCGAGTGTTAACATGGACAATAACGAAATGTAGTCATTGATGTCAAATTGATTTTGGATTGAAGGGTCTAGCTTGAAATTAGCTAAGAAATTAATGGCCATTGGGGCCACAATAAAATATCCAAAGGACACGCCTACAAAAAATAACAAAGAAACCCAGAAAACAGCACCGCGTGCCGCTTTCATTTCTTTTGATTTAAGTCCTGGACGGATAAATCGCCAAACCTCATAAAAGGCATATGGAAATGCAAACATTAAACCCACAATGATTGATTGCGTTAAGGCCATCATAAATTGACCTGAAACCTCGCGCGACTGCAAAATGAAGTCGGCCTGCTGCATGCAAAGACTGGTCCATCCGGTGACATCCGCTAAGCGGCAAAGTACTTGATTTGTCCAAAAATCAACTTTGGTAGGTCCCATGATGATGATTCCGAAAATTTCATTTCGGAATATCCAGGCTGCAATAGTAAAAATCAAGATCGATGCAATGGAACGAATAATGTGCCAGCGCAACTCCTCTAGGTGATCTAGAAAGGACATTTCTGTCCCATCTTTATCCTCATCTAATTCTTCGTCCCAATCTTGATCTAACGCCATTTTTAATAATTATAGATATAATGGGAATTGCTTTACCCATTCGTTTACTTCTCCTTTAATCGTTTTTAATACGGCTTCATTAGCATGGTTCATCAAAGCCTTGTCTACCATCTCTACGATCTGTACCATGTCTGCTTCTTTCAATCCACGGGTGGTCATCGCGGCCGTACCCACGCGCATTCCCGACGTCACAAATGGTGACTTGTCATCAAATGGAACCATATTTTTGTTGATGGTAATGTCCGCCTGAATCAACGTATTTTCTGCTAATTTGCCACTCAATCCTTTTGGGCGTAAGTCGATGAGCATCAAGTGATTATCGGTTCCTCCAGAAATAATTTCGTATCCTTTTGCTAAGAAAGCCTTCGCCATTGCTTGCGCATTTGATTGCACTTGCTTTGCATATGTTTCGAATGTTGGCGTCAATGCTTCACCAAACGCGATTGCTTTTGCTGCAATGACGTGCTCTAAAGGACCGCCTTGCGTTCCTGGGAACACAGCGCCGTCTAGGCATGCCGACATTAATTTAAGTTCACCCTTTAATGTTTTGAATCCAAAGGGGTTTTCAAAATCGTTGCCCATCATGATCAAACCACCACGCGGTCCACGTAATGTTTTGTGGGTAGTTGTGGTGATGATATGGCAATGTTGTACGGGGTTATTCAATAAACCTTTGGCAATTAAGGCCGAAGGATGTGAAATATCTGCTAACAAGATGGCACCAATTTTATCAGCAATGGCACGTAAACGGGCATAGTCCCAATCGCGTGAGTAAGCTGAAGCGCCACAAATAATCAATCTTGGTTTTTCTTTTAACGCGGTTGCTTCTACTTTGTCCCAGTCGATTAATCCTGTCTCTTTTTCAACACCGTAAAAGAAGGCTTGGAAATATTTTCCGGAGAAATTTACAGGAGAACCGTGAGATAAGTGACCACCATGAGATAGGTCAAACCCTAAAATTTTATCACCTGGATTTAAGAAAGATAAAAATACAGCTGCATTAGCTTGCGCACCTGAGTGCGGTTGCACGTTAGCCCATGTCGCACCAAATAATTTTTTCGCTCGTTCAATGGCGATAGTTTCTACCTCATCGACTACTTCACAACCACCATAATAACGTTTCCCTGGAAGTCCTTCGGCATATTTATTGGTTAAGACACTTCCTTGTGCTTCCATCACCTGTGGCGATGTAAAGTTTTCAGATGCAATTAACTCAATGCCAAATTCTTGTCGGTGAGCTTCCTGATCAATCAGTGAAAAAATTTCGTTGTCTCGTTGGGTTGGAAATGTGCTGGCAGCCATGAATAAATGATGTTCTTGATTACGTAAATTAAGGGGGTAAATTTACGTTTTTTTATCTGAATAGAAAAGCGAAGTGGGTGGAACTATGCCGACAAATATCACGTTTGTATCCCAGTAAAAAAGCGTAATTTTGCAGGCATTAATTTTTCAACAAATGAAATTAAAATTTCTAGCGCTGTTCCTACTATTTACGGTTCAGCTTTTTGGTCAAAAAATCACCCCGGCAAAATGGTCTTGGACCTTGTCACCTGCGCAGCCTACGGTAGGACAGGAAGCTGAATTGATTTTTAAAGTAGCCATTGATAAGGGTTGGTACTTATATTCCTCTGATTTTGATAAGGATTTAGGCCCTGTTGTGACTTCGGTTACCTTAAAAGCTGGATTGGGAATTGATGTGGTGGGGCCTTTGAAGGCAATAAATCCGCATAGTAAAGAAGACAAAGAGATTTGGGGAGGAACGTATACCTATTTCACCGAGCAAGGGGAGTTCCGCCAGAAAATTAAAATTACGTCTGATACGTGGGTGATTGATGGAACTTATGATTCCCAGGCATGCTCGAATGAGAGTGGCTTGTGTGTGCCTATCAAAGGTGTTTTCAAAATTTCAGCTGCGGAAGACTCAAAAAAAAAAGCCTCTGATGTAGCTGGCGGTGGATTGATTGAGTTCTTTTTTGTGGCTTTGGGCGCTGGTTTGCTAGCTTTATTGACGCCATGTGTCTACCCACTAATCCCGATGACTGTAAGTTTCTTTACGAAGAAACAAGGTGGAAAGCGCTTAGCTTTTTTATATGGCTTGTTTATTGTTTTGATTTATGTGTTTTTTGGAACGATACTCGCCTTCTTTGCGGGGGCTAGCTTTGCGAATTTCTTGAGTACGCATTGGATTCCAAATCTGCTCTTTTTTGCAATTTTTATCTTCTTTGGAATTTCTTTTTTGGGGGCATTCGAGATTGTTTTGCCTTCAGGTTTGGTGAACTCTGTTGATGCCAAATCCGACAAAGGAGGCCTATTAGGCGTGTTTTTTATGGCCTTTACGCTTGTTTTGGTTTCATTTTCGTGTACGGGCCCGTTGGCTGGGTCGATTTTGATTGCGGCATCACAAGGTGTTTTCTTAAAACCAATTATTGGCATGTTGGGCTTTTCGCTGGCCTTCGCCATTCCATTTACCTTATTTGCAATTTTCCCTGGGTTTATGAAGTCCTTACCTAAGTCGGGCAATTGGATGAATGAGGTGAAGGTTGTTTTGGGTTTCCTGGAGATTGCGTTAGCTTTCAAATTTTTAAGTGTTGCTGATCAGGTTTACCATTGGCATTTGTTGGATCGTGAGATTTTCTTGGCGATTTGGATTGCGGTCTTTGGTGCGTTGACTTTGTATTTGTTTGGTAAGATTTCTTTGCCACACGATGGACCTTCGAAAAACTTATCGGTGCCTCGCACCTTATTTGCTACGGCTGTTTTAGCTTTTGTGATTTATTTAATTCCAGGGATGTTCGGTGCTCCACTAAAGGGATTATCGGGCTGGTTGCCACCTTTGAGTTCACAGGATTTTAAGGGATCAGAGGCTGCTGTAGCTGCTCCACAAAAAATGTCGGATCAAGGGCAAAAGAAATATGCTGATTTTCTAACCTTACCCTTGGGCTTGCAGGGATTCTTTGATTTTGAGGAAGCAAAGGCTTATGCGCTTAAAGTCAATAAGCCATTGTTTATCGATTTTACAGGTCACGGATGTGTGAACTGCCGGAAGATGGAGGAGAATGTGTGGTCGGATCCGCAAGTATTAAAACGCTTACAAGAGCAATATGTTGTGGTCGCTTTGTATTGTGATGACAAAACGGAATTGCCTGCAGATCAGTGGTATGTATCGAAGGTGGATGGTCAGGAGAAGAAGACTTTGGGTGATCAAAATTTAGATTTTCAAATTACTCGATTTGACTCGAATGCGCAGCCACATTATGTATTATTAGACCCGCGTAATGATGCAGCGCCGATGGTAAAGCCCGTGGCATTTGACGCGAATATAGCTCATTTTGTTTCCTTTTTGGATCAAGGGGTGTCAGTCTATAAAGGTGCTAAATAATGCAGTGGGGATCCTATTTTGCGGTTATGGCCGCTTCGTCTATTAAATTTGTTGCTGGACCGTTGACAGGTTTTGGGCTGGGGTTATCGATGCTTGAAACAATTGTTTGTACTTGGATAGGCATGATGTTTACGGTGACGGTGATGTTGACCATTGGGCGTTTTCTAGTACAACAAATTGCTCGGATTCGTGTTCAAAAACCAAAATTATTTTCGGGACGTGTTCGGTATGCGGTAAGTATTTGGCAGCGATTTGGGATTAAAGGAATCGCAGTGATGACGCCTCTTCTTTTTACACCGATTGGTGGAAGTTTACTGGCTCTATCGTTTAAAGTTCCCACGCCTCGTGTGTTGTTTTTTATGGCGATATCAGGGATTTTTTGGTCGGTGATTTTTACGGTAATGTTTTACCAGTTGACATTCATTCGAGACCTAATCATCAAGTAGGTCAAAAAAAAAGCCGGTCATCGACCGGCTTCGTTCTTAAGCTATATTGGTAATTAATTTCCTTTTGAGATTTCTTTTCCTTGGAATAATTTCTCGCGAATCGCGTTCGCGCGAACTTCTAATTCAGGCTTAGCTGTGTAGGAGTTTTTCGTTTGTGCAGCAGCTGAATCAGGGTGAACGCCATATACATATGGGTCGTCCTTACGTACGTCTTTTTGCTTGATGGTGTTATTTTTTTGGTAATCACACGCGATAGCAGTGAAAGCTACGGCAACAATCGGAAGTAAATTTTTAATTTTCATTGTTCTTATTGACAAAAATACGATGCAAAAGTAAGGCCAAAAATTGGTTTAAAAAAATTAGCTTTCTTCTAATTCTTGAATTTTTTGCGCTAAGAAATCCATTAATTCTTGAATGTAGGCTTGACTGAAATTGAACTCAATCCCAGCTGTGGCGTAAATTTCTTTGATCGGTTTTGTATAGCCTAAACTCAATGCATTTAAATATTGATTTAATGCTAGCGTCGGATTTTGGCAATAATTACGCCAAACAGCAAGTGACCCTAATTGCGCAATCGCATATTCAATGTAGTAGAATGGTACCTCAAACAAATGCAATTGCTTTTGCCAAAGATTGGTCTTCACATCTTCGAGTCCTGACCAATCCGTGATGCTATCCGAAAATTGACCATAGATGCGATTCCATGCCTGCGCTCGCTCTGCCGGAGTGTGCGCAGGATTTTCGTATACCCAATGTTGGAATGCATCGATCGTCGCCACCCATGGCAACGTGTCTAGGATATCCTCTAAGTGTTTAATTTTAGCGCGTTTTGCAGCTTTTGGATCCGAAAAATAGACATCCCAGTGGTCCATGGTAATTAATTCCATACTCATGGAGGCAAGTTCAGCAACCTCTGAAGGGAAATTTCGGAAGGCATTCAGCGCTAGATCCTTTGTTAAAATAGAATGGACCGCATGGCCACCTTCGTGTAATAGCGTGACCATATCACGAACTTGGCCCGCCGCATTCATGAAGATGAATGGGAATCCACTTTCTTCAAGGGGATAATTATAGCCTCCCGGATTTTTTCCTTTGCGTGAGTCCAGGTCGAATCGATTTAATTTGACCATTTCTTTTAGGCAATTGCCTAAAAATGGATCCATGTTGTCGAATACGTTAATGGTTTTTGTAAGTAATTCATCGCCAGTTTCAAAGGGTTTTAATGGTTCTCGACCTAGCACGTCCACGGCCTTGTCCCAAGGTTTTAATGCCGTTAAGCCTAATCCTTTTTTTCGTTTTTCTGCTTGACGATTAATCATAGGTACAACCGTCTTAGTTACCGCCAAATGAAATTCAAAGCAATCGGCTGGGGTATAGTCGAATCGCCCTAAACTTGCAAAGGCATAATCACGGTAATTTGCAAAGCCTGCGTTTAGGCCTACTTGATTTCGTTTAGTGACTAGTTGACCAAACAAATCATCTAATTTTTTCTGAATGGCTAATCGTGCGCTAGATACTTTTTCATATACGGCCTTACGTTTTTCGCGATCATTTGATTCCAAGTACGCATTGGCTTGTTGGAGTGTTTTTTCTTCTCCATCAATTTCCACCATTAATGAACCAGTTGCGGCGCCATATTGGGTTTGTAAATTTTGCAATTCGGTAAAAAGTGGAATATTTTCTTCTCGGAAAATTTCAATCGATTTTTTCAAGCCGCGTAACATAATCGAATAGCCCTCCACTGGCAATTCAGCGGCAAAAGGACTTTCCATTATTTTATTATTCCATGCATCCTCGAATACCGAAGCGTTTGGCATGATCTCATTTACAAATTGCTGATAGCTTTTTTGGTGTGCCTCATTCTGATTATCACAAGACATTTTGATGTAGCGCCACGCAAAATTTTCGGAGAGGTAACTTTCCAATTCCGATCGATTTTGGCAAAATTTAATTAGGTCCTCTAGGGAATTGATTTTCGTTTCGCTGAGTTTTTCAAAATAAGGCAAAACACTTTCCCAGGTACTTACATGGAAGTCGGCAGCTAGCAGGCTGCGCGTGATTTTTTGTGGGCTTACTACTCGGGTCATCGGCTGTTTTTTTTGTAAAAATACATGAATTTTAGCTAGCTTTAAAGTCAAGTTAAAACAAGTTCATATGTTGAAAATTCCAAATATTCAGTTGAATTCAGGCTATTCTATGCCCCAATTGGGGTTAGGGGTGTATGCGCCGGGCCAACAAGACGAAGTCGGAAAATCAGTACGTGAGGCGCTGGATCTAGGTATACGGTTAATTGATGCGGCTTCGATATATGGAAATGAATTGGAAGTGGGGCAAGCGATTAAGGATGCTGGGATTGCGCGCGAAGAATTGTTTGTGACAAGTAAGGTCTGGATGGATGACATGGGGTATGATGGGACCATGCGGGCATTTGAAAAGTCGGTGCAAGATTTATCATTGGCGTATTTAGATCTGTATTTGATTCATTGGCCTAAAGCGGATAAGCGGAAAGAAACCTGGAAAGCTTTGGAATCACTGCATGAGCAGGGGGTAATTAAGTCAATTGGGGTTTCAAATTATTACCAAAAAAACTTAGGGGAGCTTTTGAACTACGCCCATGTTTGTCCGGCAGTTAATCAAATTGAGTTAAGTCCTTTTTGCTATTTACCAGATGAGTTAGCTTTTTGTCAGCGCGAAGGGATACAAGTCGAGGGGTATGCGCCGGTCGTGCGCGGATTAAAAAAAGATCATCCTGTTTTAGTAGATATCGCTCGAAAATGGGATAAGTCGACCTACCAAATTTTGATTCGCTGGAATATTGAGATGGGTGCTGTGACTATCCCTAAATCCATTCATCGGGATCGTATCATTGAAAATGCGACGGTGTTTGATTTTGCTTTGGATGGGGATGATTTGGAACGGATGAGCGCGCTGTATGACAATACCCGTGTGGCTTGGGATCCTCGAGATTTCTAACTCCCCCCTACCTTTGGCAAACCTGGGAGGATTGCCAAAGGTAAGGAGTTAAGGGGACTTCTGATCCTAAAAAACTGATATTAATCGAGGTCGATGACCACTCCGTCACTCGTCGGATGGGCCACACATGTGAGGATGTATCCCTTCGAAATTTCACCTGCCGTTAGTCCATCTTCTTCATCCATCACCACGGACCCAGATTTACATAAACCCATACAAGCAGTACACATGCCTGCTTGGCAGGAATAGGGAATATCTAAATCCGCCTCCAGCGCTGCCTCCAAAATTGTCTCGTGTGGTTGTACTGTCACGGCATGTGATTTGCCTTCATAAATTAGGGTAATCTCTCGAGCCACCGAATTGTCCTCGATCGACGTTTCCGCAGCAGGAGCAGCATTAAATAATTCTTTGTGAATTTGATCAGCAGGAACATCAAAAATCCCTAATGCCGCTTGGACATCATCCATCATGCCCGAGGGCCCACAAAGGAAATAATGCGCTTTCGCGATATCAAGCCCAAATTCTTGTTTTAAATAATAAACCGTAGAGGCCTGATTGATTCTTCCCTTGAGCCCAGGCCAGGAAGCCGAGGGCTTACTTATTACATGCAGAATGTGTAATCGGTCACCAAAAGATGCCTCTAGTGCATCAAGCTGCTTTTTAAAAATGATTTGGTCTTCAAAACGTGACCCATAAATCAAATGAATTTTCGATTTAGGCTCTCCATGCAAAATCGTTTTAAGCATGGACATGAGCGGTGTGATGCCAGATCCGGCGCCAACAAACACATACGTTTTAGCTTGATTTGCATCTGCCTCCAAAACGAAATTACCCATTGGTGCGATGACTTCGATTGCATCGCCAACTTTCACTTGATCGCAAATAAAATTGGATACTAGTCCGCCAGGAATACGTTTTACTGTAATCGCCGGAGACATATCGGTTTTTGGGGATGAAGAAAGAGAATAGCTCCTACGAGGTTTTTCGCCATCAATCGTTGGAATAAGCGTTAAAAACTGGCCCGAAATATACGACAAGGTCTCATGGATCGGGTGCCAAAAATGGATGGTTTTTGTATCCGGGGTCTCTTCCGTGATATCCTTAACTGTCAAATGTAAAAAACGTAAACTCATATCAATTTGGGTTAGGCACGATCCATTGTACCGTGCCGGCAGGTGATTCATTATGTAAGCGATCGACAGCTGTTACGACAAAACCATGACCAGATTCTACGGTCGATGCCTCTATATGAACAGTTGTTTTGCTTCCTTTATAGACAATATTTTCCGCATGTTCCAAGGCTTTCATCCCTTCCTTGCGGTGAATTTTGTAAACCAAATAATAAGCAGCTGGATCTTTATCTGCACTCAATTCGCCTGGTTTCCAAGTCAAAACCCATTGGCTACCCTTTTTGTTTAAACTGACTTGGTGGGGTGCAGTGGGTGGAATACTGTCTAACCAAGTCATCGTAGGTACTAAAGCTACATGGGCAAAATAAGATTTGCGTAAGGTGTCTTGAAATCCTTTCAAATTTTTCACAAGTTGACTAGAGCTAAAAAATATAGACCCTTTCACCTGATTCAGACCCCGTGAAATCTGCAATTGTTTTGTTAACTCACGGGCATCCCATTGATCTGCTAAATGATATGTTGCATGTCCCACGTAAATTGGGCGGCCATACCCATGTTCATTCCACCAAGCTGAAAGAGGCCCAAATGGTGCCACGCGGTGTGTCGTTCCCCAATATAATTGCGGGGCTAAATAATCGAGCCAACCGGCTTTCGCCCATTTTTCAGTATCAGCAAATAAGTCGTCATAAGATTGAAGTCCATTTCTAGTGGGAGATCCATAGGTAGGGTCAGAACTTTTATGTCGCCAAATACCAAACGGACTTATGCCAAATTTCACACGGGGGTTGACTTTTTTGATTGTTTCGGCAATTTCCTGAATTAGGTTATTCACATTTCTTCGTCGCCAATCGCCTAAGCTTTCATTTGGTAATTTATAGGCTTTGTAGGCTTCTTCATCGTTAAAAACCTCATTTTTAATCGGATAGGGGTAAAAATAATCGTCAAAATGAATCCCATCTACATCGTAATTTTGCACGATATTTTTGACGACATTCGTGATGTAGTGCCGTACGGCAGGAATTCCAAAATTAAAGAGGTGTTGGTTATTATACGTAACAATCCACTCGGGGTGTTTCCGAACAATGCTTTCGGAGCTGAGTAATGATTTCGTGGACATGCTGGCCCGGTTCATATTTAACCATGCATGAAATTCCATTCCACGTGCATGACTTTCTGAAATCATGAAGGCTAATGGATCGTAATAGGGTTTGGGTGCTTGACCTTGCAGGCCAGACAAATAGGATGACCAGGGCTCTGAACTTTTTGCATACAAGGCATCACCTGCCGTACGTACTTGAACAAAAAGAGCATTGATCCCTGTTTTTTGGTGAGAATCAATTAGTTCAATAAATTCTTTTTGTTGGGTTATTCCATTGTAATTACGCGGACTAGGCCAATCGATGTTTTGGACTGTCGCTACCCAGACGCCACGTAATTCACGTTTGGGGTGCTGGGCTAGCACGCTAAAGGAAAAGAAAAGTAGAGAAAATAGTAGGTGCTTCATCATCGAAGCCGCAATTTACCAAAAATGACTCGATTTAGGCCTTCTCGATCGAAAATAAATACCCAACTCCCTTTAGCGTTTTGATATAATATTCAGGGATTTTTTCGCGTAGCTTCCGGATGTGCACATCCACGGTACGTTCCACAACATATACATCTGCGCCCCATACTTTTTCAAGTAATTCGTCTCGATTGAAAACTTTATTTGGATTTTTAGCTAGGTATGAGAGAAGTTCAAATTCTTTTTTGGGCAAAACTAAGGTTCGGCCTTCGAAAGTTGCCGCATATTTTGTTCGGTTGATTACGAGTCCGCCGATTTCAATGATATCTTGGCTTTCTTCGACCGAATCACGCTTTAGAATGGCATTAATGCGACTTACCAAAGCGCGCGGTTTGATAGGTTTTATGATGTAATCATGTGCGCCAGCATCAAAAGCGGCAACTTCTGTAAACTCCTCGCCACGTGCGGTCAAGAATAAAATGAGTGTATTTTTTAAGTCCGGGATGGCCTTTATCTTACGGGCCGTTTCAATTCCATCCATCACCGGCATCATCACATCCATGATAATTAAGGCTGGCTTAAAGGATTTAACAATCTCTAATGCCTCCTGTCCATCAAAGGCTTTAGCCAAAACATAATTTTCTTTTGCTAAATTGTATTCCAATAAGTCCAAAATATCTGGATCGTCATCGACCAATAATATTTTTGCCTGATTAAGCTGTGTGCTCATATGCTGTATGGACAATTTGTTCCAAATGAAGTGATGCAAATATAGACAGCGCTATATTACGAAATTGTTAACTTTTTCTTTACTTTGATTTAATTATTCCTTCTCAATGCCCGAAAATACTGCTTACCCGATTCGCTTAGCGGCTGTTCTGATTTCTATTGCATTGGTCACCTTGGGCTTGTACCTACTCCAAGACTTATTGATACTATTATCCTTTGGGATGATTTTAGCCATGCTGCTTTTGCCGATTTGTGCCTGGTTTGAGCGTCGTGGGCTCGCTCGATCAATCGCTATCAGTATCAGTTTATTACTTTTAATTTTTATACTCGGCGGACTTTTAGTTTTGCTAATTGGGCAAGCAGCGGAGTTCGTAAGTGATTGGCCTATTTTTGTTAAAAAAGCAGAATCCTGGTTAAATAGTCTTCAAAGCTTCTTATCCAAAAACCTAAATATCTCGCGTAAAAAGCAAATGGGGGAGGTCACGAATCAGACCATGAACCTATTGAAAAATTCCGGGTCCATTTTGTCTACGACATTCACGACACTTATTCACTCCATTACTACCCTAGTTCTAGTCCCTATTTTTGTCTTTTTCTTCTTGTATTACAGACAGTTTTTCTCCGAGTTTTTAGGCAAAGTTTTTCCTACGACTGAGCGGACTGTTTTGCAAGGTATCATGCAAAAAACGGGAGGCGTTGTCCAAAGTTATTTGGTAGGCCTCTTGGCGGTGATGTTGATTGTGGCAATTTTAAACTGTGTCGGATTTTGGTGGCTCGGCGTTGATTATTACCTATTTTTTGGTTCCTTGACCGGTATTTTGTTGCTCATTCCTTATGTGGGAATCTGGGTGGGAGCCGCCTTACCGATCATTTTAACGTTAGTCACTTTAGGTCCGGGGTATGCGATGGGCGTTGTTGCTTGGGTTGCTGCGGTGCAGTTTATCGAAGCCAATTTCATCACACCGTTGGTGATTGGCTCGAAAGTTAGCATCAATCCCATGATTGCGATGTTAGCCCTGTTAGTGGGGGAATTGCTTTGGGGTATACCTGGCTTAATTCTGGCTTTACCCTTGACTGCTATACTAAAGGTAATTTTTGATCATGTACCTGCACTTCAAGCCTATGGCTTCTTGCTTGGCGAAGCCCCTAAACGATCAAAGGGAGAGTAATTCTTTGAACCGAATGGACTGTCGGCGCGAAATTTCAATTTTTTCCCCTTTGCCTAGCAACGTAACTTGTAACCCACCAGAAAACCAGGGTTCAATTTTATCGATGTAATTCAAGTTGATGATGTGCTTCCGGTTCGCCCGAAAAAACACCTTGGGGTCTAAGCGATCCTCCATGGCGTTTAAAGATTTTAGGACAAGTGGTTTTTGATCATCAAAAAACAAACGGACATAATTGCCCATCGATTCACAAAGACGTACGCGGTCTAAACGGACGAACCAACATTTCTCCCCGTCTTTGACAAAAATTTGATCTTGCGCCCCTAATTTATGACTAGGGCTTTCGATGGCACGTGTCTGCGCCTGAACTTGTTTCTCTAATTTTTGAATACTCTCACTTAGACGAGAAAGGTCAATGGGTTTCAACAAATAATCGAGGGCATTCACTTCAAATGCCTTTAAGGCGTACGCATCAAAGGCAGTTGTGAAAATGACCTCGGGCAAGTAGCCTTCCCACGTTTCTAGCCATTCAAATCCTGTTTTTCCGGGCATCTGTATATCAAGAAACAAGACGTCTGGTTGGTGATTTTCTAACAAAACGGATACTTCCTCTGTATTAGCTGCCTCACCAATCACCTCAATGTGTGGAAAATTTTCTAATAAACGTTTGAGTTCATTGCGTGCTAACCGCTCGTCGTCTACTATAATTGCTTTCATGGCTAGAATTATTTTGATTCAAGATAAGGCAAAACTAGGGTTGCCTCCACCTGATTTTTGTCTAATGGGCGAATACTTAATTGAGCGGTTTCTCCAAACAATAAATTGAGTCTACTCCTTGAATTTTCCAAACCAACCCCTATTGAATTAGGCGATTCCGACTTCATTTGGCCAGGATTGGTTACCGAAATCCGAACATGATCGCCGGTAAGTTGAGCAGAAATGGTGATCAGCCCTCCCTTTACAGCCTTAGAAATGCCATGTTTGATGGCATTTTCAACCAACGTTTGCAACATCATGGGTGGTATTTGGGCACTGGAACAGGCTGGATTAATTTCCAACTTCCAGGTTAAACGGTCTTCATAGCGTATTTTTTCCAAGGCTAAATAATCTGCAATTGTCTCTAGCTCTTCCGCTAGCGAAATAGTTTTTTGCCGTTCCGTTAGCAATGAACTACGCAGTAATTTGGACAACTGATTAATTCCCTTTTTTGCCTTTTGCGGGTCTTCAGTGATTAATGCTCGTACACTGTTTAAGGCATTGAATACAAAATGTGGATTCATTTGAGCGCGCAATACTTTCCCCTCTGTTTCTTGAATTGTGCGTTCTAGTCTATCTTGCTCCCGCTCCATTTCTAATTTCTTATTGGAATATTGAAAGAAGAAGTAAATCAATTGCCAGATAGCCAAAGGCTTCATGAAATTGAACAAAATTTGAACCACAATAAATGGGCTCAAGGAAACATCATAGCTCTCTTGTAAAAATGTATAATCCAATGGGATATTTAACCCCACAAGGCAGCTTGCCATAAAAAGCAAAGCCAAGCTGTTCCATTGTAGCATGCGAAACAAACTCAAATCTTGCCAATGGAAATGATTGGAGATACGGCGGTACTGGTGCGTTAAAAATATGGCTAGGACGATATTGGCTAAAGAGGAAAAAACCCATGCCCATTTCCAGCCATATTGATTTGTGTAGAGTAACGCCTCGTTGAGCGCCCAGGCAAACCAACCGCCAAATTGTAAGGTCCAATAGAGTTGATTTCTCTTCATCATTTACATGGAATCTGGCAGGTCACGTAAATGATCTGTTTGATTTGCCTTCAATAAGTTAAACTTCCCTTGCCCATAATCGTATTGAATGTGATATAAACATAAATTTTGATGCGCATAGTCATCCATTTTATGCAACGGCTTTTCAAACAAATGTGTCAGCAAAACACGCATGGCACGCCCATGCATGGCTATTAATATCGATTTTTCCTCCGGACGAGAAAGTATTAGTTCGACCACTGGCTTCTGTTTTTCCAATACTTCGATTGGACTCTCGCCTTGCTCAGACTGAACGTGCACATTACCCTCACGCCATGTTTTGGTCAAATTTCGGTAATATGCATCGTCCTCCGAATTGGGCGTACGGCCTTCTCGAAGACCCCAAGAAATTTCATTTAATCCGGCGTGCTGCTCCCATGGTAGCCCTTTGTCGATGAATGGCTGTACCGATTGATGCGTTCTGCGCAATGCTGAGGTATAAATTTTATCAAGCTCGAGGTGATGGTAATGCGCATAAAAAGCTTGTGCTTGTCGCTTACCCAGTTCATTTAAATCCGCATCAATCCCCGAACCCTGAACAACTCCTGAACGATTATAAATTGTTTCGCCATGGCGTATCAGGTAAATGTCTTTGATCGAATGCATAAATAAATGGGAAAGGGTCTTAATTCGGCAAATATTTCCGAATTTTACCGCACAAAACTACAAATAAATATGTTTAATACGTCCATTTCCCTTGATACCATTAATGCTTGGGCAACAGGGAACATGATCGAGCATCTCGGGATTGAATTCACAGAAATCCATGCAACCTATATCAAAGCGAAAATGCCAGTGGACCATCGGACGAAACAACCATTTGGATTACTTCATGGAGGGGCATCGGTTGTTTTAGCAGAGACAATGGGGAGTATTGCTTCAAGTTTAGCTGTTCCAGATTTTGAACATTACAAGGGGGTAGGGGTTGAAATTAATGCCAATCACCTCAAATCAGCGCGTGGTGGTTTTGTTATTGGAACGTGCATCCCTTTGCGCATCGGAAAGACACTTCATGTGTATGAAATAAAAATTCACGATGAGGACGAACAATTAATCTGCGCGAGTCGTTTAACAGTAGCTATATTGAAGGTAGATTAATGTCAAATTCTTGGAATCAGTGGTGGAGAAATGCGGTCCAATCCGGACACGGAGTAGTCGTTTGGCGGTTGCCCAATCAGCCTGACAAACACCTGTTGATTGACGAAACTGGAGGTAGCACGCAATTTTCTATGGATTTGGCTACATCACCCAGTGGATTTGTAGTTGCTCCCTTCGAGGGAGATCCGTTTTTTTTGGCCGCAAATCACTTATATTCAGAACCTATTACTGCGGTCGATTTTACCTTCGGGGAGGATTATCCTCAGATTCCTGCCGACTTCACGCAGCAACTTTATTTCACGGAGCAAGTTCGGCGATCGATTGAACAAATACAGGAAGGGGAGTTTCAGAAGGTTGTACTTTCGCGTACGGCGGAACAAATTTTTGACGTCTCTTTTGATGTTTTGGAAGCTTTTGATCGCTTGTGCGTCGCTTACCCCTCGGCATTTGTTAGCGCTGTATTTCTCCCAGCTTTGGGGAGTACTTGGCTGTGTGCGACACCAGAAACACTTGTATCTCAAACGCGAGATGGGTTATTTAGTACCGTCTCCTTAGCTGGAACTCAAACAGCTTTGCATTCGGATGGATCCCGCATGTCTGTCCAAGAGGTTCGTTGGTCCCAAAAAGAAATTGAAGAACAAGCTTATGTGAGTCGCTACATTATTGATTGCTTCAAGAAAATTCGATTGCGGGAATACATAGAAAATGGACCCAAAACAGTTTTGGCGGGGAATTTGATGCATCTAAAAACGGAGTATTGGGTGGATACAACGAAGTATCATTACCCAGGTTTAATTTCGACGATGCTATCACTCTTGCATCCAACCTCAGCGGTTTGTGGTACACCTAAAGAGGCAGCAAAGGCCTGGATTCATTCGGTTGAAAAACATGATCGCGCACTTTATAGCGGATATTTAGGCCCAGTGAATGTGGAGGAGGAGACGCATTTGTTTGTCAATTTACGTACGGTGCGCCTAGAGCCGGGAGAGGATCAAATTAAAGCAACTTATTTTGCTGGATGCGGCATCACGGAGGAATCGAATCCAGAAAATGAGTGGAAAGAAACAGAAATGAAATGCCAAACTTTGCAACGCGTACTTTGCGTTTAGTGTTTGCCTTTGAGTGTATCCTCTTTTATGATTTTGCCCGTAATAATCACTTTTACTGTATCAATTCGGGCGTCGGTAACAGATACGATTTGAAACTGGAACGGACTTAGCGTAATGACCTCATTTTCCCCCGGAATATCTTCATAGAGACTGATGAGCATTCCGCCTAATGTTTCATAATCACCCTCTGGTAAATTCCACGCGTACTTTTCGTTTAGGTAATCGATTTCATGTCGGCCCGAAAGCAAATATGTATGTTCGTCTATTTCTTTTTCAATCCAATCTTCGGAGTCATCAAATTCATCTTGAATTTCACCGAAAATTTGTTCCATGACATCCTCCATACTGACTAATCCGGACGTACTTCCAAATTCATCCACAACTAAAGCAAGCGATTTTCGTTCTTTAGAGAATTTAATCATCAGGTCGTTTGCAGGCATCGCTTCAGGGACGATTGGAATGGGAGTTAAAATTGCCAACAAGTCTTTTGGTTTTTTGAATAGTTCCAATGAATGGCAATAGCCGATCACTTCCTCTAGAGTTTCTTTGTAGACTAAAACTTTAGAGTGTCCACTTTCGATAAATGTTTTCGTTAGGCCTTCAATGCCTTCTTCAAGCTCAATAGCAGTGATTTCAGTGCGCGGAATCATACATTCTCGAACTTTTACTTGTTTGAATTCGAGGGCATTGTGAAAGATTTTGGTATCAACCTCATTTTCCTCCTCAGTTGAAATCTTACGATTTAAATTTTGTAGGTAATGATTCAAGTCTGTTAGTCCAAAAGCAGGCTTCTCCTCCGAATATGGAAGACGCAAGACTTGGGTAATGAACCATCTAGATAAGCCTACGATACTCCAGACTAACGGAAACATGAGTGTATTGATAATCCAAATTGGGATGGCTAGGAACTCAAGAATGGCATCTGGATTAATTAAAAAGACACTTTTGGGAGTGAATTCAGATGTCATTAAAATGAGTATAGTGGCTAAAATAGAAGCAAGTAATCGGGCTAGGATCTCGTTTTGAATGAGTGGAATGTTATGCAAAATCAAGTGATGCAAATATTCTTCCATGAAAATTCCATAGGCCACGAGGGATAAGGTATTTCCTATCAGCATCGTTCCAATGAACTGGGAGGGACTTTGATTGAAGTTTGAAATGATCTTAGCATTGAGGATATTTTGCTTCGCCTTCAATTCAAAATATAATTTACTAGACGAAACATAAGCCATTTCGACCCCAGAAAAGAAAGCAGAAAATACCATGGAAACGATTATTCCGATGATTTGGCTGCTTTGTATTGTATATTCGGGACCCATCAATTAGTCTTTTTTAGATTGTTCTTCCTCTTTTTTCAACCGCATATTTTTCGCAAATTGATAATAAAAGAGGCAAGCCACTGCATACATGAGCCATCCATAGTGGTAAAATATCTCATTCCAAAATTGCCCTTGAATTTCTTTTGGGGTTGGGCCATTTAAATCAATGATCCAAATAACTAGAAATCCAATGGCCCCCGAAAGGCTTAATATTTCTCTACGGCTCATAGTTACGCAATATTTTTTTCTGTCCGTCGAAATGTAGCGACAAACAATCCAATAAACATAAGAATCGAACCGATCCAAACCAAATTGATATACGGTTTTTCTAGCGCCTTGATAATTATCAAGTCTTGTTGGGTCGTATTGACTGCAAAACTAAATTGCTGATTCTTCGGATCTATGGCCGTAAATTTAATTTTAATCCCTGTTTCTTCACTCTCGAACGCAGGCATCGCTACCATGCCATCTTTAATAATGAAGGTTGGCTTCAAATCAAATTGTTGGAAATTTTTACCAAGTACTTGGAAGTTGGCCTGTACCGCAGCATCTGTCTCCGCCAAGTTTACCCCTTCAATGGTGGTTACTCGATTCACCTCTTTAAGCACGACAACAAAGTCGTTTAAGAACAAGGTGTCACCTACAGAAACAGTTGAATTTATCGTCTGACTCCATTGTTTTTCTTCACCGGCCTCTGCTGCTAATCGGGGATCAAGTGAAACATAGGTGTAAATATCATGCCCCCAGGCGTGTTTAACATCTGGGGAGATAGCGGTACCCATTTTAGGGTTCACCTGCCAGCGCGGGAACAGCGAAACTGTTTTTCCTTCTGCGTTTTTAAATTCAAGTTCGTAGTAATTATTTTCTGGTTCTACCGTTAGGGTATCTCCTTTTTTGGCAATCGATTCTCCGTCCTGGGTTACATCCCGCAATGCAACTGCATGAAAATCACCTTCGATGATTTCGAAATCTTTTTTGTTGTAATAACCTGGTTTTCCACGCAAAGCAATTTTTCTTCCCTTATAGGTAACTAGGTAATCTTGCATTTGTGCACCTTGACCTAACCATAACGGCAGGTTTTCCTTATTCTCTTTATTGTTGTCTTTAGTAAACTCTTCTACTTTATTTGAGATGGCAAAGCCGGAACGATTGAGTGAAACAACCTTTGAATAACCAGACGAAAATAAAACCCCGATGAGCATGACAGCAAGGCCTACGTGTGCCATGGCTCCTCCAGAAAGCGAGAATTTTTGCTTGATTAAAAACAGCAAAATAGCACCATTGGCGATGGTTGCAAATAAACTGCTCCACAACAAGATGATGTACGATACGGTGTAAATCTTGCCTAGGTTTATGAACAAAACGGTCAATAAACTAGCGATTAATGTAGCATTCCAAAGTGGCTTCCATTTTGTTGATTCTTTTATTTTACCCCACCAAACATATTGGCCAACGGCACTTAAAACAGCCACAGCAATAAATATCCAAATTTGAATCTTGCTATAATGAGCTGCTTGATCCGCTGGTAGTGCCATGTTTGAGACCATACCGAAAGCCTCAGCTATTTTGTTGTAGACTGGGATCGACGTCGTAAAGGTTAATTGGAACGCAGAAAGTCCTAAAATTGACGCGCCGATAAAAATCCAGAATTCTTTTGAATACACGCCTATTTCCTTTTCATCTTTCGGCAGATCTTTCCACCGATACCAAGCAAATGCAATCGCCCCCACTAAAAATGTAAGCATGTAAACGAGTAATTGGCCTGAAAGTCCTAAATCTGTAAATGAGTGGACTGAGGCATTACCCAAAACGCCCGAACGATTTAAAAAAGTTGAATATAAAACCAAGATAAAGCTTGAAATCACCAAAATTATGGACGTTTTTAAAGCTGCGCTTGAATTACGGTATGCGACCATGGTGTGGATCGCCCCGATCAAAATTAACCAAGGTACGAGCGATGCATTTTCAACAGGATCCCAGTTCCAATAGCCCCCAAAGTTCAATGTTTCATAGGCCCAATATGCACCCATTAAAATACCGATTCCCAGAATACCTCCACAGGCTAAGGCCCAAGGTAAAGCGGGCTTAATCCATTCCGTTAATTTGTTCTTCCAAAGGCCTGCGATTAAATAGGCAAAAGGAATTAAGGTCATCGCAAAGCCAAGGAACAAGGTTGGCGGATGAATAACCATCCAATAATTCTGTAGTAACGGGTTTAAGCCTCGACCATCTTTGGGAACAAAGTTGGGCTGCATGCTCCATACTGGAAGGTCTGGCTGTGCCTCACGTAACAATAAGAAAGGGGATGAGCCGATCTTCAAGTCGATGATTGGAATAATTACGCCAATAATCATCGATGTTAAGAAGGTTTGCACCAAGGCAAAAACAGTCATTACTGGACCTTCCCAGGTTGGATTTTTGACCATTAAAAGTAGGCCAAGCAAGGCTTGCCAAAAAATCCAAAGTAGAAAACTCCCTTCTTGTCCCTCCCAAAAGCAGGAGATCATAAATTGAAGTGGAAGGGCGCGCGATGCATGCGTAAACGCATAGTGATATTCGTAATAGTGGTTGTAAATAATATGAAATAGGCTGTAAGCTACCCCTATGACCGATATAAAATGGATAAAAAACAAAACGCGTGCTGTTTGCTTCCATTCGTTCGAAAGTGTATCTGTCTGACTCGTCTTAAAGTAGGCGAATGTCGCGAGCAGGGCAGTTACAAAGGAAGTTATTACGAGGCCATGTCCAATTTGGCCAATACTTTCGTGTATCATATTTATTTTTTTGCTTCCAATGAAGCGCTTGAATCGGCGGATATTTTCCCCTCCTGATATTTGGATGGGCACTTTAATAATATTTTATCGCAGTAAAAAATCTTGTCGGCCTTCATGCTACCTACCAACACAATCTTTTCTGATTTCTCAAAATCTTGAGGTTTGGGAGCCGCATAGATTACCTCATTCTCTCTGCCTAAACTATCTTCTACAATAAATTGTAATCGGTTGGCATCTAAGGCGGGATTGAATTGAAGTCCAATGATCTTTCCTTGGGCATCTTTTTTCAACTTCCCTACTACATGTACTTTTTGGGTTGGGTCTTGCTGGCCGATGCGTTCTGCCTCATCGAATCCAACATACGTGCTCGCATCGCCTGTGGTAATCATAATAATTCCAATGGCTACTGCGATAAGAATCAATCCTACGATATGCGTTTTTTTCATTTTAGGCGGTTTTCTAAGTTGGTAAGCTTACGATCCAATCGAAACAAATACACAAATAAACCGGCTAAAATGATGCTAACGACGGCTATAACCACATATATTTTACCGTCGGCACGAAATTGATCGGCCATTTCTACGTCTGCTTGTGCATTAGCAGCAAAGGTGATTAGGATGAAAAGTAGACTGAAAAGGTTTGCTTTCATATTATTCTTTTTCTTCAATGAGTTGTTCAATAACTTTTATTCGAACGCGGAGGTTGGCAATCCAAAACCCCAACAGTGTCCATCCGATGATCGCAGGATAGAATACCATACGCATGCGATTATCTAGATCCATGGAATTAAATCCTGGGTTTCCGCCATTTCCTGGATGTAAAGAATCTGTCATACGGGGCAGAATCCAAATGAGTACCATAAAAACGACAAAGGCAAAAATATTATATACGGATGAGATTCGCGCTTTTTGTTGGTCATCAGGGAGTGATGAGCGCACCAATAAATAAGCGAGGTAAATAAGTAGTCCAACGGCCACCGAGTTTAATTTAGGGTCGTTTGTCCACCAGTCTCCCCAGGTAAATTTGGCCCAAAAGCTACCTGTTACTAAACCTAAAATGGCGAAAACAAGTCCTGTTTCGACGTACGCGTAGGATTTTATGTCTGACTGAAGATTCCCTTTACGAAGGTATTGAATAGAATGATAAACGGATACGCCGAGCAAGAAAATCATACTAAACCACATGGTTACGTGGAAATAAAGATTTCGAACGGTTTCGTTAAGAATTGCCTGACGTGGAACCGCGCCATTGAAACCTGCATACATCGTGTAAAACAGTAATGCAATACAACTTAATTTCCCGAAATTCTTTTTTAATGTTTCCATATATAAGGGAATAAGATACCTGATAAAACGACCACAATGGTATTTAAAGCGCCTAAAATGGCGATTTCGTCCCAATTTTCCTGAATAGAAATTCCATCCATTGCACTTTTAGACAATTTTAACAAAAGCAAGAGAAGCGGAATAATAATAGGGAAACTTAAAACGGCCATTAATGTTGCCGAATTTTCAGCTTGCGCCGCAATTCCTGCCATTAAAGATAAGGTGGATGCGAGACCGATAGAGCCTAAGATGATTGAAAGGAGGTACAGTGGCATGTTCCCCACTGGATTTCCCATCACCCATGAATAGAAAAATATTCCAATGAGCGATACACTAATCATGATTAGTGAATTGTAAATAATTTTTGAATAGATAACAGCCTCGGGACTGACAAGCGTATAGTAAAATACGTTTCGTTGGCTAGGTTCCTGCGTAAAACTCTTCCCAATAGCGTTAATAGCAATAAATAAGATGATGATCCAAAATAGGGTATTCCAAGTTATTGGATTGATTGTGTGCTGTTTTGCCTTGAAAGAAAGGTAACATACAAAAATCGTTGAAGCTAAATAGAGTAGCAAGCCATGTAGGGCATAGCGTTGACGCCATTCCATTTGCATTTCTTTCTTGACTAAAACAGGTATGTGACCGAACATTTTGATTAAAAAATCCTAAAGGACACGCAATTTACGATAGAAATTTTGCTTTCAGGTACAATCCGAACTAAAACTATTGCTTATCATTTTTTAGGTCAAAAATACTTAGTACATTTGACCTAATTTTGAATAATTCTAAATAAGTAGACTTGAATACGCGTAGGACTTTAGCTGATTTGAAAATTGGAGAGCGGGCTGAGATTATCGGTTTTACGGATGCGCTGCTTTCGTTAAAGTTATTGGAAATGGGTTGTTTGCCCGGCTCAGAAATTGAGATGACACATTTGGCTCCTTTTGGGGATCCGCTGGCCATTAAGGTTTCAGGCTATACATTAACCATGCGTAAGGATGAGGCGGCTACAATTCAAATTAATTTATTAACCAACTGATTTTGTCACAAAGGCCTAAAATAGCGTTAATCGGTAATCCGAATGCAGGGAAATCCTCATTGTTCAATAGCCTCACGGGTTTGCGGCAAAAGACAGGTAATTTTCCGGGTGTGACCATGGATAAGTTATCCGGCGTTTGGGAAATTGAACCAGGACAGGAGGTTGAAATCTTGGACTTGCCTGGTATTTACAGCATTTATCCGAAGTCCATCGACGAGGAGTTGGTCATCAATATTTTGGGTAATCCTACCCATGAAGATTATCCGGACATGGCGATTGTAGTGGCGGATGCATCTAATTTAAAACGAAATTTATTGCTTTTTTCGCAGGTGCGTGATTTGGGAATTCCAACTGTCCTGGCGTTAAATATGATAGATGTGGCTGAAACTGAGGGCTACGTAATTAATTCGATTAAGTTGGCCCGCGAACTCAATGTCGAGGTAGCGGAAATTAATGCCAAAAAAGGAATCGGGGTAAATGGGTTGCGTTTGGCTGTAGGAAAAACATTGGCCAATCGCTATGCATCTAACGATGGCTTGCCTTTGCCGGTAGATGAGCAATTATTGGCAGGTATTCAGTTAAAATTTGGGGAGGCGGATCCATATCGTTCCCTTTTGTGGTTGATGGAACATGATCGCATGAAAATGTTTTCGCCTGAACAGCGGAAAGTTTTCGATGTAATTCAGGAAGAATTTAAATTCAAATCTGAAGAATACAAGACATCTGAAACGGTCAAAAGATACGAAGCATTATCTGAGGTGGTTGAGCGATGTGTGATCAACCTAAACCGTCAATGGGACGCTCCTCCGGTAAAGACCTTAACGGATCGATTGGACTCTATATTTCTACATTCAATTGGGGGGTATTTATTCTTTTTCTTTCTTTTGTTTCTGATGTTTCAGGCAGTTTTTACATGGGCTGCCTACCCGATGGATGCCATCGATGGAGGAGTAGCGTTTTTGAATGATTGGCTAAAATCCGTTCTGCCCGAATCTGCTTTGACAGGTTTATTGACGGATGGTCTCGTGGCTGGTATCGGGGGAGTCCTCATTTTTGTCCCCCAGATTGCCTTTTTGTTTTTATTTATCGTCATGCTGGAGGAAACGGGCTACATGTCGCGCGTGATGTTTATTATGGATAAGTTAATGCGCCGATTTGGCTTAAATGGTAAATCAGTTGTTCCTTTGATTTCAGGTGTTGCCTGTGCGGTACCCGCGATTATGAGTACGCGGTCGATTGGATCATGGAAAGATCGTTTAATCACCATTATGGTAACGCCATTGATGTCATGTTCGGCTCGATTACCTATATATACAATTTTGATTTCCTTAGTTGTTCCCGAAAAAAGCACGTTGTTTGGCTTGTTTAATTTGCAGGGCTTGGCTTTGTTTGGGATGTATTTGTTGGGCTTTTTGATGGCCATCATCTCGGCTTGGGTGATGAAACAAATATTAAATGTTAAGGAGCGTAGTTATTTCATAATGGAATTGCCTACGTACAAGACGCCTAGATTCAAGCATGTTGCAATGTCGATTTTGAATTCGGTCAAAGCTTTTGTCTTTGAAGCAGGAAAAATCATTGTTGCCATATCGATTGTTTTGTGGGTATTGGCCAGCTATGGTCCAGGCGATAGTATGGTTCAAGTAGATGCACAAGTTAGAAAGGCTAATCCAACGATGTCAGCGGATGACTTGTCAAATCGAATTGCTGCCGAGAAATTAGAACAATCGTATGCAGGTCATTTTGGTCATTTTATTGAGCCTGCCATTAAGCCATTGGGCTATGATTGGAAAATAGGTATTGCGTTAATAACCTCATTTGCAGCACGTGAAGTGTTTGTAGGGACAATGTCAACCATCTACAGTTTGGGTGGCGAGGTGGATGATGCGAATTCAACTATTAAAAATCGAATGCGTGCTGAGATTAATCCGGAGACGGGTAAGCCTTTGTATGATGCCGCATTGGGATTTTCATTACTGATTTTTTATGCATTTGCTATGCAATGCATGAGTACCTTGGCGACAACCTACCGAGAGACAAAATCATGGAAATATCCGGCCATTCAATTTTTCTACATGACCGCCCTCGCTTACTTAACAGCTTTTATTACGTATCAGGTATTAGCTTAGAATTGGACAGGAATCGAAGTTGCGGCTAAGTTACTTGTACTTTTAGCAATTAATTTTCCTTCAGCATTATAGAGTTTAGCTTCGACATTTGCGATCTTTTTGCCTAACCGGTAAACTTCAGAAACAGCTGTTACTTTTTCGCCAGCTTTCGCGCCAAAAAGAAAATCTACATGCAAGTTGATGGTTACGTACAAGTGCTCAATCTTTAACGTAATCAGAGTCATCCCCATGATTTCATCCAGAATTGTCGTAATGATCCCACCATGCATGACATTAGCGTGATTGCATTGATCTGGCCGCACCTCAAACTCGGCCGTTATAGATCCTGCGGAGGCTTTAATAAGCGTACCATCTAAATAGGATGCGATAGGGCTAGGATTGCCATCGGCGATTTTTTTATTTAAATGTTGATTTAAATAAGCAATAATTGGTTCATTCGGGTTCATCTTAGGCAGTTTTATTGGAGTTAGGAGCGGGACCAGGTGGAGGTTCTGCCAAACATGGCTGAACCAACAAACCCTCGAATATCAAGTTTCTGATTATTGTCTTTTACCTTTAAAATACAATCATAGGTTTTACCTGAATTGGGGTCATAAATTGTTCCAGATTCCCAGCTTTCCCCTGTAAATGTAAAGTTTTGTAGGATAACAGCGCCTACTAAATCGCGGTTTCTAAGCTTAGGATCTGGGTTATTTGTATCTTTTTTGCCAGGTATTTTACCCCATGAAATTTTTCCGTAATAGCGCTCTCCTTGTTTGAATATGGTAATTTTTCCATCTCGTTGTTCTGAAATCCATTCCCCAAGAATTTGGTCTGAACGACCACCGGCATGACCATTAAATGAAAAGAGCAATGCACAAAGCAATAAGAGAAAAAGTTGTTTCATGTTGATGCGTATAGTTTCGACAAATATATGAGTATTTTGGGATTTGCCACAATGGGATGGAATGCTTATTTTTGCACACAAGTGCCTATAGGGCAAACAACAAACTAGATAGCAACAATCAGAAAAACCTATGAATTACAATTTGAGTCAAATTCCTGAACGAACCACTAAGCCTAGGCAGAAAGGCTTAACCATGGTTATGGATAAAGGATTAAGCCTGCGTCAAGTTGAGGATTTTATTGAGATGGGCGGCCCTTACACGGATATCGTTAAATTGGGTTGGGCGACATCCTATGTGACTAAAAATTTAAAGGAAAAATTAGCTATTTATAAGTCTGCTGGGATTCCAGTTTACTTTGGAGGCACACTTTTCGAGGCTTTTTACGTTCGTGGGCAGTTTGATGATTATCGCCGCGTTTTGGATGAATTCGGCATGGAATATGCGGAAGTGTCAGATGGTTCTGTAGAGATGGAGTCTGACGTGAAGTGTGAATTTATTCGGACCTTGAGTCAGCAAGTAACCGTATTATCTGAGGTAGGTTCGAAGGATGAGGCGAAGATTATTCCTCCATACAAATGGATAAAATTGATGCGTATGGAATTGGAGGCAGGTGCTTGGAAGGTAATAGGCGAGGCTCGTGAGGGAGGTAACGTAGGATTGTTTCGTTCTTCTGGCGAAGTTCGTCAAGGATTGGTTGAGGAAATATTAACAGAAATTCCCGAAGATAAGATTCTCTGGGAGGCACCACAAAAATCCCAGCAGGTTTGGTTTGTCAAGCTTGTGGGTGCTAATGTAAATATGGGAAATATAGCTCCCAATGAGGTGATTTCATTGGAAACAATTCGATTAGGATTGCGTGGTGATACATTTGATCATTTTTTGACTAAATAAGTCTTTCATTTACTGCGGCACTAAGCTGCGCTTTGTATGTTTCAACAATTACTTGATCTATTAAAAGATCCATTGACCTTTTTAAGTGAGTTTATTGCGGCCAATGGTTCCTTAACGTATGCACTGCTGTTTGCTATCGTTTTTGTGGAGACGGGTTTTGTCGTGATGCCCTTATTGCCTGGAGATTCATTGCTATTTTCCGTTGGCCTATTAGCTGCTGCAAGTGGCCAATTAACACTGACGAGCGTTATACCCTTGCTAATTATCGCGGCATTATTGGGCGATCAAGTAAATTACTTTGTTGGACGTAATTTTAGCACTTGGATCAAAAATCGTGAGCAGGTTTTATTCTTAAAGCGGGCACATATAGAGAAAACAGAAGATTTCTATGCGACCTACGGCTCTAAAATGGTTATTTTAGCCCGTTTTGTGCCTATCGTACGTACGGTCGCCCCTTTTGTAGCGGGAGCAGGACGGATGTCATATCCTGTATATTTGTTGTTCGGGTTCTTGGGCGCTTGCCTTTGGGTGGTCAGCATTACCCTTGCAGGGTATTATTTAGGCGATAATGAATGGGTGAAAGTTAATTTCGAAAAAGTAGTTTTAGGTATTGTAGGTGTATCTGTTTTACCCATTATTATCGGTGTTGTCAAGCAGCAATTTTCAAGGAAATAAGATGGCAATCACGTCACTTTTTGGCTTAATCGGATATCCACTTGGACATTCTTTTTCAAAGAAATATTTCACGGATAAATTTGAGGCCTTGGGCATTTCGGACAGCCACGCCTACACGCAGTTTGAACTTCCGTCGATATCAGATTTTCCACAAATTTTGCGAGATCATTCAAACCTCAAAGGGCTTAATGTAACGATTCCATATAAGCAGCAAATCATTCCATATTTGGACGAAATTGATGCAGCTGCAGCGCGTATAGGAGCTGTAAATACCATTAAATTTTTGCCAGATGGCCGAATTAAAGGATTTAATTCTGACTATTTTGGTTTTCAGCAGACACTCACGGAATGGCCTGATTTCAATCAATTCCAATCTAAATTAGCCTGTGTTTTAGGTCAAGGGGGAGCCGCCAAAGCGGTAATCGCAGCGATTGAAGACTTGGGAATTTCTGTGCTCAAAGTTTCACGCACTGCCTCAGATGATTGCATTGCCTACGAATCCTTGAATGCGTATATGCCCCAAATTGGATTAATGGTTAATACAACTCCGCTGGGCATGCATCCTGCAATCGAAAGCTTTCCGCCCATACCGTATGCGTTGTTGACGAGCCAACATTACCTATACGATATTGTCTATAATCCACTGGAGACCAGTTTTTTACAGAAGGGTGTAGCTCAAGGTGTGGGAGGAACACATGCCGGATTAGCTATGTTGCATGGTCAGGCCGAGAAGGCGTGGGAGATTTGGAATGCTTAGTGTAAGTATACGCCACATTTCTGTGGATCAGAAATAATAACTTCTACGTGTTCTGAGAGGGTAGTGGATAATTCATATCCTATATAATCAGCGGCAATTGGGAATTTTCGGTAATTCCGATCTACCAATACGGCTACCTGTATTTTTTTAACGGGAATACTTAAAAATGGAGCTAAGCTGTAGGAGAATGTACGTCCCGTATTCAATACGTCATCGACGACAATAATCACTTTATTTTCTAGAACAGTTAAATCCGTATCAAACTTAACCGGGCTTTCATAGGGAACTTCTTTATTGAGTTCGATGGCTACGGCTTTTGCTTGAATCGTAGAGATTTCTTGCAAGTGCTTGCCTATCATTTCGGCTAATGCAAAGCCTTGGCCTACGATTCCTGCAATGATAATTTCTTTCTCTTCGAAATTATTTTCAAAAATTTGGAATGAGATTCGTCTGATTTTTTGCAGTAGAGCGGGACCGTCCAGTACTTGTTTTGCCGACATGTTCTTTTCTTTTAAAACTAAATTAGCCAATTAAAATTACCCAAAATTATGCAATTTTCGTACCTTTGCCCTTTATTTAGCGTTTAAAATAAAATACTATGGCTAAAATGTATGGTGGGCAGCAACGCGCTCAAATGCAAGCACCTTCTAATCCCTTGGCAATCAAAACCAAAAAATACGGATTGGAAAAAAATAAATACGTAGGCCTTTGCATGCGTCAATTATTTTCGAATCAATGGAAATGGGCTTTTTTGCCGCTAGCATTAGTAGGCTTAAATGTATTCCTAAACCTGTCTGGGACCTATAAAAATTATTGGATTTATATATTTTTAGCTATCGGTGTTATTGGTTATCTCTTGTTCTGGTTGATTCAATTTACCGGAATAACGCAACTTGCTCAATACAAACAATTGTTTGATAAGTATCGCTACGAAATTGACAGTCGACAAATCTTCATGAAGATTTCTGATAAAGAAGGAGGCATGTTGAAGTGGGATATGATATTATCTGCTTACAAAGACAAACAAGCGTATATTTTGGAGATGGGTAAATATCAATTCTTATATCTTCCATTCTCAATTTTCTCGGATAATGATCGGAAGTTGATGGATAAGATCATGCGCGACAAAGGATTGATTGCCTAAGGATGGGACGTATACTTGCGATAGATTTTGGACTGAAGCGTACAGGAATTGCTGTAACAGATATGCTCCAAATCATCGCAAATGGGCTTGATACAGTTCCTACCCATACATTATTGGATTACTTGTCTACCTATTTTCAACAGGAGGCAGTCGATAAGGTTATCATCGGCATGCCTAAAAACCTAGACAATTCTGATACAGATTCTACACATGGGGTTCGGGTTTTAATTAAGCATTTTAAAAAGAAATTTCCGGACATGCCCATCATTGAACATGATGAGCGATTTACTTCGCAACTGGCTATGCAGGCGATGATAGCTGGGGGAATGTCTAAAAAAGACCGCCGTGTGAAAGGTACAGTTGATCGCGTTTCAGCGACAATCATTTTGCAATCGTATATGGAGTCTCAATGCTAAATTAGCGAACTCCTTCAGTAAGCTTTTTAATCACAACGTTTACGAACTGATCAACAGATTAGCATTTATGCTAAGCATAGCTGTATGTGATTTAAATCGTTATTCCAACGCTATATTTTTGTAAGCATAAAATAATTTTTAGACAAGGCTAAAAAATTGTATATTGCGTTCATGCGGTATATTTTTTTGTTTATGATGGTGTCGTTTGCAGTCATTGGGCAGCAAGAGGGGAGAATTGAGACTGATCGACCAGATCAAACGGAGTGTCCATTTATTGTTCGAAAGGGGTATTTTCAAGCAGAATTGGGGTTTAATCGGAACGTTTCAGCCAAAGATATTTTATATTTTGCACCTACTTCACTATGGAAAATCGGCTTGGCTTCTTGGGGAGAAATGCGGCTAACATCCTTAGTTCAATTAGAAGGAGACAAGACACAAGTCCAACTAGAATCAGCGGGTGCCAAATTTCATTTGTTTGCGGGAACTAAGTGGATTCCGCGGACGGCCATGATTGTTCAGTATCACACAAATAATAAAAATCGAGATGCCAGTGAGCGAAATGAGGTGCCACATTCGCTTGGCGAAGTTGTATTTACCATGCAAAATTCACTGGGAGGGCCGTTTGGAATTGGGTACAATGTAGGGACGGAACTTCATTCTAACGGAGCCTTGGAGGGAATAATTCGAATAGCACCTAATGCAAACATAGGGAAGAATGGATATGCTTATGTTGAATTTTTTGGACGTTTGCCAAAATCGACTTTGACTGATACATGGGTTGACGGAGGTCTCGCTTATTATGTGTCAGATGATGTTAAATTGGATGTTTCTGTTGGTAAGAGTTTGAATGCAAGCCGATTATGGTATTCGGCATTAGGTCTCTCCTTTCGACTTAGGGTGTATTAATTTTCTTCTCCTTGACAATTTGTGTAAATTGCGCGGATGCGTCAAATTATCACCATGTTTCTCGTCCAACTGCTCTCATTGGGTTTATTTAATCCAATCGTAGCACAGACACGCGATGGTTTGACGGTTCAAGTGGGAAGTAAATCAATTACGACAAATGATCACCTAGTGATTTTTTTTACATTGCCCGTTTCGGATCAAGTACCTGTGTATCAGTTTCCAGAAATAGCCAATTTCAAGAAATTAGGCGTTAGCCGCAGTAAAGCATCTCTTTTTCAAAATGGGCAAGTGGTTCAAACCCAAACTTTTTCCCAATATTATCAGCCGGTTGGTCCAGGTACTTTTCAGATTCCGGCACAAGATGTTCAGGTGAATGGACAGTTAGTTGCTTGGGATCCTTTCGCAGTTCAGGTAGCTGAAGGGGCGATAGAAACTGTTGAAGAGTCGAATGAGTTATTGCTACCGGCGGGAACAATAAGTGAAAAAAATGGGGCTTTTTTCTTGGTAAGTACCAATATCCGTACGCCATTTGTGGGGCAGGCCTTTACCTTAAAAATGTCCTTCTACGTACCTGAAAACAACGCGACTGAGCTGGTATTTGATCGAAATGATTTGCAGATTCCAGAGCTTATTCAGCAGATGAGACCAAAGAATTGCTGGGAAGAGAATTTTGGATTACAATCCGAACGCGTTTTGAAAGTCCTATTTCGTGGGAAAAAATATACAGAATATCGATTTTTTCAGGCTAGCTATTTCTCCTTGGACAATCATATTATTCGGATTCCATCACTTAATTTTCGAGTAAATAAAGTAAGTCCAGCGAAAGGCTTGGAGCGTCAAGTGCAACAAATTTATTTTAAATCATCTGCCTTTTTTATTGCTCCTAAAGCCTTGCCAATTCACCCTTTGGCTGGAAAAGTTCCTGTAGGGAGCTTCAAACTGGAGGAATCGGTAAGTCAAAAATCCGTACAAACAGGGCAGCCACTGCAATACCAGGCACGGGTGGTTGGCGATGGAAATAGTATACTTTGGGATACCCGAGAGGTTGAATCTGATTATTTTGTTGATTTTTCGCCGGTTTCTACAGAAAGATCTGTAGCACCAATCCGAGAACAAATGATTGGCCAGAAAACCGATATTTTTAAGATTGTTCCTGAACAACCGGGTCAAATTTCCTTGGGCAAATACTTTAAGTGGATCTATTTTAATACCGATAAAGAACGGTTTGATACCTTACAATCGGCGCTTGTATTGATTGTGAAGGGTCAACCGATTGACCGTTTTTTACACACAGAAGAAGAGTCTGGGGGAATTTACAGTCAGATTGAACAGAAAGATTCTTTATTGGTGCAGTGGAATAGATGGATCAATTGGAGACAATTGGTTAATTTTGTAATTCTTTTGGTGATGATCACGTTGTTATTCCTTTTGGGGAAGGCAAAAAAATAAGGCAATATGGGGAGTATATACGGGAAAATTTTTCAGATTAGTACATTTGGCGAATCGCATGGTGCGGCGGTGGGAGTTGTGATTCAAGGTTGTCCTTCAGGTATTAAATTTGATATAGACTTTATTCAGTCTGAGTTAGCTCGGAGAAAGCCGGGGCAGTCGCGCATTACGACCCAACGCAAAGAGGCCGATGTTGTTGAGGTGCTATCAGGAGTTTTTGAGGGAAACACTACAGGTACACCCATTGCTATGCTCGTCTGGAATGGGGATCAACGGTCAAAAGATTATGCACATATTGCGGATCAATTTCGTCCTTCGCATGCCGACTATACCTATTTTGCTAAATATGGCCTGCGGGATTACCGCGGAGGTGGACGCTCTTCAGCGCGTGAAACGGTTGCGCGGGTTGCAGCAGGGGCACTGGCTAAATTGGTGTTAAATCAATTAGGTGTTCATATATCAGCTTATGTTTCGCAGGTGGGAACCTTGAAACTAGAAACGCCTGTTGAGCAATTGGACTTAAGTTTAACTGAAACCAATGCGGTACGATGCCCGGATCTACCTTTGGCAGAGAAAATGTTTACCTACATAGACGAGATTCGGAAAGCAGGAGATTCTGTTGGCGGGGTTATTTCAGCCTATATTACGGGTTGCCCGGTAGGTTTAGGCGAGCCGGTATTTGATAAGTTGCATGCTGAATTGGGAAAGGCGATGTTGAGCATCAATGCAGTCAAAGGATTTGAATATGGCAGTGGATTTGATGGGGTTGCTTTGCGTGGATCCCAACATAATGATATTATTGAAAAACAGGCCGATGGAACGCTGCGGACATTAACGAATCATTCGGGAGGAATCCAAGGCGGAATTTCGAATGGGGAGCCAATTTATTTCCGCGTAGGATTTAAGCCTGTAGCGACCATCATGCAAGATCAAGATAGCGTCAATGAAAAAGGAGAGAAAATTACGGTTTCGGGGAAAGGACGTCATGATCCATGTGTTGTTCCTCGTGCTGTACCGATTGTAGAGGCCATGGCAGCAATCGTTCTGCTAGATTTTTACTTACGTAATCGCGTGATTCAAATGCCTGCTTAGTCTATGTTGAACGAAGACGCATATTACATGGGGTTAGCGCTGCGGCAAGCCGAAAGAGCATTAGAAGAGGATGAAATACCAGTTGGGGCCATTGTTGTATGCCAGGGTAAAATTGTTGCCAAAGCATATAATCAAACGGAAATATTGACGGATGTAACCGCACATGCAGAAATGCTAGCCATCACGTCGGCGGCTCAAACGATTGGGGGGAAATACTTGAAAGATTGTACGCTATATGTAACCTTGGAGCCTTGCCTCATGTGTGCGGGTGCGTTGTATTGGTCGCAACTTGGCCGACTAGTCTTTGGCGCCTCGGAAGAGAAGCGAGGATTTCAGGCTATCGGAAGTAAGGTATTGCATCCGAAGACGGAGGTTACTGGCGGGGTCATGTCAGAGGAATCTGAATTATTATTAAAAGAATTTTTTTCACGAAAGCGCTAAGCTTTCGAACAAATTTAACAGTAGAATCGTTTTAAAATTGTCACACTAAATCATATCGATATGGCTTTTGAATTAGCACCTTTACCTTATGCAAATAATGCATTAGAACCTCATTTTGACGCATTAACCATGGAAATCCACCATGATCGTCATCACAATGCGTATGTTACCAATTTAAATGCCGCTGTTAAAGACACGCCTTTGGAGGGAAAATCATTGGAGGAATTGTTTGCCTCCATATCTACGCTGGCACCTGCGGTACGAAATAATGGCGGTGGTCATTACAATCATGATTTATTTTGGAACATTTTATCAGCAACTGGCGGTGGTTCACCTGTAGGGACATTAGCAGCAGCGATTGATGCCAAGTTTGGATCATTTGATGCATTTAAAGAAGAATTTAAGAAGGCAGGAATTACACGTTTTGGTTCTGGTTGGGCTTGGTTAGTTGCGCAAAAAGATGGATCTATTGCGGTTTCTTCCACACCAAATCAAGATAATCCATTGATGGATGTTGCTGATGTGAAAGGTTTTCCAGTGATTGGATTAGATGTTTGGGAGCATGCATATTACTTGAAGTTCCAAAACAAGCGCCCAGATTACATTGATGCTTTTTGGAGTGTTGTGGATTGGAATAAGGCAGAGGCACGTTACCTCGCGGCTCAGAAATAATGGATTACGCGGGAGCATGAAAATTCTCCCGCTTTTTTTGTGCTAAGGTTTGCAATGTTGGAAGCTTTCCGTATTTTTGCAGTCCTAAATGGCGGTTGTAGCTCAGTTGGTTAGAGTAGGCGTTTGTGGTGCGCTTGGTCGTGGGTTCGAGTCCCATCATCCGCCCG
>JACCDM010494165.1_pt1 | contig 41945 bp, 48 predicted proteins | sample 7445851 | NCBI WGS metagenome assembly JACCDM01 (sample SAMN15323438, study PRJNA562643) | freshwater metagenome | isolation source: river surface water | place: USA:Blue River Watershed | collected 2017-08-16
AGGTTTGGCACCTCGATGTCGGCTCATCGCATCCTGGGGCTGAAGCAGGTCCCAAGGGTTGGGCTGTTCGCCCATTAACGCGGTATGCGAGCTGGGTTCAGAACGTCGTGAGACAGTTCGGTCCCTATCCTCCGCAGCCGAAAGTGATTTGAGGAAGGCTGTCCCTAGTACGAGAGGACCGGGACGGACGGAGCTCTGGTGTGTCAGTTGTCCTGCCAAGGGCACGGCTGATTAGCCACCTCCGGAAGGGATAACCGCTGAAAGCATCTAAGCGGGAAGCCCGTTCCAAGATGAGATCACTCATGCAGTCAATGCAGTAAGGCCCGTGGCGAGATCACCACGTTGATAGGCCGGAAGTGTACAGATGGCAACATCTTTAGCTGACCGGTACTAATCGGCCGAGGGCTTGGATTTATGCTCGTGCTTGCTCTGGAGTCCTTGAGACTCGAACGCGATATTCATCGTGTACGTCTCAAATGACAATAAATTTCTGGTGGCCTTAGCGACGGGGACACACCCGTTCCCATTCCGAACACGGCAGTTAAGCCCGTCAGCGCCGATGGTACTTGGGGGTAGACCCCCTGGGAGAGTAGGACGCCGCCAGATTTAATTTGAACAAAAGCCTCACGCGAAAGCGTGGGGCTTTTGTCGTTTATGCCCGCAATCATTATTGATTTGGATCAATTTGGTGTGCGCGGTCTGGTGTTGTAGTCTCACGCCGAATTACATCGGTGTGACGGTAGTATTGGTGGGTGCCTACACCAGACAGAAGCGGTCCGCGTCGCCCAAGACGAGATAGTGATTCAGCCCGTCCAGCTCGCCCAAGTGGCGCTGGAGCCAGAGGCCCTCGTCGTGACGATTCACGACCTTCCCGACCACGCCGCGACGACGACCGTCCAAGTCGTCCACGCAGTTTCGATTCCGATCGTCCTTCGCGTCCGCGTCGTGATGATGACCGTCCGAGTCGTCCGCGCAGTTTTGACTCGGATCGTCCGTCGCGTCCGCGTCGTGATGATGATCGTCCAGCTGGTCGTGGTCGTCCGTCATCGGGTCGCCCAAGTTCTGGACGTCCATCATCTGGTCGTCCATCGGCAGGTGGCAGATTTGCCGATCGCGATTCGCGTCCAAGTCGTCCACGTGGCGATGATGATCGTCCGAGTCGCGCACGCAGTTTCGATTCTGATCGTCCGTCGCGTCCGCGTCGTGATGATGATCGTCCACCAACGCGTGGTCGTTTCGGAGATCGCCCAGATCGTCCGTCGCGCCCGCGTCGTGATGACGACCGTCCAGCCGGTCGTGGTCGTCCATCATCTGGTGGTCGCTTTGGAGATCGCGATTCGCGTCCAAGTCGTCCACGTGGAGATGATGACCGTCCGAGTCGCGCACGCAGTTTTGATGATCGTCCAGCACGTCCTCAAACCGATGCGCAGCGTCGCGCCGATCAAGTTCGTTCACGCACAGGTGGCCGTCGTAATGATCGCGATGCAGCACCGCGCAACGATCACCAGCAGGAGCGTTGGAAGGACGAAGGTTCAACACGAGCACCGCGTCGTGGATCGGGCAGTCGTAACAACGATGCTCCAATCCATTTGGAGCGCGACGAGAAGCGTGCATCAGCACCAGCTCTTGCTCACGTAGAAGCAACAGTTGGCAAGAAGATCGCGGGCATTGTTGGCGATCAAGCGGCAAAACGCCTCATCGGCAAGCTTGCTCTTGCGCTCGATGCATTCGAAAAGGGTCGTTACCAGGATGCAAAGCGCATCATCATTCCAATCACGCGTGAGTGTGAGGGAGTGCATCTGATCCACGAAATTGCTGGTTTGTCGTTGTATCGCTTGGGTCAGTGGCGTGATGCTGCTGATCACCTAGAAAAGGCACGCGCAGCCATGCCTGCTTCAACGTTGAACCACCCAGTTCTTGCTGACTGTTATCGCGCGCTGATGCGTTACGAGAAAGTTGACGAATTGTGGAAGGAATTGAAGGATGCTTCGCCAGATCCTGCAATTGTTGCTGAAGGTCGCATTGTTGCGGCCAGCGCGCAAGCCGATAAGGGCGACATTCAAAATGCCGTCCGCATTATGCAGCAGACCAAGAAGGATCCAGCAAAGGTTCGTGAACATCACTTGCGTGAGTGGTACGTACTTGCAGACTTGTATGACCGTTCAGGCGATGTAATCAATGCGCGCGAATGGTTCAAGAAGATTGCGCATAACGATCCTGACTTCTCAGATGTCCGCGATCGCCTTTCGGCAATCGGTTCGCACTAACGCGTTTTCATCTCCCGCAATACGAACCCTGTTCGTAGTTTCGGTGTAAAGAATGTCGATTTCGGTGGCATGAGCAGACCTTCGTTTGCTGTGCGCTGAATTTCTGCAACGCTTACTGGACGAATGAGGATTGCTGCTGTCGCGTCGCTTGTTTGCAACTCGTGTTGAACTTCTGAAACTCCATGCTGGTAACGAACTTCGTGATGCACATTGGAAAGTGCGTGTTCGAGATAAGCACTATCAAGGTTTCGAACGCCAGTGAACTTGCTGGAAATTGGTGTGAGCCAGTGTGTTCGTCCGGTTTTTGCAACCAGGCATAGCGAACTGCGGTCATTCATTTGTGACAACGTTGTTGGGCCAATGGGGTCTGCATCAGTGATGGTAAAGAATGGCGAAAGAGCAGCAGCTAAATCTTTGTAAGAGATTCCTTCGTACAAGCGATGAATGGCGGCAACGCTGAGTTGTTCGTCAATGAGCTCGTTCACGTACGTCATAGTGAGTTCGGCGCCCGATGATTTGCTGCTGAGGCGTTCACGCGTTTCATCGCGGTAGGTGCGGCTGATGGCATATCGATGATGCCCGTCGGCAATGACAACCGAGTGCGACGATATTGCAGCTGAGATTGCCGCAATGCGGGCGCCATCTGAAACGCGCTCAACGCTATGGATGACTCCAAGGTCGTCGGTAACGCTTCCAACACTTTCGCCTGGCTCATTCAGTAGTTGCGAAAGTCCACTTGCGAGAGAAAGTCCCCACACCGGCGACAGGTTGGCATCAGTTGCGCGTGTGAGTTCGAGACGATCGGTTTTGGCCTTTGGCGTGGTGCGTTCGTGAGGTAGTACGCCACCAGCGCCTTCATCAACTACTTCTAGTGCTCCGATTACTCCAACCACGTTGCGGGGTTTACCTGTGGAGTCGGTGAACTGCATGCGATACAACGTGAACGAAGGAACATCGTCGCGCACCATAACGCCATCGTTAATCCACTGGGTCATTACCGATGCAGCATGCTCGTAAGCATTTCCAGATGGCGCCAATGGCATATCAATGTGAACGATGTTGTTCTGATGTTTACTTGCTAAAGCCATGCGGTCGGCGTCTGAGAGCACATCGTACGGGGGTGAACAGACAGCGTTTAATTCGGTACTGCTCCGATAACGGAGCGCCTGAAAAGGTTCAAAACGAGGCACAATTACAGTGTGCCATTGAAGCCAGCAATTTTGTGCGATCTAGACGGTGTCGTTTGGCTTATGCACAAACCGATCTCTGGTTCGGTGGACGCAATTCGCAGAATGAGAGATGCTGGCCATCGAGTGTTGTTTGTAACCAACAACTCGCACGCGTCTGCAACTGAACAGGCAGAGGTTTTGGAAAGCATCGGAATTCCTGCAATTGGTCAAGTGGTTACTGCGTCACAATCGGCTGGTGCGTTGTTGAAGTCTGGAGAACGCGTGTTGACGTGTGGTGGTCCGGGAGTAATGCAAGCCATTTCTGATGCCGGTGCAATTCTTGTTGGCAGGTCTGATGATCCTGAGCTGCCGATCGATGTTGAAGTTGACACGGTGGTGGTGGCCTTTCATCGGACATTTGACTTTGCAGGTTTGACGCGTTTGTCGGCTTCAATCCGAAGCGGCGCACGATTCATTGCAACCAATGATGACGCTACGTATCCAACACCAAGTGGAGTCATCCCAGGTGGTGGCTCGATTGTCGCTGCAGTTGCAACTGCCAGTGGAGTGCAGCCAGTAGTTGCTGGCAAGCCGTACGCGCCAATGGCAAATCTGGTGCGCGAAGTGCTTGGCGTTAGCGATTTGTCTGATGCGTGGATGGTGGGAGATCGAGTATCAACTGATGGGGCTTTTGCTCAGACCCTCGGTTGTCATTTCGCGCACGTACGAAGTGGAGTTGCTCATACGCAAGATGAATTGCGCAATGTTGATTTTGAGGGAAGCGACTTGGCTGCATTTGCCGACTTTGTTATTGAGAAGTATCGCTAGAACGTGAGTACGCGCAGAGTTCGTATCGATTCCGCACTGGTGCAGCGTGGACTTGCTGAAAGCACCGAAGCGGCTCGAGCATTGATTGACAAGGGCGTGGTGCTTGCCAATGGATCGGTGGTGATGACACATAGCCGACAGGTGGCTCCGTCTGATGAGCTCTTAGTGAAACTGGTTGACCAATTCGTTTCGCGTGGTGGAATCAAGTTGGAGGCTGCGCTTACGGCATTCGGTATTGATGTGAACAATCAGCGCGCGCTCGATGCTGGGGCTTCAACGGGAGGATTTACAGACTGTCTTCTGCAACGCGGAGCACGTGAAGTGGTTGCTATCGATGTTGGTAAGTCGCAGATGCACGAACGTGTTGCATCAAATAGTCGTGTTGTGGTCATCGATTCATTTAATGTGCGCCAACTTGCTGATGACAGCCAAGATGTGCCGACCCCGTTGCGCAGCGAATTCGATCTGGTTGTTGCCGATTTGTCCTTTATTTCGTTGAAGTCTGTAAGTCAGGCGCTCACGGCTCGTCTGTCAAGGTCCGGAAATCTGGTCGTGTTGGTGAAACCTCAGTTTGAAGCCACCAAGCTCGAGGTGGATAAGAGCCAAGGGGTAATTGCCGACCAAGCAATCCGCGACCGAGTTGTAGGGGAAGTGAATGAGTCCTTTGCTGGGCATGGGTGGGCGGTGCGTGGGTGCATTGAATCGCCAATTCACGGAGCCGAGGGCAATGTGGAATATTTGCTCTGGTATAGGTTTGAGTCGTGAATATGTGGGAATCAGGTAGGTAATGGCGAACATTTTTGTTGTCGCGCATCATTCACGTACCGAGATACCTGAATTGCTGTCAGATCTTCGACAGTGGGCGTCACATCGCGGCCACGAATTATGGATGAACGATTTTGACGCACAAGCGCTCAACAGTCCTGAACTCGCGAATCCGCGTCATGCAATGGACGCCGATCTTGTTGTGAGCCTTGGCGGTGATGGAACAGTGTTACGCGCTGTGCACATGCTTGATGGCGCTCCTGTTCCAATTCTTGGCGTAAACGTTGGAACGCTTGGATACCTCACCGAAATTGATCCTGAGGAATTAATTGATGCATTGAACAAGTGGGAATCCGGTGTATCAGGAACGGACTATGTCATTGACGCTCGCATGATGCTCAGTGTCACCCTGCATAAGGCCGATCGTTCTGCATCGGTTTCGTATCGCGCTTTGAATGAGGCTGTTCTTGAAAAGCATCAGTCAGGTCACACCATCTGGTTGGACTTGGTAATCAATGGCCAAGATTTCGCTCGTTATTCAGCAGATGGTCTGATCGTTTCTACGCCAACGGGAAGTACCGCTTATTCCATGAGTGCACGTGGTCCTGTTGTCTCACCACGGCACCGCGCATTACTGATTACTCCGGTTTCACCTCACATGTTGTTTGATCGCTCGCTCGTCCTCGACCCTCATGAGTCGGTACACATCAAAGTTGTGGGAACTCGTCCAGTTGATTTAGCAATAGATGGCCGCGGGGTAGCAAGCCTGACGCAAGACGACTTAGTGGTGTACGCGCCAGATACGTGCCAGGCAATTTTCATTCGTTTGTTCAAAGAACCAAAGTTTCACCAAATCGTGCGAGCGAAGTTTGGTTTGGGAGACGACTAGTGCTCACCGAGCTTCACATTGAAAATCTTGGAGTGATCGACACACTCAACTTGCAATTATCGGAAGGTCTTGTAGCGCTCACCGGCGAAACCGGTGCAGGCAAAACCATGATCGTTGAAGCAATCAACCTCTTGGTAGGTGGTCGAGCCGACGCCGGAATGATTCGTCCTGGAGCAACTGAAGCACGCGTTGAAGGTCGATTTGTGCACGGTGATGAAGAAGTTATTTTGTGCAGAACTATTCCTCTCGACGGACGTTCACGCGCTTATGTAAACGGTCGGTTGGCAACGGTTGGTCAACTTGCCGAGCACGGACTCGATTTGGTTGACATGCATGGTCAACATGCACATCAAAGTTTGCTGGGGGCAAAGGCGCAACGCGAAGCCCTTGATGCTTACGCCAAGGTTGATCTTGAACCTCTGCGTAATGCGCGTGCCGTGGTGACAGAGATAGATGCGGCGCTTGCAACGCTTGGTGGAGACGACCGAATGCGGGCGCGCGAAATTGACCTCCTGCGTTTTCAAGTAAACGAGATCATTGAAGCGGCTCTACAGGGCGCCGACGAAGACGAGCACCTATCGCGCGAGGAAGATGTTCTCGCAGACGCCGTCAATTATCGCGAGGCACTCTGGAAAGCCGTTGCATCGTTGGCAGAAGAGTCTGGCGCGACTGACAACTTGGGCAGTGCGATTTCTGCACTTAGTAACAAAGAGCCATTTGCCAGTTTTGTGACACGGTTGAAGGCACTGCAAAGCGAACTTGAAGACATTTCTGCCGACATTCGAGATGAAGCAGATTCAATTGAAGAAAACCCTTCACGACTAGACGAAGTTCGTCAGCGTCGCCAGCTTCTTGTTGACTTGAGGCGCAAGTATGGCGATTCTCTCGAGGAAGTCATTGCCTTTGGAAACGAAAGCGCGGTTCGACTTGCCGAGTTGGAGTCTTTCGAAGCGCGCGCAGCAACCCTTGATCAGGAGCGAGCAGCGGCGGTACGCAAGCTTGAAGCCGCTCAAGCGGTTGTGGGTAAAGCTCGTCGAGATGGTGCAGCACCGTTGGCGCAACAGGTGCAAAAAAATCTCCGTACTTTGGCTATGGCCCATGCGGTAATCGATGTTTCGGTGGGGCAAGACCCAGGTGACGATGTTGTGTTCTTGCTGGCTGCAAACCCAGGTTCTCCGGTTATGCCACTAACCAAGGTTGCTTCAGGTGGCGAACTTGCCCGAACCATGTTGGCACTTCGTTTGGTGTTGTCATCTGGGCCAAACACGCTGGTGTTTGACGAAGTTGATGCGGGAATCGGTGGAGAAGCTGCAGTTGCCGTTGCTCAAGCACTTGCGTTGCTGGGGAAGCGTCACCAAGTTCTAGTGGTAACGCACCTGCCTCAGGTTGCCGCAGCCGGCCATGCCCATATTCAGGTTTCCAAGTCAGTGCGCAATGGCAAAACGTATGCACAGGCTGCAGTGTTAGGCGAGGAAGAGCGCATTGCTGAGATCGCGCGAATGCTCTCCGGCGGAGTTGCCGAGGCGACTGCGCTTGAACACGCGCGTGAATTATTACGAGATAGTCATAAATCTGGCGCCAGCAGTCAGGCGTCCCCGAAGCGTTCTCGGCGGTAGACCTCGACAGGTTATGCTTATCTCCCGTCGTGAGGTAAACGGTTCTTCGACAGAACCCAGAGAGCGGACGGAGAGCAAAAATGCCAAAGCACGTGTTCGTGACAGGTGGCGTTGCTAGCTCCCTTGGAAAAGGTTTGACCGCTTCATCGCTTGGAAGATTGTTGAAGATGCGCGGTTTGCGCGTGACTATGCAAAAACTGGATCCGTACATCAACGTTGATCCGGGAACAATGAATCCTTTTGAACACGGTGAAGTGTTTGTTACTGATGACGGTGGAGAAACAGACTTAGATCTCGGACACTATGAGCGATTTATTGATGAGAATTTGTCGCGTTCATCCAATGCAACAACAGGCAGTATTTATCAGGCCGTTCTTGCCGCTGAACGCAGAGGGGACTATCTCGGACGCACAGTTCAGGTAATTCCGCACGTTACGGACGAGATTCGTCGTCGCATTAAGCGTCTAGCAACCGACGATATCGATGTGGTGATCACCGAAATTGGTGGAACTGTTGGCGACATTGAAATTTTGCCTTTCCTTGAAGCCGTGCGTCAGTTCCGAAATGAAGTTGGTCGTGACAACGTGTGTTACGTGCATGTCACCTTGGTTCCGTTCATTGGTCCAAGCGGCGAGCAGAAAACTAAGCCAACGCAACACAGTGTCACCGAACTTCGTTCGCGCGGTATTCAGCCAGACATCATTGTGTGTCGAAGTGATGAGCCAATCAGTGATCAGCTAAAGCGCAAGATCTCAAACCAATGTGACGTTGACCAAAAGAACGTCATCAATGCTGCTGACGCGCGCAACATTTATGAGTTGCCGCTCATTTTGCATGACGAGGGTCTTGACACTCAGATTTGTGATGTATTGCGCATCGATGCGCCACTTGATCTCACACCGTGGCGCGAAGTGGTGGCCCGTGTAGAGGCGTCAACGGCGCCAGTGCGAATCGGTCTCATTGGTAAATATGTTGAACTCCATGACGCGTATTTGTCGGTTGTGGAAAGTTTGAAACACGCCGGATTCCATCACGCGGCCAATGTCGAGATCGTATGGATTCAGGCAGAGAACGTGGAAGGCCTGCTCGCCGAAGAGCAATTGGCAACCCTGGATGGCATCGTCATTCCTGGTGGTTTTGGTGCTCGCGGTGTTGAAGGCAAGATTCGTGCCGCGCAATACGCGCGCGAACATGGCGTTCCGTGCCTCGGACTGTGCTTGGGTATGCAGGTAATGACTATTGAATTTGCGCGTCACGTTCTTGGACTTACCGATGCTCACTCAACAGAGTTCGATCCAACAACGCAGAACCCAGTTATCGACCTGATGATCGATCAGCGAGATGTCATCGACATGGGCGGAACAATGCGCCTTGGTGCTTACTATGCACAGCTCGAACCAGGAACCAAAGTTGCTGCTGCTTATGGAGAGTCAGTAGTGAGCGAGCGCCATCGTCACCGTTACGAATTCAACTCCACGTATCGTGCACGATTTGAAGAGTCTGGTTTCGTGTGCAGTGGCTCTTCGCCAGACCGCAGACTTGTTGAATTTATTGAAATGTCCGATCATCCTTTCTGGGTGGGCACACAGGCGCATCCAGAATTCAAGAGTCGCCCCGATCGGCCGCACCCATTGTTCCGCGAACTGATTGGCGCATCACTGCAACATCGAGTTGTGAGATTGCAAAACCCAGCAGTTGCTGCCGCAGAACCATCTGTAGCGCCATCAATCAGCGCATAGCGAGTTGTCCATGTCGTCGCTGACATACAGCGAACGTTTCCTTACCTGGATGACCATTGAGCAGGGAAGGTCACCGCGCACGATTGAGGCATACCGTCGTGACCTTGTTCGTTACGAAGCTTTTCTCGTTACGAAGAAATCCGATGTGCTTTCCGCGCAGTCGCCAGTAATTGAGCAATTCATCGCAGTGCTTCGTGCTGAGGGCAAGGCGGCAAAGAGCGTTGCCCGAATGTATGCGGCAGTGCGGATGCTGCACCGGTTCCTTGTTGAAGAGCGTATTCGACCCGATAATCCAACCTCTGGCGTTGATGGGGTGAAGGTTCCGAGTGGGATCCCTAAAGCGCTGAGCGAAGATGATGTAGCTCGCATTTTGGCTGCAGTTACAGGTGTTGACTCGTTTGCTCTACGCGATCGTGCGTTGCTCGAATTTCTGTATGCAACCGGAGCCCGCATTTCTGAAGCATGTGGACTCTCGCTTTCTGATCTGGATATGGAATCTCAGTTGGTGCGCTTGTTTGGTAAAGGTTCGAAAGAGCGAATTGTTCCGTTTGGCAGCCACGCAAAGGCGGCTTTGGAAGATTGGCTAGGGGCAGGTGGAAGACCGATGTTGGTTCCAGAACAGTGGACGAAGCGTGACCATGCTGATGCGGTCTTTCTTGGTTCGCGCGGCACACGACTGAGTCGTCAAGCTGCGTGGGGAATTGTTCGCAAGTATGCCCAGATTGCCGAAGTCGGTGATGAAGTTTCGCCTCATGTTTTGCGGCACTCATGTGCAACGCACATGTTGATCCACGGCGCAGATCTTCGAATTGTGCAAGAACTGCTCGGTCATGCGTCAGTAAGTACCACGCAGGTGTACACGCGAGTGGACAATGAAGTGCTATTCGATATGTACAAGGAATCTCATCCACGAGCCCGTATTGGCTTTTCAGGAGCGAAGGCATGAAGCATTTGTTTCATCTTGTAAAGCGATTCAATTCCTCGTGGTCACGTAAAGATGTCACCGAAGATGAGTTGGGTATGGTTCGTTCAGTACTCACAGCAAGTGAATTCAATTTGTGGAATCAATTCAGCATTGCCGACCGACGTCACAGCGTTGAAGTTGCACAAAGATTTGCTGTATTGCTTCCTGGAGCAACCCGTGAGCAAAGAGCTGGTGTGCTGCTGCATGACATTGGGAAGATACAAAGCAATCTGTCAACCTTGATGCGCGTGTGTGCAACTTTGGTCGGTCCGCGAACGAAGCGATTTAGGCTGTATCACCAGCACGAAGAAATTGGTATCACCATGCTTCGGCACGCAGGTTCACACGCTGATGTGATTGCAGTGCTCAATCAAACGTGTAATGCAGAGGTGGCTGCAGCGTTTCGTTCGGCCGACAACATTTAGCGGGGGTAGAACCCAATCGCGTTGTGCGCACGAGCAAGAGTTGCCTGGGCAACGGCTCCTGCTTTCTCGGCACCAATTCGTAACAGGCGACCGAGTTCGGCTTTGTCGTTCATGAGTTCTGTATATCGCGCTTGAATTGGTGTGAGCATTGCTGCAACCGCAGCACCGCAATCGCTCTTTAGCGCACCATATTGCGTGTACTGTGCGGCAAGTTGTTGGGGCGAAGTTCCCGTTACCGCACTCAAGATGTCGAGTAAATTCGCAATCCCTGGTTTAGCCTCGCGGTCATAGCGAACTTCATTTTCAGAGTCGGTAACGGCTCGTTTGAACTTCTTCTCAATGGCCGCCGGTGCATCGAGTAAGTAGACACATCCTGCATCTGTCTCGGACGACTTCGACATTTTTGACGTTGGGTCAAGCAAATCCATGACGCGCGCACCTGCAGGGGGTGTGACTGCCTTCGGCAGTACGAAGGTGTCTCCAAAGCGATGGTTGAAACGCACAGCAATGTCTCTCGTGATTTCAATGTGCTGACGCTGATCGTCTCCAACAGGTACTTCGGCCGCGTCGTACAACAAGATGTCGGCAGCTTGAAGTGCAGGGTAGGTAAAGAGCCCAGCAGAGACAAAGTCGGCTTCGCGTTTGGCAGATTTGTCCTTGAACTGAGTCATTCTGCTCAACTCGCCAAAGCTCACCGTGCATTCCATAATCCACCCCAATTGAGAGTGTTCAGGGACGTGCGATTGAACAAATACTGTTGCAACTTCTGGGTCAAGACCGACTGCAAAGAGCATTGCGGCAAGCTCCACAGTGTTTTTGCCGAGCACGCCAGGTTTGTCGGTGATGGTGAGGGCATGCAGGTCGACAATGCCATGGAACACGTCGTTGTGATGTTGCCCTGAGACCCAGTTGCGGAGAGCGCCCAAATAGTTGCCCAGGTGAACATCGCCAGTCGGCTGAATGCAAGAAAGTACGCGAGCCACGGTGTAACGCTAGTGCAAGTGGCTCAACGGGCTCAGGACATTTCGGGTCCGTGAACTATTCTCTAGCCATGGCTTATGAGGTAGCGACCCCGGTTTATGACGGTCCATTCGACCTTCTGTTGCACCTCATTTTGAAAGAAGAAGTTGATATTCATGAGGTTTCGCTGACCCGCATCGTTGAGGCATATCTCGAAGAAATCCAGCGCATGCAAATGCTCGATCTCGATGTAGCGACAGAGTTCCTCCTTATCGCATCAACGCTGGTCGAACTGAAGACTCGGCGACTGCTTCCCGGCCGCGATGACATGGATTTGGACGAAGAACTGGCTTTGTGGTCAGAGCGCGACTTGCTGTTGGCGCGACTGCTCGACTGCAAGACGTTCAAGGATGTAGCAGCCGTATTCAGTCAATTAACTGAACGAGCAAGCTTAAGTTTTCCTCGTCGCTCAGGACCAGATGAGCGCTTTGCTGATCTGCTTCCCGACATGCTCGATGGTGTCACCCCCGCACGTTTGCAGCGCGCCTATCTGCGAGTCACCCAGCCGAAACCACCTACATCAATCGATCTGTTTCACGTTGCTCCTATTCGAGCAAGCGTCGCAGATGCGTTGATGGAAATGCTCGAGACTCTACCGAAGTTGGGCAAGGTGACATTTCGACAGATCACCGAGGCGATTTACGATCGCATCGAAGTTGTGGTGCGGTTCCTTGCAATTCTCGAATTGTATAAACAAGGCCGAGTGTCTCTTGAACAGTCAGATCGCTTCGGTGATATTGAAGTGCAATGGACTGCAGGGGATGACACAGGATTCGTCGCTGCTCTACAAATTGACGACTACGAAGGATGACAAAGAGGAATTCATGACTGAAGAAAACATCTCAGCGGAATCTGTACGGGCTTTGGAAGCAATCCTGCTCGTTGCAATGGAACCAGTTGACCCAACACTGCTTTCGCAACTACTTGAAATTTCTGTCGCTGCTGTTGATGGGTTGTGTGAGCGACTTGCCGCTGCATATGAAGAGGCTGGACATGGTTTCCAGTTGGTGAAGGTTGCCGGAGGGTATCGATTCCAGTCGCATCAAGACGTTGCGTCGTATGTTGAACGTTTTGTGCTTGATAGCCAGCAGGCACGCATTTCATCGGCAGCGCTTGAAACTCTCGCGATCATTGCCTACAAGCAACCAATTTCTCGTGGTCAAGTTGCAGCAATTCGTGGAGTCGATCCAGACGCAGTCATGCGAACATTGCAAGCACGTGGTTACATCACCGAGACATCGCGTGATGATGGTCCAGGTCAAGCAGTCTTGTTTGGCACTACATCACTGTTTCTGGAGCGTCTAGGTATTGAGTCATTGGCGGCGTTACCACCAATTGCCGATTTTGTTCCAGATGCTGCAGTTGTTGAAGCGCTTGAACAAGGTTTGCGAATCGCGCCACCTGCTCAATGATTGACGAGGGCGAGCGTTTACAGAAAGTTCTCGCTCAACGTGGGTGGGGAAGCCGAAGAGCTTGTGAGGAAATCATCGCCGAAGGACGTGTAACCGTCAACGGCGAGGTTGCGGTTCTCGGTCGTCGTGTGAATGTTGATGTAGACACTGTTGAAATTGATGGAGCGCCAGTAGGTGTTCGGCCGGACTTGGTGTACTACTTGCTCAACAAGCCTGTTGATGTCATCAGTACGGCAATTGATACTCACGATAGAGAAACGGTCGTTGACCTAGTTCCAGCAGAACCACGTGTGTATCCAGTCGGTCGTCTAGATGGCGATTCGGAGGGCTTGCTACTCATCACCAACGATGGAGAACTGACAAACCGAATTACTCATCCGAAGTACGGGCTTGAAAAGGAATATCTGGTTCAAGTCGACATTTCCTCTGCTGATGTCAGTGATGTGGCTATCCATCGGTTGCGAAATGGCATTGAACTGGAAGATGGAATGACCGCACCAGCTGAGGTGAGCAGGTTGCAAGAGGGTGTTCTGAGAATGGTCATTCATGAAGGTAGAAATCGCCAAATTCGACGCATGTGTGAGGCCGTTGGTTATCCAGTGATTCGGCTGGTTCGTACGCGAATCGGACCGATCATGGACAAGAAACTTGGTCCGGGGCAATGGCGCAACCTCACACAGGCTGAAGTCAAACTCTTAATTGAGGCAGTCACTGAGTAGTGCTCGGTTACGATGTTTCTCTGTGAAACAGCGTCGAGCGAACATTTTTGGGCTTGGGCTGATTGGCGGTTCACTTGCCGCAGCGCTTACGGCGCGGGGTTGGCATGTAACGGGAAATGACATGCATCCTGAAACCGAAGAGGAGGCACTCCGCCTCGGACTTGTGGCAGCACGAGGTATTGACGCCGATGCAGAGTTGTCCTTTGTTGCTACTCCAGTCTCTTCGGTTGCCGATCAAGTGCGTCGCGCACTCGAAACAACTCGAGGTCTTGTTACTGATGTTGGTGGTGTGAAAGCACATATCGCTCGCGAGATCACCGACCCACGTTTCATTGCTGGTCATCCAATGGCCGGAAGCGAGCTCATTGGTCTCGCTGGTGCAGATGCTTCATTGTTTGAAGGTGCGGTGTGGGTGTTAACACCATCTGAAAACACTCCTGACTCCAACTTTGCCTATGTTGCTCAGGTGGTGAAAGAACTTGGTGCCGAATTTGTTGTGCTCAGCGCGGAACGTCACGACCAACTGGTCGCCATTGTTAGCCATTTGCCTCATCTCACGGCAGCAACGCTGATGTCGCTGGCACATGATCGTGCGGAAGAGCACGTTGCGGTGTTGCGTTTGGCGGCAGGTGGGTTTCGCGATATGACGCGAGTTGCATCTGGTCACCCCGCGATCTGGCTGGATGTATGCAAGGAGAATCGCGAGGCAATTGTTGGCGCGCTTGATGGAATGATTAGTGGTTTACAGGCAATGCGTGTGATTGTGGATGAGGGTAAATCTGACGAACTTCAACAGCGTTTGCAAACTGCTCGCGTAGCGCGCGCAAATCTGCCAGGGCGTGTAAGTAACTTGCTCGATGTAGTTGAGGTTCGCGTTCCTATCCCAGACCGTGCTGGCGCAGCCGCAGAGATTTTTTCGTTAGCCGCTGAGTTGGGTGTGAACACGGCAAACTTTGAAGTTGCACACTCCGTAGAAGGCGATCGAGGAATTTTGGTTTTGGTCATTGATCGTGCAAGTCAAGATGTGTTCAAGGGTGGTTTGATCGCGCGAGGGTTTCGACCATCGATTCAGCAATTGACATGAGTGGAAGTCAATCTCATTCGGTAGCGCCGCTACGGGCACAACTCAATACAACGGTTCGCGTTCCAGGGTCGAAGAGTGTTGCCGCGCGAGCTCTCGTGTGCGCAGCGTTGTCCTCGGGAAAGAGTTCAGTCGGTAACTTGCCAACGGGCGATGACACGGTTTCCATGCTTGCTGGGCTGTCGTTACTTGGAGCACAAATTGAAACAAATGGAAATACTGCGGTGTTCTCTTCGGGTATCGATGTCGATCAGGAGTCACCAATTGTTATCGATGCTCAACTAGCTGGAACCACTGCTCGATTCCTCACCGCAGTGAGTGCGCTGCGTGCTGGAGAGGTAGTCATCACAGGTGAGGATTCGCTGCGTAAGCGACCAATGCACGATCTGCACCAAGCACTGAGCGATATTGGGCTACATGTTTCACCACTAAACGGAGCGGGTGTTCTCCCTGTTGCTGTGAAGCGTGGTGAACAGAAAGCAGATCGCATAAACATTGCTGCAACAACGTCAAGCCAGTTCACTACGGCATTGATGCTCATTGCTCCAAAACTTTCCCGCGGGCTTGCAATTTTCACCGAAGGTGAAGTGGTATCGCAGTCGTACCTGGACATGACACTTGGTGTACAAAGCAGTTTTGGAGTAACACCCACCGAACATGGTGATCACGTTTTTCGATATGGCAATGGCAATTATGTTGGCGCTCAATACGAAGTAGAACCCGACGCATCGTCTGCTTCATATCCTCTTGCTGCCGCAGCAATTGCTGGTGGGCGAGTGGTGGTGTCGGGGTTGGGACGTTCTTCTCTGCAGGGAGATGCCAAGTTTGTCGATGTGTTGGCTCGCATGGGCTGTCTAGTCGAGATCTCTGGTGATGATGTGGTTCTGTCACGGTCACAAGACCGTCCATTGCAGGGCGTAGCCATCGATATGCGCGATATGTCCGACTTAGTGCCAACGCTTGCGGTAGTCGCTGCGTTTGCTCAAACTGCAACCACCATCAATGGAGTTGGATTCATTCGCAAGAAGGAAAGTGATCGCATTGGCGATCTCGCCCATGAACTTCGACAACTCGGAGTGCAGGTAGATGAACTTGCTGATGGGCTCACAGTGCACCCTTCAAAACCTCGCGGTGGCATGGTGAACACCCATCACGACCATCGACTTGCCATGTCGCTTGCATTGATTGGGTTGGTGACGCCAGGAGTGGTCATCAACGATCCAATGGTGGTCACAAAGAGTTGGCCAGAGTATTGGACCATGCTGGGAGCCCTGCAATGAGCGTGCTTCGCCCAGATGGAATCGATGTAGCGCTTGTCATACGTCTGAGTCCGAAACACCCGCGATTTACAGAAATTCAATCACGACACAAAGCAGCTATTGCCGAAGGCAATCCCAGTTATCGCGATCCAGCATCAGGTCTCACTGTGATGACCTCCAAATTTCTGGCTGATCGTGGATATTGCTGTTTGAGTGGATGTCGTCACTGCCCGTTCGAACAGGCTCAATGAACTAGATTGGCGACAAGTAATCGCCTGTAATGAGGGAGCAATTTTGAGCGAGATCCGTGAAATCATGACCTGGGAAATGTTCGGTATGGCGAGTCGCGAACTTGCGATTCAAGTCGCCGAAAGTGGTTATGAGCCAGACATCATCTTGGCAATTGCACGTGGGGGATTGCTATCAGCTGGCGCACTCGGATATGCGTTGTCGGTGAAGAACACCTACACGATGAATGTGGAGTTCTATACCGGAGTAAATGAGCGCTTGGCAGTGCCGATGATTCTTCCTCCGGTTCCAAGTCTGGTTGACCTAAAAGATTCAAAGGTTCTCATCGTTGACGACGTTGCCGATACTGGGCACACGCTCAAGCATGTGCTGGAGTTTTGCAAAGGCCAACTCGCAGACACGCGCCTGGCGGTGCTGTACGAAAAGTCGCAATCAATTGTGAAGTGCGATTATGTATGGAAGTACACCGACGAATGGATCAATTTCCCATGGAGCGATAAAGATCCAGTCGCCAAGCGTAAATGGAGCGTCAAAGACGCCTGATATCAGCCTGCGAAGGTGATGTCAGGGTTGAGGAACTCGTTGTTCACGATGTCGCTCGCTGTGATATCGGCAATTTCCAAGCCCTGTTCGCGCAAGACCGGTGTTGCTTTGCCAATGAAGTCGTTAACACGTGCTTCCTCTAAATCGCCAAACGTTGGCGTGTCACCATTGCCAATGATTTTGAGATTGCGCATCTGTTCAACGCCATTTGCTAAGTCGCCATCGGACTGTGTCCACCAGCTGTCATAAGCAACAACAGCAGCCTTGATGATTGCGTTAGCGCGATCTGGTGAAGCAAGGTAGTCCAATTGGGCTTGCTGCAACATCGGCACAAGCAACTCAAGGCATGGACGCAACTCTTCCAACTTGTCGGCTCGAAGTGCCAAGTTTTGTGGATACGAGTTCCAACCCAAATCGTGAATCAGCGTGTACGCAACATTGACCGCACCAGTTTCCAGGTTTGCGTACTTGTACGGTTCTGAAGTGGCAAAGCCTTGATGCGCGGCATCCTCGGTGGCTAGTAACAAGTTGCCCTTGTAGTTGCTGTCAATCTGGTCCTTGGACAAAATTCCCTGTGCTACGAAATAGCGTGTCCATGCAGGATCTCCGTAGACGTAAATTGACTTCACTTCCTTTGCAGCGTCAGCAAGTGTTAGAGCAGTTGGGTGTTTTGCTCCATCCCACAACACGACCTGAGGGTTGATGTTCAACGCGTTAAACACAGCAATCGTTGGTGCATCTACGAAGCGAGTGATAGCCACATCTGTACCGACGTAGCCGAGTGTGATGGCATCGTCTGAGTACATCGCGGTGACTACTGGAGTCTGAAGGAATGGTCCACCGGCGCGAATTTCGAGCTGCACGCCTTGTTCAACACCTTGCGCTGTGAGTGTTCCCACTGTTGCGCCAGTGTCTTTGGATGAAACTGCATCAGCACCGAGCAATTCATACACACCACCGTGTTCCGACTGAGGAAACCAGTCGGTTTGAACAACAACTTTCTCTGGGCAAATACCAGCAAGCGCACCTGTTTGCGGAGTTGCTGGAGCGGAATCGCTTTCTCCAGAACTTCCACATGAAGCAGAAAAGAGGGCTACTGCGGTGAGTGCACACGCAGCGCGAAGGACGGATGACAATTTCATAGGGTCTCCAGTTTGTAGTTTGTGATTGCTTAGCGTGCTATTGATTCGTGCCATCTTCCGATGACAATTCGATTCAACACGCCGAAGCAGATAAAGAGCATAAGACCTAAACCGGTCGCGAACAATGCGGTGATGAACATTGGCCCAGATAAATTATTTAAGAAGAAAAACGTGATTAATTGCCCTAATCCTGGGTCGCCTTTGGTGAAAAAGAAGTCGCCAACAATGGCTCCAATTACCGCTAAGCCCGCGGCTACACGTAGGCCAGTAAAGATCGCAGGTGATGCCGCTGGAAGTTGCAATTTGCGCAATATGACCCAGCGTGAGCTGTTCTGAAGTCGAAACAGGTCGTGCAACGAGGGGTGCACAGACTGAATGCCGAACAAGGTGTTCGACACGATTGGGAAAATCGAGATAATGACGGTGACAGTGACGCGAGCTGTGAAGTTTGCACCAATCAGGCGAATCATCAGTGGAACGATGGCGATGATTGGCGTTACCTGAAGTGCAATGAGGTGAGGCCAGAGTGATCGTTCGATCCATTTTGCTTGCGACATGGCAATGCCAATGATGATTCCGAGAAATGCAGACAAGGCGAGACCGGTGAATGCGGTTCGTGTACTAATGAGCAGCGCAGTGAATATGCGGTCGCGTATTTGCCCGTGGAAATCCTCAAACAATCGATGCGGGGGCGGAATGATCATCGGTTTTCCCGATGCGGGGGAGAAGTTGTTATGGAGTGAATAGGCGACCACGTACCACAGAGCAATGAATACAAGAAATACCGCGACTGGTCCTGCTGCATTGATGAGTTTTGATTTCATGATGCAATTAACTCACGCAGGGATTGGGCGATTTCGCCGGATAGTCGTGCGAACTCGGGTGAGTAGCGCAGGTCTTGCTGACGGTCTGAGCCAAATGGAATTGCAAACTCCTGAACAATGGTTCCTGGACGAGGCGACATCACCAGAACACGATGAGACAGGAAAACTGCTTCGGCGATGGAATGAGTGACGAATAACGATGCCGCGCTCCTTGTGCTCATCATGCTTCGGAGTTCTAGGTTCAAACGCTCGCGTGAAAACTCATCTAATGCCGCAAATGGCTCATCAAATAAATACAACTCAGGTTCGCACACTAATGATCGAGCAAGTGAGGTGCGCATTTTCATTCCGCCCGACAATTGTCGTGGAAGTTTTTCTGCGCTATCCAGAAGTCCAACTAATGCGAGCGCATTGTTGGTGCGTTCATCTATTTCTGATTTATCTACCTTCTGTAGTTCAAGATTGAGTGAAACATTTCGACGCACAGATCTCCACGGCAGAAGCGTTGAGTCTTGAAATACAAATTGCACAGATCCGGAGCGATCGATAGTGCCTGAAGTTGGAGCTATGAGTCCGCTTGCCAAACGGAGAAGCGTCGATTTCCCGCATCCACTTGGACCCACGATCGACACAAACTCGCCGGCCGCAACGCTCACATTGGTGTTGGTGAGCGCTTCGGTGCCGTCTGGATAGGTCAGTCCAACTGCTTCAGATGTAAAGACCGGTTTCACCAAATACCGCGTTCAATCATTACGTCCTTAAGCACCTGAGGACGGTCGGTCATGATTCCGTCTACACCAAGGTCAAACAATTGGTGCATTTCAGTCGGATCGTCGATGGTCCACACATGAACCTTGAGACCTGAATCGTGGGCTTCATCAACAAATTTTCTATCGGTGATAGTCAGAGGGCCTTGTTTGTGTGGCACCTGGGCTGCATACGCGCCAGGAAAACTACGGGCTGGTCCAACCCAACTGCGAACACGTAACTTTGCGACTTCTCGTGGTCCGAGAGAAGTGCAGAGTGCTGGACCGAAGGTTTCACGTAATGTCGCGAGTCGCTTATCGCTAAACGAGCCAACGCATACGCGGTCGAGGATGCCAGGTCCGCGAAGTGCCGCCGTCAAAGGAAGGAGGGCACTGTCGGCTTTGCAGTCGATATTGACCATTGCATTCGGCCATGCATCAAAGATCTCTTGCATGAGTGGGATCGGTTCAAGGCCGTTAATGCGAAAGTGTTTCACTTCGTCATACGTCATCTCGCTAATCAGGCCGGGCTGACCACATGTGCGTAAAAGATCGTCGTCATGGAAGGCGAGCAGCACGCCATCTTTGGTTGAGTGCACATCGGTTTCGATGTAGCGGTAGCCCAAATCCATTGCTCGCTGAAATGCTGGCATGGTGTTTTCTGGGGCGTCGCTCGCTCCGCCGCGATGGGCAAACGCGATTGGTTTAGTGGATTGAACGTATGGATGTGTCATCAGGAAAAGCTAAATGCTTCGTCCAGACTGCGCCCAGTATTCGTCTTTCAATAGACGCTTGTACAGCTTTCCTGTTGGGTGTCGTGGAAGTTCTTCACGGAAATCGATGCTGCGGGGGCATTTGAAATCGGCGAGTGATTCTTTGCAAAATGCGATCAAGCGTTTGCTCAATTCACTGCGCTCGGCATCACTTGTTGGCATCACGACAGGTTGCACCACAGCTTTGACTTCTTCGCCGAACTCGTCGTTAGGAACACCAAAGACTGCAACGTCAACAACGTCTGGGTGGTTGACCAAAACGTTTTCTGCCTCTTGAGGGTAAATGTTGACACCGCCAGAAATGATCATGTACGCCTTGCGATCGGTGAGATACAAAAACTTGTCGTCATCGATGTACCCGATGTCGCCAAGAGTGGACCATCCACGGCCAAGCGGGTCACGTGAAGCTTTCGTCTTTTCTGGATCATTGTGATATTCGAAATTTGCGTTGCTCTCGAAGTACACCGTTCCGGTTTCACCCACTGGCAGGACGTTTCCTTCATCGTCCAAAATATGGATTGTCGCATTGAGCGCAACGCCCACCGTTCCAGGGTGTGCAAGCCACTGCTCAGTGTTGCAGTACACGAAGCCATTGCCTTCGCTTCCGGCGTAGTACTCATGAATAACTGGACCAAACCAATTGATCATTTGGCGCTTTACTTCTACAGGGCATGGTGCAGCGGCATGGAACACGCAGGTCAATGTTGAGACGTCATACTTGCTGCGAATTTCGGGTGCAAGTTTGAGCATTCGCACGAACATGGTCGGAACGGTTTGCGTGTGAGTCACTTTGTAGCGTTCAATGCAGTGGAGGAATTCCTCTGCATCAAAGTGGTTCATGACAACTGATGTGCCTCCAGTGCGATGAACCGACATGTTCCAACGAAGCGGAGCAGCGTGATACAGCGGTGCGGGAGAGAGGTAGACAACATCTTCGTTGAATGAAAAAAGGAATTGTCCCAGGCCGGTCAGTGCGTTTGGCGTTCCAAGAGGGCTTCGGGCAAACTCCAATCGAACACCTTTAGGTCGACCCGTTGTGCCACTTGAATACAGCATGTCGGTTCCGTCAATTCGCTCATCAAGAGGAGTAGTTGAACACTGCGCCAGTGAGTCTTCAAAACTGTCGTAGCCCGAAACAGTTCCGTCAATCATCAATCGCAGACCAACGTTTGGAGTTGTGCTGAGAATTTCAGTTGCCTGATCGGCTTTGTACTTTGACGTGATGTATGCCTTGGCTCCACAGTCGTTGATGATGTACGACAGTTCATCTGATGTGAGTCTGCTTGAGCAAGCGGTGTAGATCAGCCCCGCATAGTGACAGCCCCAAATGATTTCGAAGTATCGGGGATGATTCTCGATACAGATAGCGATGTGATCACCAACCTGCAAGCCATGGTTGCGGAGCAGATTGCTGATCTTGTTGGCCGAGTCATCGAGTTGCTTGTAGGTCAGGACCGACCCGGTGGCTGCGTCGATGACCGCTGGTTTGTTGGGGATGAGCGCTGCATAGTGTCCTGGAAACATGTTGGCAACGGTAGTCCGTCTTTCGGACCCATGTCGGAGGAAACGGCATTGAGGGTTACAGTTCAGCCGTGCATTTTGAGCGCTTCACTGAACTGTTCGGTAACCGCGGAGCAGTTGTGCCACTTGACGAGGCCCTTGCTCTTATTTGCCATTTTGCCGATGAAGAAGTAGATCCCAAAGCGGTCATCGCAGACCTTGATCAGCTGGCATCAACGATTACCGCAACGAACGCCGTCGAGTTAATGGCGGAACTGTTCGGTCCGTCGGGTTTCACCGGAAATTCGTTCGAATATGACGATCCAAATAACTCCTTGATACACCAGGTGGTAGCCAGGCGTCTCGGAATTCCGATCACGCTGTGTGCGCTGGCAATAGAAGTTGGTCGCAGAATCGATATTGACATTGTTGGTATTGGCATGCCTGGGCACTTCCTGTGTCGAACTGCATCGCAGCCCGACTTGAAGTTCTTCGATCCATTCCATTCGCCTCGACCGTTGTCGGCCGAACAGTGCAAAATGTTGTATGAAAATCTGACCCAGATTGATAATTGGAGTGCGGAATTTCTGGAGCCGTCGAGTTCACGGTTGATGGTGATTCGGGTATTGAGCAATTTGAAGTCCATCTACAGAAGGCGCTCCGATGTCGCAAATCTGCGCTGGGTTATGCGTCTTCGGTCAGTTATTCCAGAGATCGCGGCGGTCGAATCCGTTGAATTTGCGCAGTTAATGCGGCGCTCCAATTAACCATTCAGGTTTCATCTGAATTAGCGTTTTGGAAGTTCGTTCAAGGGGAGTAGCAAATTATGGCAACTGATGTAATGAGTGCAGAAGAGACGCGGGTCGCTGAGTTGACCGATCAGCTCATTGCGCAGCATCCGCCTGCCACAACTTCTGCTATCGCATTCCTTGGAGCACAGTTCGATTTAGGTTTGGCCTGGGTGCATTTCCCAGTTGGTCATGGAGGCCTTGATCTCTCGCCAAAATTTCAAAAGATTGTGAACGAAAAGATCGCGCGGGCAGGTGGACCGAATTCCTATGCTCGAAATCCAATTGGATATGGCATGTGCGGTCCGACAGTTGTCGAGTGGGGTTCTGATGATCAGAAGCGCCGTTATCTGCGACCACTTTTCACGGGCGAAGAGATTTGGTGCCAGTTGTTCTCTGAGCCTGGTTCGGGATCAGACTTTGCAGGACTCTCTGCAAAAGGTGTGAAAGATGGCGAGGAGTGGATCGTCAACGGTCAGAAAGTATGGACAACTCTTGCTCATCTTTCCAAGTGGGGACTCTTGGTGGTTCGCACTGATGCGGAGGCAGTCAAGCACGCCGGACTCACAGCAGTCGTTGTCGATATGCATGCTCCTGGAGTTGAAGTTCGTCCATTGCGCCAAATGACTGGAGAAGCCGAATTCAACGAGGTGTATTTCACTGACACACGTATTCCTGTTTCAGAAACGTTGGGCAACGTAGGTGATGGTTGGCGCGTAAGTTTGACAACGTTGATGAACGAGCGTGTTGCTATTGGCGGCGCTATTCCTCAAAAAGGTTCGGGGCCTATTCGCGAAGCGGTCAAGTTGTGGGAAAAGTTGCCAGCTGAGCGTAAAGATGCTGCAACGAAAGAAAGGCTCATGAAGTTGTGGATCCGTTCCGAAGTTGCACGCCTTACGAACATTCGTGCAGGTCAGAACCGCAAAGTTGGCGTTCCAGGACCTGAAGGTTCAATTGGGAAAATGGCGAGTGCCGATCTGAACAAAGAGACATATGAGTTCTGTATCGAACTTCTCGGTGCTGAAGGCATGTTGTACGGAAGTTATGAAATGGTGCGCCCAGATTCAGCAATGAGTTTCGACTCCATACCAAAAGCGTTTCTGCGAGCACGTGCGAACAGCATTGAAGGTGGAACATCAGAGGTCATGCGCAACATATTGGGAGAGCGCGTGTTGGGTCTTCCTGGCGATGTTCGTGTAGACCGAGAAATGCCGTGGAGCAAAGTACCGCGAAACTAGTTAGTCAAGCGACGAAAGAACGTCACTAGCACTTACTAAACGATCGTCCACACTGGTTGCTGCTGAAACCGGCGCACCAATCATGGTTAAGGCTGCTGCTTCAATGCCTGCTTGCAGTTGGCGAATGTTGCGCGGTGGCGGAAAGTATTCCTCTTCGCGCGTAATTCGAATTTCTTCAACACCATTGGCTGGGTTGAGGAATGCGAGTACTTCGTTAACCAGATCCTCGGGTGCAGATGCGCCTGCAGTTACTCCAACTACGCCATGCAAGTCTCGCGGTAATTCGTCGACACTGTTTATGCGATAGACGTGTTCGCAACCTTCATCATGTGCAAGTTTTTCTAGTGCTCGCGTGTTCGAAGAGTTTGCTGAACCAATAACAATCACCGAATCACATTGAGAAGCTATTTGCAGTAATGCACTTTGACGGTTGGTAGTTGCGAAACACAAATCACTTTTTCCTGGTGACCACACGGATGGATATTTCACTTTGACAGCTTCGGCAATTCCTGCCCAATCTCGATGCGAGAGGGTTGTTTGTGCGAGTAACGCAACAGGCTCAGAAAAAGTTGGTAGTGCTTCAACTTCTTCCAATGACTCAACTCGAGAAATGGAATCTGGCGCAACGGCCATGGTTCCGACTGCTTCCTCATGTCCTTCGTGCCCCACATAAACGATTCGGAAACCTTTTCCGGCGCGAACTCTCACCTCATGGTGCACCTTCGTCACCAATGGACAGACCGAGTCAACGACATAACTTCCTCGTTGGCGGGCAAGTTCAACTACTTGCGGAGCTGAACCATGAGCCGAAAGCATGATTGGCATGCCGATCGGGACTTCGGCAACATCATCGACGAAAATGACTCCCAACTTCAGGAACCGATCAACTACTGCGCGATTGTGCACGATCTCGTGGTAGCAGTAGACGGGGGCGGGAAATGTGCGCACCATCCAGGCAAGCGCTTTAATTGCCATTTCTACACCTGCACAAAAACCGCGTGGGGCAGCAAGCAGGACGCGATCAACGCTGTGCACAGAATCAGGCAAATTTTGCATCTAGAAACACAATACTGCAGTGTTTTTCATGCTCTGGAGTTCAGACCATTGTTTCATTGACAACAGTAGAATGAACGGGTGACAACCGAACTGGATAACGAAACTCCATCGGCTCTTCCGACGGTAGTCATTGTTGGAAGGCCCAATGTTGGCAAGAGCACGTTGTTCAACCGATTCATGGGCTCTCAGGTCGCAATTGTTGAAGACCAACCAGGAATCACCCGCGATCGTTTTGAGCGCGAAGTGGAGTGGACAGGCAAGAAATTCAACTTGGTCGACACAGGTGGATGGATGCCAGGCGGAACGGAGCTTGACGCCAAGGTAAGTCGTCAGGTTGAAGAAGCCGCAAAGACCGCAAGTTTGGTGCTCTTTGTTGTCGATACCGCTATCGGCGTTACCGACGATGACGAGCAGATTGGTCTGTGGCTGCGCCGATTGAAGTGTCCAGTAATTGTTGTCAGCAACAAGATCGATTCGGATAAGCGTGAAGCCGATCGCTGGGATTTCCTCAAACTCGGTTTCGGCGATCCTGTTCCGGTGTCCGCGTTGCATGGACGCAAATCTGGCGACTTGCTCGACATGATTTTGGAAATTGTTGAAGCTCCAGATGCCGAAGAAGAGGTTGTGCTTCCACGAGGCGTGTCTGGAATTCCGCGCGTATCAATTGTTGGTCGTCCAAACGTTGGCAAGAGCACGTTGTTCAACCGTTTGGTTGGCGAAGACCGCTCCATTACCCACGACATGGCGGGTACCACACGCGATGCAATTGACACACAGGTGGATACGCCCGATGGTCCAATAGTTTTTGTTGATACTGCAGGAATGCGTCGTAAGAGCCAAGTCGATGAATCTGCCGAGTACTACTCATTTGTTCGTGCATTGCGCGCAGTCGATGAATCTGACGTGGCATTACTCGTGATTGATGCACAAGAGGGAATTACTAACCAAGATCAACGGCTTGCGGAACGTATCGATGCTGCTGGGTGCCCGGTCATCGTTGTGTTGAACAAATGGGAAACTCTCGATGCGGACGGACGCGAGCACATTGATACCGAAATGACTCGGAAGTTGTATTTCATTGGCGATGCGCCAGTGCTGAAGCTTTCAGCACTTACCGGTAAAGGTGTGCACCGACTTCTTCCAATTTTGCAAGAGTGCATCACCGACTATCACAAGCGCGTTCCTACAAAAGACGTGAATCGTGTTATTGCAGAAGCCCAACAAAAGCAGCCAGCGGGTGCGGGTGCACGCGTGTTGTATGCATTGCAAGGCGCAAATGATCCTCCAACGTTTACGTTGTTCGTGAATAGAGAATTGCCACAGCACTATCTTCGCTATCTGGAACGATCAATTCGTGAAAAGTTTGAATTCGGTTCTACGCCGATCAAGTTGCGCGTTCGCAAGCGATCGGACTGAAGTAGTACGTCATGCCGTGGTGTGAGCCATGTTCAAAGTATTTAGCTCCTAGCGCAGTCTCGCAAGATGGTCGTTGCCCGAACTGCTCAACCGAAATTGAAGTCGCTAATGCGCACGGCACAATCACCGCTAAGAATCTCGATCTGAAAAAACTCGCAGGTATTGAGAGCGAGGAAGACGTCCCACTGCCATGGCACTTCAAACTGTTGGTGGGTGGTCTTGTGTTGTATCTGTCTTGGCGTGTAATCGAACTGTTCCGTTAGGCTCGGCAAGATACGGGCTGTAGCGCAGCTTGGTTAGCGCGCTTGTCTGGGGGACAAGAGGTCGTGGGTTCAAATCCCGCCAGCCCGACTCTGCACTCTCGTGTTGATTGATCAGATGCTGACGAGCACCAAAGCAGCAGCAGCCATCGCCATTCCAACAGCTTGTGAACGATGTAGACGTTCGTGGTCGAACGTCATGGCAAGAGCAACGGTTGAAACCGGATACAAAGCAACGATCACAGAGACCAGTGACATTAAGCCCATGCTGGTTGCTGCAAGGTATAAACCATTTGCCGAGGTGTCGAGAACACCGGCAAGAATGGCAAATCCGATTGCCTTCTTTGGAACGTGAATTCGTTTCGTTTGTAGCAAAGCAATAAGCGCAACAGTTGGCACACTGACCATTCGTTGACCGAACAAAGGCCACAAACCATGTTCATGACTGGCATTGCCCATGCACACAAAAATCATTCCAAAACCAAAACCAGCAGCAACTGCCATCCAAATAGCGCTCATTGAAGTGGGTAGGTCATGGCGGTCAAGAACGTCGCCAACGAGCGCAACGGCAACAACCGCTATTGCGATACCAAACCAGGCGAGTGATGATGGGCGTTCGCCCTGCAGAACTCCAGCGAGTACGGGAACGGATAACCCAATGACGGCAGTGATTGGTGCGATAACTGTCATTGAGCCTTTTGACATGGCTTGGTAGAACGCGACCAGCGCGATAGCACCGCCAAACCCACCACCGGTAGTCCACATCCAACTTTCAACCGGCATAACTGGCGTTTGGGCAAATAACAGAAAAATGCCAATACAGATGAAAGCCACTGCTTGACCCAGGAAGGTAATTGAGGCGGCGTGGGCAAGACGGGCACCACGACTTCCTGAGTAATCAGCTACTCCGTAGAACGCTGCGGCGCAGAGCGCCAAGATCACTGTCATATAGCGTGGACGTGTGGTTGGCCTCGGAACATTGATCAATACTGCCACAGTGCTGATTGGCGGCATGGTTGGAATCGCCATGGGGGACAAGATCCCCGATCGAGTGCGAGTCATCGTTGTTCAAGTGATCGGTATGGTCACCATTGGTCTTGGCTTGAGCGATTTGTTGAAAACACACAACATGGTGTTCCCGTTACTCGGGATGGTTTTCGGCGCAATCATCGGTGAGGTCTTGCGCATAGAAGATCGACTCGTTGGGATTGGGGAAGTAATTCGGAAACGATTTGCGAAGCGACAAGATCCAGGTCCATTTATTTCGGGTTTCGTTACGGCAACACTGTTGTTTTGCATAGGACCACTCACCATTCTTGGAGCGATCCAAGATGCATCGGGCGAAACGCCGCAGCTGTACATCATCAAAGGAACGCTTGACGGTTTTATGAGCGTCATCTTCGGAGCAATTCATGGTGTTGGTGTGCTGTTCAGTGCTGTCAGTGTTTTTGTTGTGCAAGGGACCTTGACATTGTTCGGCACGCAACTCGATTCGCTGCTCAACGACCGAATGCGGATTGAATTGTTTGCGACAGGTGGCTTGGCGGTCATGGCAATTGGACTGAATTTGCTTGACATCAAAAAGATTCGCTTGGGTTCATTGCTCCCTGGATTGATTGTTACCCCGGTGTTGGTGCAACTCTTTGCGGACAATACGGGTCTGCTGAGATAGCAAAACATGTGTGGAAGATATGTGCGCAAAACTGGTGCGCTGGAAATAGCCCAGGCTTTCTCTGCAGTTACAGATAGTGCAGACCTGACACTGAACTACAACATTTCCCCCACAAGTGATGTGTATGTTCTGCGAGGAATCGAGGGCCAGGTGCGACTCGATGTGATGTCGTGGGGCCTGGTGCCGGTATGGGCAAAAGATGTCTCACGTGCGGCGAGTTTGATTAATGCCAGATCAGAATCGGTTGCGGAGAAGCCATCTTTTCGCAATCTCATCAGTCGTCATCGGTGTGTAATGCCGATGAACGCCTATTACGAATGGAAGCCGATGAAGAAAATGGGGAAGGCGATGAAGCAACCTTTTGCCTTCTTTCCTGGAACAGGTTCCGGCTACGACCATCAATCCCATTTTGCAGTTGCATCGTTGTGGTCAACGTGGCGTGATGCTGATGGCAGGGAATTGAACACCTGTGTTGCGCTTACCACTGAGGCCAATGAACGCGTGTCCCAGGTTCACAACAGAATGCCGGTGTTGCTCACACAAGACGGAATTGCACAGTGGCTTTCTGAAGATGTATCCGCTCCGCTGCATCTTGCGCAGGGCATTCCAGATGAGGCTGTTTCGTATTACCCGGTTTCAACCGAAGTGAATAATGCTCGCAATCATGGTTCGCATTTACTTGAAGCGATAACGCTCGACGCCGAGCCTGTGGCAGACGAAGGACCCGAAACGCTGTTTTAAGAAAGTGCTGCAGAAAGAGTTGCCGCTACAGCAGCAAGATCATCAAAGTCAACATGCGCTGCAGCATTATCGAATGAAACGTCCGCGATTGTTGCAGCGGGGATGACATGAAGATGGCAGTGAGGAACTTCGAATCCAGCAATGATGAGCGCGACCCGTTCGCATTTCAATTCCTGTTTTTGAGCATGCGCAATTCTTTTTGCGACGGCAAAACAATGTTGAGAAACTTCGTCGGGAAGGTCGGTCCATTGATCCACCTCAGAGCGCGGCACTACAAGTAGGTGACCGCGTGCTATTGGATTTATGGTCATGAAAGCGACGCAAATGTCGTCTTTGTAAACGAATGTTCCTGGCAGTTCGCCTGCAATGATTCGCGTAAATACTGAAGCCATCGCCACAACAGTACAGCGAATGCTTGTATTGTCGCTGTGTGAACGACAATCAGACAAGCATGTGGTCGGGCATGCTGAGCATTCCAAATTTCATCACATTGGCTCGTCTGTGTGTCCTACCGCTGTTTTTGTATTTGCTCTTCGCAAAAGACGAGCGAGCAGGCGCTGCGCTATTGCTTGGTTTTCTTGGAATGACCGATTGGGTGGATGGCTGGTTTGCACGAAAGTTCAATCAGGTTTCCGCGTTTGGCTCCGTCTTTGATCCGACTGTTGACCGCGTGTTATTCGTGGTGAGTGCAATCAGCGTTCTGATCGACGGTGCGGTGCCGATGTGGGTGTGTATCGCCATTTTGGTTCGTGAGGTGCTGGTCGGGGGGATGATGCTGGTGGCGACAATGATGGGAATGGAACGCTTTCCGGTCAGCAATAACGGCAAGTGGTACACATTTTTGCTCATGATGGCAGTTCCGTTTCTGTTACTAGCCGGAAGTTCGCATGTCACGGCCGATTTTGCGCTCGTGGTGGGTTGGCTGTGCGCCATCCCCGGTTTGGCGCTGTCGTATTACACGGCTGTGACCTACGTTCCTATCGTGCGCTCGAATCTTCAGAAGGGGAGAGCCGCCAAAGGACTACGGTAGGGGTATGTCGTACGTGTTTTGCAACAGTTGCGGTCATCGCAACCCGCCGCAATCGGGATTCTGTTCGGCCTGCGGTTCGGTTCTGGATCAGCCGGAAGAGCGAACGATCGTTCTGGCAAAGGTAGATCCGCTGCAAGATGCCCCGGGCGATGCAGACAATGTCTCACTGTCGAGTGCAGAGTTGCATTCTGGCAAGGGCCTACTGGTTATCCGTTCTGGAGCTCAAAGCGGTAATCGCTACGTAGTTGATGGATTGACAACAATTGGTCGACATCCGGAAAGCTCAATTTGTTTAGATGACGTAACGGTTTCGCGTCGCCACGCACAAGTTGTGCTCGACAATGGTCGATACGTCGTGCGAGATCTTGGTTCGCTTAACGGCACATACGTCAATCAAATGCGAATCGACGAATTGGCGCTAGAGCAAGGCGACGAATTGCAGATTGGTAAATATCGCATGGTGTTCTTCAATGGATGAGAAGAACTACAAATCAATTGGCGAAGTCCTTGGATTATTGCTTGATGAGTTTCCTGACGTCACCATTTCAAAAATTCGGTTTCTAGAAAGTCAAGGTTTGATCGAGCCCGAAAGAACTCCATCGGGATATCGCAAGTTCAGCGACTCAGAAGTTGAGCGCTTGCGATTCATTCTGCGCGAACAACGAGAAAATTATTTGCCGTTGAAAGTTATTCGCACGCGACTCGACAACGACACGAGTGATGGAATGATTCGTCCCTACGACGACACAGACCCAACGGGCGTACGTGGTGTCGTTCACCAAGGTTCACATCCTGCGGCCGCAAAAAAACTGGCGTCGGCGCCACTTGCGCCTCACAAGGTTCGTGCCATGCGTGACGACACACTGTCAATTGATCGCGGTGAACTGTTGCTTGCGATTGATATGGACGAGAAGCTGCTGAAGGAAGTTATTGCAGCGGGAATTGTGACGCCACGCAAAGTTGGTGAATTGGAAATGTTCTCACCGCTAGACCGCGAAGTTTTGGAGATCATTCGCAAGTTTTCAGAACTTGGTATCGACGTTCGCAACTTAAAGACACTGAAGCGCCAGGCTGAAGCTGAAGTGTCAATGTATGAGATGAAGGTTCAACCAATCTTTATGCGTAAGAATCCGACGAGCAAGGCTCAAGCGGAAGAGATGCTTGACCAATTGATCGAGCTAGGTGAGCAATTGAGGTCGACTCTCGTTGAAGTTGCTGCTCGATCTTTCCGTGGTAATCGTGGGCAGTAGGGTGATTGCGTCATGACGAAAAGACTTGCTGCCGAACTTGAAGGAATTCGAGTTGAAGTTCCGTCCAACATTCCGGTCATGTTGATTCGCGAAATTGATGATTCTCGACGGGTGATTCCCATTTACATAGGCGAAGCCGAAGCGTCATCTATTTCGGTGGCTCTGAGCGGAGTAGTGCCCGACCGTCCATTAACGCACGACCTGATGCTCAATACCATCGCGGAAATGGGTGGGGAAGTGGTGATGGTGGTGGTCACCGATGTACAGGAACATACCTATTTCGCCAATATCCACATTGCGGTGGACGGTGCAGAACGAGTCATTTCGGCACGCCCGTCTGATGCCATTGCATTGGCTGTGCGCGCCGAAGTTCCCGTATTTGTTGAATCAGATCTCATGGACAAAGTTGGAAAGTCTGCGGTGACTGCCGAGGAGTCTGATGAAGAAGAGATTCTTGACGACTTCCGTGAGTTCATTAACTCAATCAATCCTGAGGATTTCCAGGGTTAGTCAAACCCCAAAAGCGCCCGTAGCCTGACCTGATGCATCAGGGATTTAGCGGAACCCAAGCGGCTGAAGTTGTCGGAATTTCGTATCGTCAGTTGGACTACTGGGCCCGAACCAATTTGGTGAGGCCATCAGGTTGTGACGCAACCGGAAGCGGTTCGCGTCGCGTTTACAGTTACCGCGACCTTCTCGAACTTCGAGTGATTAAGAGCCTGCTAGATGCTGGTATCAAACTCGAGTCTGTACGCGAAGTGTTCAACTATTTGCGCAGTCATGTTGATACCGAGATCGCAGCAGCTCACATTGTGATTAGTGGTCAGTCAGTGGTGTTGTGTCAAGGGGATCAACTTGTTGATGTGATGCGTAACGGTCAGGGTGTGCTGAACGTACTGCCATTGTCTGGAGTGAAAGATCAAGTTGACTCACAGATCGTGAGAATGGAAAAGGCAAGCACACCTGCTCCACGCGTAGCTGCACAACTAGACATCGCACTGTAAGCGCAGTCGCTAACTCGCTTCGGGAGTTGTCGGGGTAGTCGGGTCTTTTGGCTTAGAAGTTTGCGGCATAAACGCCATGAGGGGTCCAAGACGCTTGCTGAGCTCGGTGAGAGCGCCAGATACTTCTGCAAGTTTGTTCACCGCTCCTAGTGCACCATTCACGTGTGGCATTACTTGGCGCATGGGACCTTCAATGTCATCAAGCAAGCGATTGACACGCGACGCAACTTGATTCATGTTGTCCATGGATTGAACAAACAACTCCATTGCAGAGATCAGAGATTCGACCGTTCGCTTCGCTTGGTCAACGGCCTTGGCGCCTGTGGTCACTGGATTGAAATCGGAGAGCAGCGCGAAAAGATCATTAACTTGTTGCTGGCCAAACGCTCCGTTGTTTTGGTTGTTTGACTCGTTGCTGCTCATGGCTTCACTCTAGGTTGCCGTAAGCGCCAACATCGCCTGACAGGCGAGTGTTCAATACAGTCTTGACGCTGGCATCCAGATCGGCGATGAATGCGTCCATGGTGTTGCGATGAACTGCGCTAACCGTGCAGTGAAGCGAATCTGGTGGAGTTTGCCGATCGATATACCAACCTCGACCTCGCAAATCATCTGCAACTGCGAATACATTGAGCGCTGTCGGATCAGTTGCACCAAAACTGATGAGCGTGGAATCCGGATATCCACGCAGAACAAGATGGTCGTGACTGGTGATGTGATTGGCAAGTTTTTCTGTTGCCTGTCGAGCGTGTTCGGTCAACTTTGTGTATCCGTCATCTCCGAGATGGCACAGCACCGCCCAAGCACTCGCAATTGCGCCACCAGATTTGGTGCCTAATACACCAGAGGATGCATACATTCCGCCAAGCCAGTTGTCGGTAAAGAAACCTTGATGCGAGCGCAACTGTTTATTGCGGTACATCACAACGGATGCACCTTTAGAGGTGTATCCATATTTGTGCAAGTCAACAGAAATAGAAGTCACACCAGGAACACGCAAGTTCCAGGGCTGTATTGCATGACCGAGTTTCTCCAAGTAGGCGAGCGTTACGCCGCCCATGCATGCGTCAACATGGCAGTTCACGACGTGTTTCATGGCGAGTGCACCAATGCTGGTGACATCGTCAATCACACCTTGGGGATACTGCGGGGCAGAAGCAACCAGCAAAATGGTGTTGTTGTCGATGAGCCGTTCCATAGCTTCGATATCGGCCCGCCAGTCCGCACAAACGGCACTACGTCGGGATTCGACGCCGAAATAATGGCATGCCTTCTCAAATGCAGCGTGAGCAGATGTGGGCAGAACGATATTCGGGTTAGTCACTCCATTGGTCGCCGCAAACTGGTCGCGGGCCGCTTTAACGACCATGAGAATGCTTTCTGTGCCACCTGAGGTCATAAACCCGGCAGATTCCTTGTCGGAACCAAGCCAAGGACCAACCATGGACAAAACGTCAGACTGCATGATCCGCAGACTTGGGAACGCATCAGTGCTCAAAGCATTTTCGCCACTGAACCGACGGTAAGCATCTTCGGCTACGGCGATCGCTTCAGGCCCTGCGTAGTACGCCAAACTAAACACGCGTCCATTGCGCCAATCAACATCGTGTTTGCGCAGAGATTCGAGGTCATCAAAAACCTGCAGGGCAGGGATTCCCTTTACTGGCAGTGTTTTCATGTTCAGTCCTAACTTTACATAACTATGATTATGGGCTAAACCCCACAATCAACCAGGCTGGGAAACCCCAGTAATTGAGTCTGTCACAAGGGGTTTTGCAGCGTCTAACAACCACGTCAACGCAGCTTTGAAGTCGCGTGTCGTTGGATCGATGGACGGATCCAGATCTTGTTCAACGTCATCAATTGCACATTTCAAGATGAAGATTTGATCGCGTAACGCATCAAGTTCGCTGCGTGTTACCACCAACTCGTCTTCGCTTAAAGCCAGCTCAGAGGCTCGTTGGCGGGCCACCCAGTCCCATTGCTTGCAGGCTTGAGTGCAGAACCTGCGAGGTCGCCCAGATCCGGTTTGCACCGGCAACGGAGTTCTGCACCAAACACATTTCGCCACAGTTGCAACCGGGCGCTCTGTGCGAGTGCTCCCTAGTTCGCCAGGTCTGCCTCCAGCGGGAACGTGTGATTTAGTCATGACGAAAAGATAAGCCAAGACTGATTTCAATGTGTGGATGGCACCCCATACTGGATCTGTGACAAAACTGCCCACGCCACCGAAGTCATCATTTGCAAGTGACAACGTTGCTGGCGCTCACCCACTGGTTCTCGATGCGATTGCGCAGGCAAATGCTGGCCACGTCCCTGCTTATGGCGCCGACCCAATTACGGTGCGCACTGAACAAGCTTTCAAGGAATTGTTTGACCACGATGTAGTTACTCAGTTTGCTTATGGCGGCACTGGTGCGAATGTGTTTGCTCTCGCCAGCATGTTGCGTCCTGCAGACGCAATTGTGTGTGCCGCTCAATCACATATCAACGTTGATGAAACCGGTGCACCTGAACGTGCTTTGGGGACCAAGCTCATCACGGTTCCAACCATTGACGCCAAGCTTCGTCCGCAAGATCTTGAATCTGCGAAATCAATGTTTGGCAATCAACATGCTCCCCAACCTGGCATCGTTGCCATCACCCAAGTGACGGAGTTGGGTGCGCTGTACTCAATTGATGAGATTCGCTCGTTGAGTGAAGCTGCTCACAGCATGGGAATGTTTGTGTACCTCGATGGCGCACGAATTGCCAACGCAACGGCTGCACTCGGCGGTACGCGTGAGACACTGCGTGCATTTACGCGTGATGCAGGTATCGATGCAATGACATTTGGTTGCACAAAAGCCGGTGGAATATTTGGTGAAGCGGTGGTGTTCTTCAATCCCGATTTTGCCAAACGTTCGGTGTATGTTCGCAAGCAGGTGACGCAACTGCATTCCAAGATGCGATTCATATCAGCGCAATACGAAGCGATGTTGCGAGATGATCTGTTTATCGCCTTGGGTGGTCAGGCCAATAAATCTGCTCGCATGTTGTTCGACAAAACCAAAGACATCGCATCGCTGCAACTCGCTTCTGCTCCTGCAGCGAACAGCATGTTTCCCATCATCGCTACAGCACCTCGCAAACAGTTGCAGGAATGGGCTCATTTCTATGACTGGGACACTTCCATAGACCAGGTTCGGTGGATGACGGCCTGGGACGTAACCGAACCAGAAATTGACGCTTTTGTCGCTGGTGTGCGCGCTCTCCTGGCCTAGATGCCAGCTTTTTCGTCTAATTGACTGATTGGTTAGTTATCCCCTAGAGTCACGGCAGGGTTGTTCAACGTTGCGGGGGCATCATGGCATCACTGGAGTTCACATCAAAGCGGGTGCAGACCGATGATGAGTGGATGGACGTTGCTGAATGCCGCGGACTGACCGAAGTGTTCTTCCCACCAATCGCAGAGCGTCCTCAAGCTCGCGAACGTCGCGAAGCAATGGCACGTACGGTATGCATGCAGTGCGCAGTTCTTGAAACATGTCGAACCTATGCACGTGAGAATCATGAGTATGGTTTTTGGGGTGGAGAGTCTGAAGAAGAACGGCATGCAGCCGGTTATCGACTCATCGCGCCAATTGGCGTTCGCGCCGTTTCACATCGCTAACCACACTCCCCTTGGCCAAGTCCGTTCGGGTGCTGTGTGACCGCATTTCCGTCGCGTGAACTAGCGGAGAAGCTCGTGGCCACTGCATGGTCAGAGTACGACGCGACACGAACCATTGATCATCTGGTTGAGGTCAGTGCACACGTTTCAACTAATCGCGTATTCCGTGTGGTGTTTGATGACTCATCGCACATCGTTGCGAAGATATCTTCCTACGGCTCTTATTTTCTCTTTGCAGAGGATCACGATCGGTTGTTTACCAGTGCACAACTGTTGCGCGGTACGCGTTGGGAAGGTTTTCTTGCTGAAGTATTACCACGCAATGGACATGCCTACACGTGGTACGACGGAACGTACTGGGTTGCCTTTTACACAGACGTGGAACGAGCAACGCAACTTCCGCCAATATTGACTGACGATCAAATTGAAAACTTGGCGAGAGAGATTGCCGCATTCCATCGCGAATGCTCTCAGATCGCTGGCAGTCTGCCTCCAACCTCAAACTCGGTAAAAGGAGATGCGATCCATCTCCTCGATCAACTCTCGCACGAGTTCGCAGCTGAACATTTTGGATTACGTCATGACGATATAGAAATCGCTAAACGGTCATCACACGAGTTTCTTCTGCATCTGGAACACATTCGGTTTGATGAATGGGACAAAATTCCCGTTCTTGTTGATTGGAACCTTGGCAACTTTTCCGTCAAACATCAGGCTTCTCAGTTTCAATTGTTCAGCAGATGGGATTACGACTGGTTTCGCATTGATACTCGAATGCTGGATTTCTATTTCTTCTCTCGCGTTTCTTCTGAAACTGGAGACCGAACATCGTTTACCTATTCCCCACACACGCTGCTGGAACCACGCTTCCTAAAGTTTCTGCGTCAATATCACGAGGTGTTCCCACTAGATAAACGAGAACTGTTGTTTCTGCCATGGGCGTACCGATTCTTCATTCTTAATTACGTCATCCGCGAAGGCGCAAAGTTTTTCCGAGAAGACATCAGCGTGAAGTTCAGAAAAGATGCAACACGCATCTATTTGCCAATGCTGAGTGACTTCGATGCTTCTCCGTTACTTGCTGTACTTGACTAGCAATTAATCGGAAATCTTGCGCATTGACTTTTTGAACCACTTGCCTTTTTCGACGTACACCTTTGCGCCAAATTCGATATCTGACGAGCGCGCACGACCTTCTTTGATAATGGCCGGCGCTCCAACAGCAAGTGCTCCTGGCGGCACAACTTGATCGTTCAACACGACAGCGTTTGCGGCAACGATGGCCCCTGTGCCCACCCGAACCCGATGCAACACAACCGCACCCGAGGATACCTGTGCACCATTTTCGATGATGCAGCACTCGAGGTGCACGATGTGGCCAATGACGCAATCGTCACCAACAATGGTTGGGTCTTGTGGCGTGGTGTGAATGACGGTGTTGTCCTGAATGCTGGTTCGTGCACCGATCTTGATGAACCCGTCATCGCCGCGAAGTACGGCACCTGGCCAGATCGTTGATTCGGCACCAATTTCGACCGAACCGATAATCACCGCATCGGGGTGAACGAATGCAGTTTCATGAATGTTCGGAACTTGGTCGCCAAGTGCATAAATCGCCATTCGCCTACCGTAGTGCGCACGAATATGGCGTGCGTATTGGGGAAACTCACTTTTCGCAGGTACCGTAGAGCCCCATGTCTAAGCGCATTGATATCGAATTGACCAGTAACCGTGGAGATGGAACGTGGACGTGGCGTGCAGCTGGCGCCAAGACCCCAAAGGGAACACTCAATGGTTCAATTCTTGATGCCGGTGCGAAGACTGGCGACACCATAAAAGTTGAAGCCGAGTTCGATCTTGATGGCGTAGAAATTCTTTCGTTGGTGAAGACAAAAGAAAAATCGGTTCGTGGGAACCTGTTGCAAATCATTGGATCTGAAAAAGAGTTCCAACCTGTAACTCAAAAGCTTGCCGACAAGAGCAAAGACCGTAAACCAAAGCGCGACGGTGATCGCAAGCCACGTCGCGATGGTGATAAGCGTCCACCGCGCGAAGGTGCTGAGGGCGAAAAGTCTGGCGACCGTCGTCCACGCCGTCCATCATTCACTGCCCCACCAGAACTTCCAAAGCGTCCAGCTGCAAAACGTTTGAAGCCAAAGCGTGTTCACCGTGCTGCTGTTCTTGATACTTTGCCAGTTGAGCAACGTGGAGTTGCAGAGCGTGCGCTTACCGGCGGCATCAAGGCTGTTCGCGATGCAGTTAAAGAGCAGAATGAGCAATTGAAGAAAGAAGGCAAGCCACTCGTGCCTGCCGACGGTCTCATTTCAATGGCGCAAGAGTTGCTTCCTAAATTGCGCGTTGCAGAATGGCTCGACAAAGCAGAAGCAGCAAAAGCAGAAATCGAACTTCTCGACTTGCGCGATCTTCGTCAAGTTGTTGTTGGCGCAGATGATCCAATGGTCGTTCGCGATGAGTCCACACGAGCGCTCGCAACTGAGTTGAAAGCCGCTTTGAAGACTCGTCAAGAAGTCGAACAAACCCGTTGGCTTGAAGACATCAAGTCGGCACTTGCTGCACCACGAGTGATTCGTGCATTGAAAATCTCGAGTGAGCCACCTAAGGCTGGTCAACCTTTCCCTGCAGATCTCGGTGCGCAGTTGGCCGCGGCTGCCTCATCTTCCTTGTCATCAGAAACAGCACCTGATCGTTTTTGTGCACTGCTTGAAGCAATTGCTTTCTCTCCGGTGCGTGGTCAAGTCAAACTTGCAGCCGTTCCACCAAACCCAAATGAGGCAATGTTGGCAACAGTGAAGCGTGTGGCTCCCCTTGTTCCACAGATTGCTGCGACGTTTGGAGTCACGGTTGCGCCAGGAGCAAACAGCCCTCGCCCGTTGCGCCCTACACGTCCAGTGCGACCAAAGGGCAAGCCAGCACCAGCAAAGAGCCCACAGTCTGCTGCGGCTCCAGCAACTCCAGCTGCACCGGTAGTACCAGAAGCACCTTCAACTTCCGAATAGGACACCAACCGACATAGTCTTGATCTATGTCTGATGTCGTAACTTTTGAAAAGCAAGGTCAAATCGGTTTCATTACTCTGAACCGTCCAGAAGCACGTAATGCCGTGAACGGCGCTGTTGCTCAGGCGTTTGAGTCAGCTCTCGACCAATTAGAAAATGATCCCGAAGTCTGGGTAGGAATTCTTCAAGCAAACACAGAAGGTCAAGAACGACCTGTGTTTTGCGCTGGTGCAGACCTGAAGGCACTCAACTCTGGTGAGAACAATCTGTTCACCGAGCGTGGTGGCTTTGCTGGTTTCGTTTACCGCGATCGCAAGAAGCCAATCATTGTTGCGGTTGACGGGTTGGCAACCGCTGGTGGTTGCGAAATCGTGCTTGCTGCAGACATGGTAATTGCAACTACTCGTTCAGCATTTGGTCTCGCCGAGGTAAAACGCAATCTCATTGCGGGTGCAGGTGGTTTGTTCCGTCTTCCTCGCGCCATTGGCCAGAATGTGGCAATGGAGGTCATCCTTACAGGTGATCCGCTTTCGGCGCAGCGTGCGTATGAACTTGGTCTAGTAAATCGATTGGTAGAGCCAGGTAAAGCAGTTGAGGCGGCTATTGAACTTGCAAACAAGATTGCTGCTTCAGCTCCTCTCGCCGTTTGGGCCTCACGCAAAATTGTGTTGGCTTCGGCGTACGAGTCAGATGCAAAGCTCATCGAAATGACGAACGCGGAGTTCGGCGCAGTGTTGAAGTCTGAAGACACGAAGGAAGGCCTCACAGCCTTTATTGAAAAGCGACCACCTCAGTGGAAGGGTCGCTAAAGATCGCTTGACGCAATCAGCAATCGGGCCTTCATGCCCGCGCGCTCAAATAGATTCTTCGTTAACCGATCTCCTGGAAGCGCATATGCGTCAATTCTTGTGCACCCACGTGTTTTTGCATGCATTCGTAATTCGTCAATCAGCGCTGCCCCAGCACCTAACTCCCGCGCTGATTCGCTGATGTACACCCGACGCACCATGGCCACCGATTCGGATAACGCCATATCGGCGAAACCACAAATTTCTCCAGAAGACTCAACAACCAAAACCAAGTGTTCAGCATCATCAAGCGTCTTTTCGAATTCGTTTCCAATGAATGGGGCTGTTGCCAACAGTTGATCACTTCCGCGAAAGCTTTGCGACTCTCGAGCACACTGTTGTTCGAGTGCTGAAATGGCGGAAGCGTCGTTCAATTGCCCCCTGCGAACGACAAACAGTTTGGCGTTCACTGAACAGTGATTCTGGACTGCGCAGCGGCAATCACTACCGCGCGATTGCGATGAGTGCATTCATAATCATGAATATTGCGCGCTTCAACGTCGCTGACAGATTGCAGAAGTTCCACTATCTGTGTGCCGGTGAGCAAGTCGTAACCATCGCAGGGTTCTGCTGCCCGTGTTGCAGGAATATCAGGTGCTACTGGAGAGTGCACCTCCGACACATGTTCTTCAGGACGAATACGTGGAAGAGACTCTGGATAGATCGAGTCACGAACTTTTGAAACAACACCCCAGATCAAACCAGGAAGTTTCTGAACGCCAATCTTGACCGTGAATTCACCAATCACACGTGCGTTGCGCACGTCTTGCTTGATGCGATCGGCTATTTGAAAAGAGGGCATGCATCGTCCTCTACAGGACAACCAGGGGCACTGTTGCGAACCAAGAGGAAGCACTGAGTGCACTGAGTCTCGTCAGGTCGACGAGGCTGCAGACGCTCCATGCCATCGGTCTTGTCGTCTACAACAACATCTTCTTCGTCCTCTTCAGGTGGAGAATCATCTGCAGCTGTGAGCTTCTCGCGAAGAATGGCGTCAAGGTCGGCCTCAACGTCGTCTTCAGTGCGCAAGTCATCGTCATCATCGTCATCGTCGGTAACTTTTTTGGTAATCGATTCAACGGGAATTTCGTCTGGGTCGTCAGCAATGTCAACGCCCTCATCAACGGCAAAACCGTCATCTTCAAGACCATCAATCTCTAACGCGTCTACATCGAGTTCATCACCGTCTAACTCGGGGGCAGAAAGTATCTCGCTATCTAGATCATCTGGACCGATGACATCATCGTCTGACATTAATTATTCCTTTCAACTGCGAACGGCGAGAGAGTACTCCATAACGGGGTCAAGTATGCGAATTTCGCCGAATTGACCTAATTCACGAGTTACGGCGATTCTCGGCCTTTCGCTCTGAATCAAGACGCTCGAGCGCTGGTGCTTCAAAAGTCATATGGGTCATGGCGTCTGCGACAGCTCTGTGGCCGGCCTTTTCGGCGATCAGACGATGCATTTCGATGACGACTCGGCGGTATGCGGGGTGTCCCTGTGGCGCTGAACGCAATTCAAGGAGGTGAATAGCCTCACGGGCATTGAACTGCATGCTGTAGCGCAGCCTGTACGCCATGGAGATCGCATATGCGGCTTGTTCTGGGTAGTCCGGGCGCAGTGCCTCATACAGCGTCGCGGAACGGGTCATTGACTCCTCAAACTCTTCTGCAACACCTGCCTCGGCTACGAGTTCAGGCATCACGTACCCGTGATCTGGGGACAACCTCTGCCATTCAATGGTGAGTAGGCGGTGTCGCTGTAAATCTCTGAACGCTCCGTAATCGCCCAGCACATCGAAGCGATAGTCAATTCTTTCAAAGGCGCGTCCTGGCTTATGACGACGATTCTCTCGGTTGCCGACGTACGCGGAGATGAGACGAACCTTTTCGTCATGACTCAATTGCGAGACCCGATTAAGCAACTGAGATTCAGGAAGGTGTGAATGGGAATAACAAATCGCAGCAAGCAGCTTGTTCTCGCCATCAGCGTCGAAATCGATTAACTCAACTTCATTAACTGGATCTGGTTCGAGCGCTC